>Ga0123339_10000106_pt1 | contig 80039 bp, 70 predicted proteins | sample lystaG_FD_89956 | JGI IMG/M metagenome (GOLD analysis project Ga0123339, IMG submission 89956) | Glacier valley bacterial and archeal communities from Borup Fiord, Nunavut, Canada, to study Microbial Dark Matter (Phase II) -... | ecosystem: Environmental > Aquatic > Freshwater > Ice > Glacier ...
AACGAACTTTTATGACATTCGATCCGGCTTCAAATATTCAGCATTTAAAACAATTTGGCGAGTTTGGAGGAGTCAATCCTTCGATCACCGATTCATCGACCTACACATTTTTACAGGCCGACACCATGGAAGAAACCTTTCTTGGAAACATGGAGGGGTGTTTTCTCTATTCAAGGCATTGGAACCCAACCAACAAGTTTCTTGCCGAAGCCATTGCTGCTATGGAAGATACAGAGTCGGCATGGATCACCGCCTCCGGAATGGCGGCCATCACTTGTGCCATTTTGCAGATTTGCAGTGCTGGCGATCATATTGTTACTTCAGTTACCACTTATGGCGGAACGTATGCCTTTCTGAAAAACTATCTCCCCAAGTTCAATATAGAAGTTAGTTTTGTCGACATCACCAATCTGGCAAAAGTTGAAGCTGCTATCAGACCCAATACCAAAGTTATTTATACTGAAAGTGTTACCAACCCGCTGCTTCAGGTTTCCGACATTCCCAAGTTGGCTGAAATAGCCCACCGGCATGGAACGCTATTGATGATTGACAATACCTTTACTCCCATGATCATGTCACCTGCAAGGTTAGGCGCTGATATTGTGGTATATAGCATGACAAAATTCATCAATGGCAAAAACGATTGCGTGGCCGGAGCAATCTGCGGTAGTAAACAATTTGTGGATGACCTGTCGAATGTGAACAACGGGACAGCCATGTTACTTGGACCTGTTCTTGATCCGTTGCGCTCAGCTTCCATTCATAAGAACCTTCATACCTTGCACTTACGACTTCGTCAGCATAGTAAAAATGCACTGTTCCTCGCTCAGGAATTAACAAAAGCAGGTTTGAAAATTTCATATCCGGGACTTGAAACCCATCCCCAGCATGAGTTACACAAAGCGCTGATGAATGAAGGGTTTGGATTTGGGGGTATGTTGGCTATCGACTTCGGAACAGTTCAGAAAGCAAACCAGGTAATGCAAAAAATGCAGCTGACCGATGTTGGTTATCTGGCAGTTAGCCTGGGCTATTTTAAAACCCTTTTCAGCTGCTCGGGTAAAAGTACCTCTTCTGAAATTCCTGATTCAGTACAGCATGAAATGGGTCTCTCCCAAGGACTGGTACGCTTTTCAGTGGGTCTGGACAACAACATTGAAGACAGCCTGCAGGCTATTTTAAAAATATGCAAGGAGGAAGGGGTAATTGAAATACACGAGATGTTAAATGTTAAATATTAAAAGGTTAAAGTTAAAAAAGGAAAGTTTGAAATTTTACATCTCTGGCCTCGCAGTAAATTCGTGTAATTTGTAATAATTCGTCTAATTCGTATTTTAACTATATTTGCCGCTTGTAAATATAAAATTGAAAAAATGAAAGCTTATGTATTTCCGGGACAGGGTGCCCAATTTCCAGGTATGGGCAAAGATCTATACGAAAAATCGCCGCTGGCCAAAGAATTGTTCGAAAAAGCCAACGAAATCCTCGGATTCAACATTACCAATATCATGTTTGATGGAACCGAGGAAGACCTCAGACAAACCAAAGTTACCCAACCTGCCATTTTCCTGCATTCGGTATTGCTGGCCAAGACTTTGGATAACTTCAAGCCTGAAATGGTTGCAGGTCACTCCCTTGGCGAATTCTCTGCCCTGGTTGCTAACGGTGCTTTAAGCTTCGAGGATGGATTGCGTCTTGTTTCAAAACGTGCACAGGCCATGCAGAAAGCTTGTGAAGCCGAACCATCAACTATGGCCGCTATTGTTGGATTGGAAGATGAAGTTGTGGAAGAAGTTTGTGCCTCAATCGACGAGATTGTGGTACCTGCCAATTATAATTGCCCCGGTCAACTGGTCATTTCAGGGTCGTTTGCCGGCATCGACAAGGCCTGCGAAGCATTAACTGCCCGTGGAGCCAAACGTGCTATCAAATTGTCTGTGGGTGGTGCTTTTCATTCACCCCTCATGGAACCTGCACGTGAAGAACTTGCTGCTGCCATTGAAGCAACTCCCTTTTCAACACCAATATGCCCCATTTATCAGAATGTAAATGCAGTTCCCACTTCCGATCCTGAAGTTATCAAAAAAAATCTGATCGCACAATTGACTGCTCCTGTAAGATGGACCCAGACCGCCAAAAATATGATTGCCGACGGTGCCACCCTATTTACTGAAATTGGACCGGGTAAGGTACTTCAGGGATTGATCAAAAAAGTAGATAAAATGGCTGAAGTAGCCGGTGTCAATAGCTTTGAATAGATTCTAAAATATCAATATAAGACGCAATGTATTAGATATTAGATCTAATACTCAAAAAATGAGATATAAGACTGCCGGCAATTTGCCGGCAGTCTTTTTTTGCGCCCTACTCCTTATAATAAGGAAAACTTTAGTTTGAATTATTTTTTTACCTTTGCTTTACATCTGTCTTACCTCTGTCTTACCTCTGTCTTATTAAATACATATTTAAATCGAATATAATACATATATAATACGTATATAATACGTATTATTACGTATTATATACGTATTTGATTCGATTTATATACGAATTTAATAAAACAGAGGTAAGACAGAGGTAAAATAGAAATAAGACAAAGATATTAGTTTCATTAAAGCTGAGAGGGGAGATAGTTTGAGGTTAGAGGGACTGAAGTAAGAGGTGGCGATTTTGTAAATAACTAATTTATAATGGTTTAGATATCGTCAAGTAGATTACTTAATATGCCACCAAAATAAAATTGCATTAATTCTGGTCCACTAATTTATAAAAAGCTTAACTTTGAAAAAAAAAGATATGGAATCATCAAATATTCAGGATAGGAAACTAAACATCATTGAAAAATTGATCCTTCTTAATGATGAAGATTTAGTTAAACAAGTCGAAGAGTTAATTGATACATCCTTTAAAAGGCCTCAGCTAAAAAGGTTTACGAAACAAGATTTGATTGAGAGGGCAAGAATTTCGAATATGAATATTGAAAAAGGAGAAGTCTATACACAAGAGGAAGCAGAAAAATTATCTCAAAGCTGGTAGTCGATGAAAGTAATCTGGACAAAATACGCTTTGGAATCGCTTTCAAAAATATATAAATACTACGAGCAAATTGCTAAGGTCAAGGTAGCAAGTAATATTAGGAATCAGTTATTTTATTCAACAAAACAATTAGAGAAATTTCCATTATCTGGACCAGTAGAAGAATTTTTTATCGAATTGGATGAGGAACACAGATTTATTACCAGAGGGAATTATAAGATAATTTATAAAATTATGAATTCTAAAATCTATATTACAGATATTTTTGACACGCGCCAAAATCCAGAAGAATTAAAGTTTAGAAATAAATAAGACCCACTCTACCCCAGCTTTTTCATCAACCATGCCATATTCTCACCTAGTTTGCTCATTGTGCGCAGGCCTTCGGTATCGCTTAAAACATCACCGACAGCACCTCCAAAGGCAAAATTCCAATAACTTGATCCGGGAATGACCATCTGGTTGATCAGAAAAAAATTATTGAGCGTTTCGAAAGCATGCATGGCGCCACCACGACGTTCAACTACCACAGCAGCACCTACTTTACGGCGAAGTAAATGTCCATTGCCACGTGTTACATAGCCTGAAATATCAATCAGCGTTTTCATTTCAGTAGTGATATCGCCAAAATATACTGGCGAACCAAGTAATATTCCATCGGCCGCTACCATCTTGGGAATAATCTGATTGATAAAGTCGTTTTTGATATGGCAGAAACCATCCTTTATTTCGCGACATTTCATGCAAGCCGTACACCCATGAACCAACTTCCCTCCTACCTGAACTAATTCAGTTTCAATGCCTTCCTTTTCCATTTCCTGGAATACTGTTCTAATCACTAATTCAGTATTTCCACTTTTACGAGGACTTCCATTAATTGCCAATACTTTCATGAGTTTTTATTATTGATTAAACACATACGAAATAATGTTGGCGCCCATCTGCAAGGCTTTCTGTCGGACTTCTTCAGGGTCGTTGTGAACAGATCGGTCCTCCCAACCATCGCCCAAATCGCACTCATAATTATAGAAGCACACCAGTCGACCCTTATAAATCAATCCGAAGCCCTGCGCAGGTTTTCCATCGTGTTCATGAATTTTGGGTAGTCCATCAGGGAAATGATATTTCTGTGAGTAAATGGGATGGCTAAAAGGCAGTTCAATGAAATCCAGTTCAGGAAATACCTTCTTCATTTCACGACGGATAAAAAGATCCAAGCCATAATTATCGCTGATTTGAAGGAAACCTCCCGATTCGAGATATTTGCGCAGATTGGTGACATCAGCATCAGAAAAAACCACATTACCGTGACCAGTTAAATCGACATACGCATAATTAAATATATCAACGCTTCCCGGCTCTACAACTCCCGCTTCAGGATCTATTGTGGTTTTATATTTTGGTTACAAAAAGCAATCAGGTTTGGCAATGAAGTCGGATTTGAGTACCAGTCGCCACCACCATCATATTTCATGACAGCAAATTTAACCGTTGTAGCTTGTGAAAAGATCAAATTCGGTATAAATAACAATAATATAAAAGCAATTTTGTGCATATTTTTCATTTCCCCAAAGTTAAAAATAATGGGACTATTAAAGTTGTAAAATTTCGATCAAAACAAACGCAATTGGGTAGAATCATTTTTCGTCTCCTTTTGAGCCTTTCTATCCAAAATCATTTCAAAAAGTTTTACCGTTGCAAGAGCATCACCAGCAGCACGATGTCTCCCGTTCACCGGAATCTGTAACTCACTGCACAAGGTTCCGAGAGAATAAGATTTGTGCCCCGGCAAGTACTTTCTACCCATTCTCACAGTGCACATCGTCTTTCTTTGATAATCGAAACCGAGTCGGTTAAATTCTTCCTGTATGAATTTATAATCGAAATTCACATTGTGTGCAACAAAAACCTTATCCGTTGTTATTTCTACCACCTTTCGGGCTACTTCATAAAAACGCGGCGCTCTGCTAACCATTTCATTATTAATACCGGTAAGGCGGGTAATAAAATCAGAAATATAACATTCAGGATTTATGAGACTGCTGAATGAATCAACGATTTCAAAACCATCATGAATGAAAATGGCAATCTCTGTAATCTTACCTGATTTATAAGTATTACCCGTGGTTTCTATGTCAATTATTGCATACAATGGCTTCAATTTTAAAAGAGTAAAGATACGAAATGTTTATACAATGATCCTCTTTTGCCAATGATATCAGTTATTATGACATTACGTATACACTTTAAATTAAACAAATCTACTTAAAGGATGTTTAAATTGAGAATTTTCAATTGCAGAGGGATAGAACAAATATATGATGATCGGAATAATAGCTGATTTTGCGATTTTTAAAAGGTGAAAGATAAGACTTTAGGGGTGGATTCTAATGATTTTCATAAAAATATTGCATTTAGGCATAATAATACTATAATTTATTATTTTGATGTTGTTTTTTTTATACTTTTGCTATGGAACATTAAAAATGTTTTCTTTAATCAAAAAAAACCAATGACTATGAAAAAAATTTTTCTACTTTTTCTTGTGGTGGCTTTTACAGTCGCTGTGAATGCTCAAACATCGGATAAAAAATGGGGTATCGGAGCTGGTGCCGGTGCGTATGGCACTTTAAAAGACGGTGGAATTGGGGTTATACCAGAGTTGTATTTAAGTAGGTATTTAAGTCCACGATTCGACTTGATGCTTCAGGGCAATATGGGTGTTTTTAATACAAATGTAAATTCTGATCTTGATTTATTCAACGGATTACTAAATTTACGGTACAAATTGACGGATGAAACAAAAAAATGTCGCTGGTTTTTATATGCCGGTCCTGGATATTTAGCTGACAATACGGAATGGAATTTCAATTTTGATGCAGGAGTGGGCTCTAAATATTATTTCAATTCAAAGTTAGCAGCCTATTTTTCAGCCGGTTACGTACATGGTATCGAATCTGTAAGTAAAGAAGTTACCTACCATGATAATTTCTGGAAAAGTACGGCAGGTCTTGAATTTGACTTTGGAAAATCAAAAGATACGGACATGGACGGCGTTTCGGATAAAAAAGATAATTGCCCTAATACTCCTGCAGGTGCTGCTGTAGATGCAAAGGGTTGTCCAGTCGATACAGACGGCGATGGAGTTGCAGATTACCTGGATGATTGCCCCACTATCTTTGGATTATCGTCATTGAAAGGATGCCCTGATAGCGATGGTGATGGTATTGCAGACAAAGATGATAAATGCCCGGACACTAAAAAAGGATGGAAAGTGGATGCTTCAGGTTGCCCACTTGACACTGACAAAGATGGTGTAGCTGATTCAGAAGACAATTGTCCAACAGTTGCCGGACCAAAAGAAAATAAGGGCTGTCCTATTAAGGAAAAAGCAGAAGAGGTAAAAAAAGAAGTATCAGTTGAACCTACCGACATTCAAAATATCAAAGTTACAACCATTTATTTTGCAACTGGGAAAAGCTTGCTGACAGTCGAGTCCAAGGGGACACTAGACAACCTCGTTAAACAACTGAACGAGAATAAAGGATACAATAGCAATATTTCCGGCTATGCTGATAGCCAGGGATCTGATGAATACAACATTAAACTAACGGAACAACGTATTGAATCGACCATTAAATATATTAAATCAAAAGGAATTTCTGATAGTCGCATCATTACACGTACAGCCTTTGGTGAAGCAAAACCAATTGCAACCAATGAAACTCCAGAAGGTCGTACGTTAAACCGTCGTGTTGAATTAGAAATAGTTATAACGAAATAAGCGTTAAAAAATTCATAGCCTTGCGCTTAACTCTATTGAATGTTCAAACTGTAAAGTAGTTTAAAGGCCCTGTCTATTTAATTAGGCAGGGTTTTTACTTAAACAGCAAGTCAATCAGATCCATTTTCACACTAATAATAAAATTTAAACTGCTTGCACAATTCATTATCTGATCCAAAAGCAAATAGATATTTGGTAAATAATAGAGAAAAAAATGCATTTAAAAATGTAGTTAAAAAGCAATCACAAATCATTAATAGCAAAACTTTGGTATTAAATCATATATTAACGAAATTCAAATATCTTTGTTACTTGAATTTCAAAGTTAATATTATGTAGATTGAAGTGATTCCGCAGCCTTAATAATGGTTTTTCATTGAACGAAATACCAAAGGCCAGATGAATTAAAGTTTTTAAATTTAACATCGAAAATGATCCTGCTATCCATCATCAAGTTGATGAAAGCAAGAAAAACAAAAATATACAGCCTTGAAAATCAATTAAAAAAAACCATATTTATGAAAAAAACCTTATTACTTTTACTTATTGTTGCATTTGCAGCCACAGTAAATGCACAAACATCTGATAAAAAATGGGGAATTGGTACTGGCGCCGGTGCTTATGGAACTTTAGAAAATGGTGGAATAGGTATTCTCCCTGAGTTGTATTTCAGCAGGTATTTAAGTCCACGTTTCGATTTGATGTTTCAAGGCAATTTGGGCGTTTTCAGGTCTACAGTAAAAAATAATGATCTTGATTTTAAAAACTTACTCCTTAATTTACGTCTTAAATTGTCGAATGAGACAAAAAACCTTCGCCCTTACCTTTATGGAGGTCCCGGTTTATTAGATGTAAATAATTTTCATAAGATTATAAATTTTGATGCAGGATTGGGAACCAAATATTATTTCGGTCCAAAATTAGCATTTTATATTGAAGCTGGGTATCTCCATGGTCTTGTCGCAACGAGAAACGGAATTTCAATGCGTGAGAATTATTGGAAAAGCACTGCAGGCCTGGAATTCAATTTAGGAAAATCTAAAGATTCGGACATGGATGGAGTTTCGGATAATAAAGATAAATGCACCAATACCCCAGCTGGTGTTGCAGTTGATGGAGACGGTTGCCCACTTGATAGTGATGGTGACTGGATTGCCGATTACATAGATGATTGCCCCACTGTTGCAGGATTAACCTCGCTGAAAGGTTGTCCTGACACTGATAAAGACGGTATTGCAGATAAAAATGATGCATGTCCAGACGTAGCTGGGATCGCAAGCCTCAAAGGTTGCCCTGATACAGATGGAGATGGTATTACCGACCTGGATGATAAATGCCCTAACACTAAAAAAGGATGGAAAGTGGATGCATCAGGTTGTCCACTTGACAAGGACAATGATGGTGTAGCTGATTCGGAAGACGATTGTCCTACAGTTGCAGGACCAAAAGAAAATAAAGGCTGTCCGGTAAACAAAAAAGAAGTAAAGCTTGATCAAATTGAAATTCTGAACATAAAGGTTGGTGCCGTACATTTTGTATCTGGCAAAACTTACATTACAGAATACTCTCAAGCGATTCTCGATAAAATGATTAAAATACTAATCGAGAACAAAGATTACAATATCAACATTTCCGGATATACCGACAGTCAGGGATCCGATGCGGACAATTTAAAACTGGCTGAGGAACGTATCAGAACGACTACTAAATATCTTGAATCAAAAGGTATTTCCAGCGATCGTATCATTAAACAAAATGCATTTGGTGAAGCAAAACCTGTCGCCACCAATAATACTCCAGCAGGTCGTTTGATTAATCGAAGAGCTGAATTCGAATTATTTATAACGAAATAGGATTTTTAAAATGCCTGGTTTGGAGGTTAAATTCTATCAACTACCACTGAACTTTTTTACAAACAATTCAAAAGCCCTGTCTATTCAATTAGACAGGGCTTTATTTTAGGGAGTTTATTGCCAATCGACAATAGTAATTAATATAATTAAAAATTCAAATATTGTTTCCACTCAATTAACAAAGTCAAAAGCAAGTTGATTGAGATAATAAGACTTGACAAATTATTAAATCATTTGAGTAATTCACATTTACAAATACAACAATTACACGGTTGTTCAGAAATGCAATGAGATAGGTCCATTATCTTAAAGTTAATTGCTTAATATACACAATAAATTTCGATGTGTGAATTATGTAAGTCTTATCTGGAATTGTATAAGTTTTTAAGTCATTATAGAAATAACTTTACAAAATCAAACTAAGCAATAAAAGTGTTTGAAGGTGACTTTACAGAAGTATAATTTCCGTTAGTAAGGGTATACAAGAAGTCTATCGATTAAATAGGTGCTTAGTTTAGGGTATCAATCAGCAATTTAATGTACAGATGTAAAATAAATAAATATATCTTTGAATGTCAATTAAAAACCTAAGATTATGAAAAAAACATTATGCCTTTTACTTATTGTTGCATTTGCAGCCACAATAAATGCCCAAACATCTGATAAAAAATGGGGAATTGGTACTGGTGCCGGAGCTTATGGCACCATAGAAAATGGTGGAATAGGTATTCTCCCCGAATTATATTTTAGTAGGTATTTAAGTCCGCATTTCGACTTGATATTTAAAGCCAATTTGGGCTATTTCAGATCAACAATAAAAAATGATGATCTCGATTTGTCCAACTTATTCCTTAATTTACGTCTTAAACTGTCAAACGAAACAAAAAGCCTACGTCCTTACTTATATGCAGGACCTGGTTTATTAGATGAAAATAATGATAGATACCCAAATTTCAATTTAGGAATAGGAACTAAAATCTATTTCGGTCCCAATTTAGCAGGTTATTTTGAGGCTGGATATATACATGGCCTTGAAACTACCAGAAATGGAATTACAACTCATGATAATTTCTGGAAAAATACAGCAGGTCTTGAATTCAACATAGGGAAAACTAAAGATACAGACCTGGACGGTGTTTCGGATAAAAAAGATAAATGTCCCAATACTCCTGCTGGTGTAGCTGTTGATGAAACAGGTTGTCCTTTGGATAGTGATGGCGACGGAGTTGCTGATTACATTGATGATTGCCCCACTGTTGCAGGATTAACCTCCATGAAAGGTTGCCCTGATACTGATAAAGATGGTATTACAGACAAAAATGATGCTTGTCCTGACGTACCTGGAATCGCAAGCTTAAATGGTTGCCCTGACACAGACGGCGATGGTATTGCCGACAAGAATGATAAATGCCCTGACACAAAAAAAGGTTGGAAAGTTGATGCATCAGGTTGCCCTCTTGACCAAGACAAAGATGGTGTAGTTGATTCAGAAGATGATTGTCCTACTGTTGCCGGACCAAAAGAAAACAAAGGTTGCCCTGTAAAAGAAAAGGTAATTGAAAAGACAAAAGTAGTAACAATTGACCAAATCGAAATTCAAAATATCAAGGTTGCTTCCATTCATTTTTTATCCGGCAAAAGTAATCTTACAGAATTCTCGCAAGGTATTCTTGATAAATTGGTTGAAATATTGAACCAAAACAAAGATTTCAATGTCAACATTTTCGGATATACAGATAGCCATGGATCGGTAGAAACCAATTTAAAATTGGCGGAAGCACGTATTGCATCGACTACTAAATATCTTGAGTCAAAAGGTATTTCGAGCGATCGCATCATTAAACAAAATGCATTTGGTGAAGCAAAACCAGCCGCCACCAATGATACACCAGAAGGTCGTTTGCTTAACCGCCGTGTCGAATTCGAAATATATAAGATGAAATAGACATTCAAAAGTTCACAGTATGGAGTTTAAACTAAAACTTCCGACTTAAGTTCTTTTAGAAATAATTCAAAAGCCCTGACTATTCAATTGGTCAGGGCTTTATTTTAAATCTTTATTTGCTAATGTAGAATCTTAAATCATATTATTGCGAAATTCAAATATCTTTGTCGTTCAAATATCAAATCAAAAAGAATGTCAATTGAAGTAATTATTCGTGATAAAATTGTTGAAGCTATTGAAAAATGCTACCAACAGCATATAGATCAAAGCCTTGTTCAATTACAAAATACAAGAAAAGAGTTTAATGGTGATGTCACAGTTGTGATATTTCCGTTTGTTAGGATCTCAAAGAAGTCGCCTGAACAAACAGCCACCGAGATTGGAGATTATCTTCAGTTAAACGTGCCGGAAGTAAACAATTACAATGTTGTAAAAGGCTTCTTAAATCTGGTGATTTCATCTGAATACTGGATTTCTGTTCTTAATTCAATAAGCTCGATGATCAATTATGGAATTACTCAACCAACCGAATCTTCGAAACTTGTAATGGTTGAATATTCATCTCCCAATACCAATAAACCATTGCACCTCGGTCATATCCGTAACAATTTGCTTGGGTTTTCATTGGGTGAAATACTTAAAGCCAATGGGAATAAAGTAGTTAAGACCAATATTGTAAATGATCGGGGTATCCATATTTGCAAGTCAATGTATGCATGGGAAATATGGGGCAATGGACAAACGCCTGAAAGTACTGGCATCAAAGGCGATCATCTGGTGGGGAACTACTATGTAAGATTTGACCAGGAATATAAAAAAGAAATAGCTGCATTGATGGAACAAGGCGAAACTAAAGAAAACGCTGAACAAAATGCTCCTTCAATGCTTGGTGCACGCGAATTATTGTTGAAATGGGAAGCCAAAGATCCTGAAACAATCAAGCTTTGGGAAACCATGAACCAATGGGTTTACGCCGGATTTGATGTTACGTATAAAAAACTTGGTGTTGATTTCGATAAAATATATTACGAATCGGAAACTTATCTGTATGGCAAAGATGAAGTTTTGAGAGGACTTGCTGAAGGTGTTTTCTATCAAAAAGAGGATTCATCAGTTTGGGCTGATCTGACTAGTGAAGGACTTGATCAGAAGATTTTGCTCCGTAGTGATGGAACCTCGGTTTATATGACTCAGGACATTGGAACAGCAAAAGAACGATTTCAGGACTACCCCATCGACCAAATGATTTATGTCGTTGGAAATGAGCAGAATTATCACTTTCAGGTATTGTCTATTTTACTTGATAAGTTAGGTTTTGAATTTGGCAAAGGGCTACAGCATTTCTCCTATGGAATGGTAGAACTTCCAGAGGGCAAAATGAAGTCACGTGAAGGTACAGTTGTAGATGCCGACGATTTGGTGGCTGAAATGATAGAAGTATCACGCAAAACATCCGAAGAATTGGGCAAACTAGAGGGTTACACTCCTCAACAGGCATCCGAGACACATAGAATGATTGCACTGGGAGCTTTGAAATATTTTATTCTTAAAGTTGATCCTAAGAAAAATATGCTCTTCAATCCTGAAGAATCTATAGATTTTAATGGCAATACAGGCCCCTTTATCCAGTATACTTATGCACGAATACGTTCTATTTTGCGTAAAGCGGCAGATCGAAATATTGAATTAAACCGTATAGTTATAATCAATACTGAACCAAGCGCCAAAGAACTGCAACTTATTAAAGTAATTTCGCAATTTCAGGTTGCTGTAAAAGAAGCTGGCGATGGATATAGTCCTGCATTAATTGCCAATTATGTATACGAACTGGTAAAAGAATTTAATCAGTTCTACCATGAATTTCCGATATTGGTTGAAGAAAATGAGGAAGTGCGTAACCTTCGTCTTGTCATTGCCGAAACTGCCGGCAAAACGATAAAAACAGGGATGAAATTACTGGGGATTGAAGTTCCTGAAAGAATGTAGGAATATTTACACCATATTGCCAAAATGCCATAATGCCAAAATGCCAATTCATTCAATTGTCCAAATTGATGCAAAAGGCATTGTGGCATTCTGGCATTTTGGCAATATGGCAATATGGCAATATGGCATTTTAGAGTTAATTACGATGAGATGCCTGATTTATTAATTTATTGCAATTAATTTATCTATTTTAGGTTCTGCCTTTTTTGCTAAAGGAAGTGTAAAATAAAAAGTACTTCCTTGACCTACAACACTTTCAACTCCAATCTCTCCACCATGTTTTTCAACAAATTCCTTTACAAGGATTAAGCCAAGTCCTGTACCTATTTCATTATTGGTACCCGTTGTGGTAAAATTAGACTCTATTTTAAATAGATTATCTAATATCGCATTTTGCATTCCAATACCATTGTCAGTAATCTTTATCATTATAAATTTAGCATCGGCTTCTGCCATCACTTGGACCTTACCTCCTTTATTCGTGAATTTTAAAGCATTGCTAATGAGGTTACGTAAGATGGTATTGAGCATTTGCCGATCAGCATTTATCGTTAATTCATTTATTGGCAGGTTAACTGTTAATTCAATATTTTTCGCTTCTGCAGTGCCTTTCATTAAATCAATGACACTGTAAACTAAACCCTTCAATTCAATTCTTTCAGGATTAAATTCAATAATTCCACGCTGTGATCGCGACCATTGTAGAAGATTCTCTAATAACTGGTAAAGGTTCTTCGATGAGATATGAATCAAATTTATTATTTCTAGTTTCATTTCATCTGTCCATTCAGCAAAATTAACTTCGAGTAAAGAAGTGAAACCCAGAATAGCATTAAACGGGTTCTTTATATCGTGAGCAATAATCGAAAAGAATTTATCTTTTGTGGCATTTAAGTCATGTAATTCATCGTTCAATTTTAACAGCGACTCTTTTTGCACATATAATTCCTCACTTTGATCTTCTATTAGGCCCTGTCTTAGTTCAAGCAAACTATTTGTTTGATTAAGTTCCTCAGCTTGTTTTACCAACTTTGAATTCATATTCTGTAACTCATAAGTTTTTTGCGCAACAAGTTTTTTAAGCAGTATCTTTTGATTTTTAAATTGCCTCATTCTCAAGTAATAAATGGAGGTTAGAATAATGACTGTTATCACTCCAATTATTAGTCTGAACCACCAGGTTGCCCACCATTGAGGCAAGATAATCACTTTAATAGAGGTTCCTTTCTCATTCCATACCCCATCGTTGTTCGAAGCTTTTACCCTAAAAGTATATTCCCCCGGATCAAGATTGGTGTAATTGGCTTCACGTTTGGTTCCACACTGCACCCAATCTCTGTCAAAACCATCCATCATATAGGCATACCGGTTTTTTTCAGGCGTAGTATAGTCGAGTGCAATGAACTCAAAGGTAAAGAAGTTTTCACTGTGAGAAAGCTCCAATTTAACGGTTTCATTAATTGCATTTGGTAATAGTATTCTTTGATTGAACTGCTCGTCTATTTCAACTGGACTGTTGAATATTTTCAAACCGATGATTACAACAGGAGGAATGTTTTTATTTTGGTTTGATTTAATCCTGTCAGGGTAGAATGAATTAAAACCATCAGCTCCTCCAAAAAACATTTCACCATCTTTGGTTTTAAGTGCCCAACTTTTAAGACTCATGTTTTGTAAGCCATCCTTAGGATCAAAAACTATGACCGCTTTTGTTTTGGGATTAAACTTAGCCAACCCTTTATCAGTTGCCAACCACAAATTATTCTCTCTGTCAACCAAAATAGAAGTGATCGAGTTACCCGGCAATCCATTAGTGGTGGAATAATTTGTGATTTTCCCTGTCGTTACATCTAGTTTATCAATTCCAGAACTTACAGTTCCAAACCATAGATTGCCTTCAAGGTCTTCCCTTACACAATATACATTATTACTGCTGATACTGTTTTTATTATCGACATGACGTAGGTTCCGAAACTTTAAATCAGTAGGCTTTGAAAAATTATAAGCATTTAGATCAAGGATACTTACACCAAGGTACGTGGTTATATATAAATTATGATTGCTGTCTTCATAAAGTCCATTGATTGAATTATTACATAAACTTGTTGAATCACCAGCTATGTTAGTAAAGTGCGAAAACCGTTCAGTTTTTCTATCAAACAATTCAAGGCCACTATTTAATGTAGCGACCCATAAGTTTTGTTTACTGTCTTCAAATACATACCATATATTTCTATTGGAAATAGAATTGTTGTCAGACAGATTCGGTAGATAAGTTTTAAAGTTTCCATCCTTCATCCTGGCCAATCCGCCATTAAATGTCCCCATCCACAAGGTTCTCTCATGGTCTTCGCAAATTGAAATAACTGCATTGGCGCTTAATGCATTGGGACTATCAGCCTCGAAGACAAAAGATGCAAACTTGCCTGATTTTCGATCCAGTTTATTTAATCCACCACCATCTGTTCCAATCCAGATAGCTCCGTTTTTACCTTCAGCAAAACAAAGAGTATTGTTACAATTTAGTGTATTGGGTTTGACTGAACTACTATAATACCGATTGAATTTAGATTTACCCGGACTATATTTATTTAGGCCAGTAATTGTGCCAATCCACATCGAACCGGTATGGTCCCGATAAATACAATTTATTTTATTGGTATTGAGCGAATAAGGGTTCCATGGATCTGACTTACAATAAGTAAATTTCCGTGTCTTTTTATTAAAAATGTTAACACCTTCTGAATTTCTGTCACCAATCCAGACTAATCCATCTTTGTCTTCAGCAATTGCATTTAAAACATCTCCTTTAGGCCCTGAATCAGCGCCGTTGGGTTTATATAAATTAAAGTGATTTTTTTTCCGTTCCCATAACAATAACCCGGCATTTTCAATGCTTAAATAGAAATCTCCGTTGTTGTCTTTAATCAAGCATTTTGTTTTATTGCTAAAATAATTCGCTTCTGGGTGATCAATTGGCTGTGAGAAAAATTTATTTTTCTTACTGTCAAAATAGAATAACTGATTACTACTGCTTGCAACCCACATTTGATTATTTTCATCTTCAACATAAGAGAATACATAATATTTGTAAGCCAAAGCAACATCATCCTCCTTCAACAGAAATAAATCTACATCAATAACCTGCTTGATAATATGAAGATTATTGAGATTAAACCGGCAAATCCCTTTACCAGGAGAGCTAAACCATAAAAAACCTTTGCTGTCGATAAAACAGGAATATATAAAAATATTACTAATTTCTTCCCCATTCCATATCATTCTCTTTCTCGAAAAGTGATTCTTCTTTCGATCATATACACACAATCCACTGCTGGTCATTACCCATATATTGTGCTTTGAATCTTCAACCATAGAAGTTACTCTATTTCCAGATATGGATGTTGTATCTTTGGGGCTGAAATAATAATTTTTAAAGGATATCCCGTCAAAACGGTTTAAGCCATTGGCTGTACCTGCCCAAATAAAACCTTCTGAATCATGCAATATACAATTAATATAGCCATTCGACAGACCGTCTTTTGTAGTATAATGGTCGAATTCGATATCTGTGGCTTGCACTAAGGAGTTTAAAGTTACCGAAGTGGCAAATAACAATAAAAACAATATTTTATTAAACCTATACCTTCTCATCAACCTGCCTATAAATAAAATATTTAGCCATTTCAATTTCAAAATCGATATGCCCGAAGTAACTTAAACTGCTACAAAATAAATTGTAAATTCCTACATGACTGTAACTTATACCATTTAAATTTAATATGTCAATAATCTCCAACTTATTGGCATGAAGGTGATATATAAATTTTAATTCTTGACGAAGTTATAAAAAAAAGAAACAATTCTAATTACAATTAGAAATTACATTCCATTCAAAATAAAAAATTACAATTAATCAATTTTGAAGTCTATTATTATTGAAATGGTTTTTATGAAAACAATTTACCTGACTGCAAAGATCGCATGTATATTGTCTGTATTTCACATCCTTACCTATTCCAATAATTCCACTAACTGATTTGATTGGAAACATCAAAGCTGAATCTGTCAAGTTTATTCCGCAACTATTGGGTGGAAAGAAAGAAAATAACTTGTGCTGGTCTGCAACATTCCAATTACAATAACCAGGACTGTATCTATTTGTAATTAACAATCCATCTTTATCAGCAATTTCTTTGATTTTATTTTGCAATAGATCAGTAGCCGCTTCAACAATCATACTACCCAACATATCCATAACATAACCCATAACAGGATTATCACCTTTTAATAACTCCTTCGAACTGTGGCTAATCCCTTCTCCTGCAGTACAAACAAAAAAAACGACAGAAGTGGCATTTCTCAATTCTTTGGCAACGGTTTTGCCAATACCAAATTCAATTTCATCAACTTTAATATGACTGTTATTATTTGTAAACTCAATTTTCTTAGCAAAACAAAAGGCGCCACTGATATTACTCAATGATTCTGCTTTCTCAAAAGCTTCCTCAACATACTTGTCAAAGGGTTCAGGAAGAATACCATCAGCAAATCCAAGTACGGAGGAGAGATAATTTCTATCTAAAGTTAGTTCGCCAAATGTGGAAGAGACATTATGTACTATGTTGCGCATATATTTCAAATAAATTTCAATTATTATTATTCCCTGGAATTACTTTCGTTTCAAATAAGTTGCTAACATTCAATATTACAAGCTTTTCACTACCTCAGCTACCTTACAGATATGATCGGGAGTTGTTCCACAACAACCACCAATAATATTCGCTCCTGCTGCTGCAATTTCTTTAACATTGAAAGCCATATCTGCCGGCGATTCAGGGAATGTAGTTTCACCATCATGGTAATGAGGCAATCCGGCATTGGCATGAATCAAAATGGGAATGGCTGCATTTACCAGTCTGATCTCTTTTACAATGCCAATCATATCCTTGATGCCATTTCCACAATTTGCGCCAATTACGTCAGCACCAGCGTCTATAAGCGATTCAGTCATTTCTGTAGGCGATATACCCATCATAGTTCGGAATTCGTCTCCAATGATTTTATCAAAAGTCATGGTGCAAAACACTTCACAACGAGTATTATCCTTGGCCGCTTTTACTGCAATGCGAGCTTCCTCAAGGTCAGTCATGGTTTCGATCATAATCGCATCCACTCCACCCGCTTCAAGAGCGATCGATTGTTCCTTAAAAGCATCGTAAAGTTCGTCTTCACTCACCTCTTCCATCATCAATAACTTGCCTGTTGGTCCAACTGAACCTAATACAAAATGATTGGAACCAGCGGCGTTCCTGCTTATTTCAGCTGCTGCTTTGTTTATCTCGAAAACACGATCTTGCAGACCATAATTTTTTAGCTTGAAATAATTTCCCCCAAAACTATTGGTTTCAACCATATCAGCACCCGCTTCAATATAACTTTTTGCTATATCAAAAACATCAGTAGCCCTTGATATATTCCATTCCTCGGGACATTCACCAGGCTGTAATCCCTTTTGCTGTAGAAATGTACCCCATGCCCCATCTGAGACCAGCAATTTGCCTTTATTTAATTCCTCAATAATCTTATTCATTTCAATCTGATTGTTCTATGTTCAATATCTTCTTATAATTGGCAAATTGATCAATTAAAGTCCATAAAAACTCTATATACTTTAGGCAATTTTGCTGTTCAAATACTCAACTACACCCTGCGGATCATGAGAATAATTGTCAGCGCCAATTTTGAAACAGAATTCATCATTGACAGGTGCTCCACCTATTGTCACAATCGTTCCAGGTATTGCTTCTTTTATGTCGCGTGTAATCTTTTCCATATTCACCATCGTTGTAGTTAACAAAGCTGATAGACCAACTACTGAATTTGGGTTTTCTTTAACGGCTTGAATAAACTTGCCGGAGTCAACATCGGTGCCAAGGTCAATTACTTTATATCCATTGCCTTCAACCATCATGGCAACAAGGGTTTTACCAATATCGTGCAAATCGCCCAAAACAGTACCGATGATAAAAGTTCCTTTTTGCTTTGCGGCTCCTGATAGAAAATGAGGTTTTAAATGAATCATTGCCGTACTCATGGCTTTTGCAGACATCAAAACCTGTGGTACAAACACTTTATTCTCACGGAACTTCACTCCAATACGTTCCATTCCCGGCATTAATCCATGAGTTAATATCTCTTGGGGAGGAATACCAGCTTCAAGTGCCTGTTGTGCAATTTCATCGGCTCCATCCTCTCCTTTCATTTGAGGTGGATAGGCAGATGCCCGGTTGATCTTGCCAAACTCGATGCATTCGGCTAGTTTGATCAATAATTCGTTCATCATATATGGTATAATAGGTTAGTATATTAAAAATAATAATTACCATTAAAATATGAAAAAATATTTTCATGGATATTGACGTAAAAATATAGTTTTTTTTACTTATATATACTCTATTGCTTAAACTATTATTCATTCAATCGATCAAAATGCACATTTAAGGGATAATTGCTCTCCTATTTTACTTTCAATTTTCTGGGAACATCAATTTAAACCTTATCCATAAGCAGTTAAAATTGTAATGGCCAATTCATTTTGGATATTCCTATTTAAAAACTGAACAATTTCACCTTTGAAAGTTAAATGGACTGGGTATAAAATTAAACTATGTTACCATTCGGTAAAATCTACGTAAAACTAGTCAATTTACCAGTTAAAGTTGATTGTTAGGATTGAAATAACAGATTGAAATGAAGGGGCTGATTCCGTAAGTAATTGACTCATTTATTTTTACATTCATCACTTAATCACAAATCTTCAGATATTGAACCTATTTAAAACGCCCTTCAAAATTAAATAAAAGAGGTTAGTTTGCTCATATATAGTCGAAACCGAAAATCGATCAAATATGAGTTGCAATAGAATGACCCCGGGTACTTATAACTGCTTCGATGGAAATAATTTATTCCATCTTTAGTATAACAACTTATTAATTCCATACTAGCTCCATACCAACTCAATACCAACTCAATACTAACTCAATACCCAATGGGTACATTATGGGTACATTATGGGTAGGTTATGGGTACATTACGGGTTTATGAACCCATAACCTACCCATATAGTACCCGTATAATACCCATTGGGTATTGAGTTAGTATTGAGTTAGTATGGAGTTAGTATGGAGTTAGTATAAAGTTAGTATGGAATTACTATTGAATTAATATTGAATTAGTATGGAGTTAATATGAAGTTAATAACACACACAGGTAGATCGCGGGTACTCGGGATCTTTTGGAAAATAGCCTGGAAAATGGTTTTTGAATAGCTTACTGAAGAAACGTACAAAGGGGCGAACACCCGTCTGCAAAGACAATTTTTGATTTCAATACCGAATTCCACAGGGATGTGTAACGGTAGGTCTTCTTGTTTTTATGAGGGAGTCAATTCAAAAGATATATAAGAAAGTCCTCAGGTTTTGGACTCCGAACCTCAAAATGCCCAGATGAATCTTTTAATAAACATTTCCTTTAAATTTTATCAGCCGAACTATTTGAGCCGATGAAGCAGGATAACTTTATGTAATTAAAGGGGCAAATTTTTCATGCTCTTACTCATTGCAATTATCAATAACTTCAGTCTATTTATTTAATTTCATTTCTTATTTGATTTTATTTCATTTTGCAACCAATTCGTGATTTTTCAATGCGTTTTCGAATTCACTTTCTTGATTGCCATTGACTACTTCTACTAATGTTCTTTTCAGAAAAAACAGCAGTGAAGGTATTTCCCTTATCTCATAAGTAGACTGTATATCAGGAACTTCGTTAATATCGACTACAAAAACAGGGGCTTTCTCACTTAAGTAGGTAGCTTCTGAAATAGCCCGGAATACGATTCGCGAAAATTCATTATCAGGATCGAAAATTAACAAGGCAATACTTTCATGTTCTTCGATTTGTCTTTTGAAGTCGATTAAAGATAAAATATTCTGCATAAGGCTTAATTATTAATTAGTCGACATTGGCCAACTCTTTTAACAAATAATATTACGTTTTGATGCCAATAGAATCATATATTTCAGTAATATTAAAAAAAAAGATCAAATCAGGATTGCCCCTTCCTTAAATTTAAGTAAACTTACAAAGAATAGATAAATAGACCAAAGAATAGATAAATTTGTTGGCCAATTGATATTAAAAATCAAGTTATATATATGATAATAAGCAATGTGCGATTTTTTTAATTACTTATCGGAATCAAATATAATTACTCTTTAAACAAAAACAAACAGGGTACTAAATTGTTAGAATGCTGATCAGATTTAATTAACACAATTGTTGAAGAACGATTGTTTAAAACTCATTACCATGGCATTAAAGAAAGTTACAATCGAAGATGGATGCATTGCCTGCGGGCTTTGCGTTGATACATGTCCTGAAGTGTTTGAAATGGAAGACGTTGCAACAGTAAAAAAAGGTGTAAATTATTCGGAACACGAGGAGCAGGTAAAAGAGGCAGCTGAATCGTGCCCCGTTGAAGTAATAAAAGTTGAATAGAAAGCTCAGATAAGGGTTTAAAATTTCAATAATGATAGATGGTAATGGTTAGTTGAGTCCAAAAGATTTCCAGAACTGGTAGCCAAAAGAATTCTTCAAATTCCTTTTAGTATCAAGCTCTAATAATCAAAATTGAAGGTGTTTGATTAAGCCATGAGCAACGTGATTCAACGAGTAGTTTCCAACCATCTGTTGAAATTACCATGAGTTGAAATTGTTGAATAAACTGATCATCAATTACTTTTTCGGTATACATAGTAATATGGTTTGGTGCATCCTGTTCAATAGCTCTAATGGCTTCTTTGATTTCGGTATGCTTTTGAATGAATCCTATAGGATTAGTTACTGTAATTTGAGCATCGGAATTTTTAATAAGATCTTGGATATAATCAATCAGAAATCTATCTTTTTCAGCATAAAAAGGTACAATAATCTGATCGTAATTTCCTGTATTTTTATCGACAAAAATTCCTACTGAAGTGTTTGTATTTGAAAGAATATGCTGTGTTCTATCATCGAATGGTGAATTGTGGAATAGCCTCCCTTTTCCAGTAGCCTTTTGAATAATGCGGTCAGGATTTACAATTCGGGTTGTATATCCAAGAACTCTTCCCAGGAGGCTTCCTTCAAAAATAGACTGGCCAATACCGATCAGCAACAAGTCGAAATTTCCCTTGTTGGTTATTTCCGTGATATCGTTATCAATATCGTCAGTAGCCTTAAACAGGGTGGTAATCTTTTGGTTTAAATCCTTGGACTCTGAGATAACAGGGGCAAAGCTTTCATTTTCATACTCCTCCATATTAAAATGATGCAACACATCGTTTGGACATAAGTGCATTGCAGTAACAGAAGTGTTTTCAGGCTGTTGTTTAATCAGGCAGTTTGCCAACCGCAACAATGATTTTCCCATTTCTGGATTTCCAAACGATATCATAATTTTATATAAGCGAAATTCATATACCTTATCTGATATAACTTTGGGGGTATGCTTAAATAATCGTTCAGTCAAATCGAGGGCAGGACCAGTCATAAAGGTAGTTACAAGAGCCATAATAACCATCATTGAAAATATCTCAGGAGAAAGAATACCAAGGTCGTAGCCAATATTCAGGACCACCAGTTCCATCAATCCGCGTGTATTCATCAATGCCCCGATTGCAAGACTATCGTGCCAGTTTTGTCCAACAAATTTAGCTGCCAATGCACTGCCAACAAATTTTCCGACAATGGCTACAAGTATTATTAGTACGGTTACAATCCATAAATAGGGTTCATTGATCAGCCCTATTTCCGTTCTCAAGCCTGTGAATACAAAGAATAATGGGAGCAGCAATACAAGGGCCACATCTTCAATTTTCTCGGTAAACATATTCCTGAATTTTGTATTATCCGGCATTATTGTTCCTGCTAAAAATGCACCAAACAGGGCATGTATACCAATTACTTCGGTTGCATAAGCCGAAAGAATTAATGTGAGAAAGAATATTGCTACTACTTGTTTACTCATATTTTCACGCGAAGGGTACAAATCACCTACCCGATTCAAAAATGGCCTGACTACTTTAACCATAACAAATACATAACCAATAGCAATAGCAATAGTGTAGAGAGAACTCACGAAAGATCCCGCCTTTACAATAGCGATCACTGCTGCAAGAATACACCATGCGGTAATATCATCAGTTGCGGCACAAGTGATTACGATAGCTCCCAGACGGGTTTTATGAATTCCTCTTTCATGTACGATCCTTGCCAGTACTGGAAAAGCCGTTATGCTCATTGCAATTCCAGTAAATAACCCGAATGCAAGAAATTGAACACCTTTAGGGGCAAAAGTTAGGTATATAAAATATGCTAACCCCATTCCAAGGGCAAAAGGGATTATGATACTGGCATGACTTATGACAATTGCATCATGGGCTTTGTTTTTCAAGGTTTTCAAATCGAGTTCCATCCCTACCATGAACATGAAGAGTATCAAGCCAATCTGGCTTAAAAACTGTAGATTCCCAAGGGATTGAACTGGGAATAACGCTTTGGAGAATTCAGGAAAGAACAAGCCAATAAGAGAAGGCCCTAATACTATTCCGGCAACGATTTCACCAATCACAGTTGGTTGACCAATCTTTTTACAAATCCAACCCAGAATACGCGCTGCTATTATTATCGTAATTATCTGGGATAATAGTAAAGCCAATGGATGTTGTAAATTATCCACAAAGGCATCGGAAAACGCCTTCAAGGGACTTTCACCACCAATTGGATTGTGAATATTCCTTCCGATTTCAAGAATCTTACCTTTTTGCACAATCCAAAACATCAACATTGAAAAGCCTCCGATAATGCTGAGATAAAAGAATACATTTCTATATTTTCGCATATTAAGTACAATTTAATTGGATTATATCCAAATGCTGTCGAAACCAATAAAAATAAATTACAAATAGACTTCTACGAATTCAACCTATTATCAACTTAATTGACAGAATAATGTTTATTGATTTATGAATTTCCTGTAATAAGAATTTTTAATAAAGATACTTATTTTTACCTTATTGAACTAGTCATTGGGTACACATTTTTTAAGGTCTATTGTGAATTAGTCCAATTATGCAAAGGATTACATGCGAGCCTATAGTTCATCCTCCAGGAGTTTTTACCTGAATTAAGGATTTACTTTGTCAACATCACTCATAGGTTGAATCAATTAACAATTTAAAAACAACCATGCAGCTTATTTAATACTGATATCGGTACTTTCTCATTGATGACATCAATTTCTTCTCCATCAGTATGATAAGGAAGGGTAAAATAAAATACAGAACCTTTTTGGGAACTTACTTTCAATCCAAATTATTCCAACAAGTAACTACTTTTTCACAAAACAATGTCAAAATAAGAAACTATTAACATTTGTATATTTCTGACTCATTGAGCAATCTGAATAACATGATTAGCAATCATTTCAGGATAATAATTGTGCAATATTCCATCACTATTTCATTTAATTTGCTCCTTTAGGCTGTTCTATCGTACTCCTTTTGCATTAGTTAAAACACATCAATTAGATTAGAAGATTGCTCCTTTTTGGCCATTCAATAAGCCATTGTGATACCTAGATTTGATGGATCAGAACTATTCAATTTTGTATTAATATTTACCTTAAACAACCAGACCCATGACACAGATTCAATTTAACACCGCACTTCTAGGATTACAAGACAAATTGTTATACTATGCCCTTTATTTGACCTCCGATCAGGAGAAAGCTCAGGATCTTCTTCAGGAAACTTTTCTAAAGGCGTTAATGTATCGACAAAAATTTATTCCAAATACCAATTTTAAAGCTTGGATTTACACCATCATGAAAAATACCTTTATTAATAGTTATCGGAGGAATACAAAAATTAAAAATACATTCGATGGAACTAGTAATGATTTTCAATTGAAATTTCAGACTGATAAAAACTATCCATCTCCAGAATCTATTTACAGTTCTAAAGAGATTCTCAAATGCATCAATGCGTTAGGAACCGATTATAAAGTTCCTTTCAATATGTTTCTTGACGGCTATAAATATAAGGAAATTGCAGACGATCTAAATTTACCTCTAGGAACCATTAAAAGTCGAATTTTCTTTGCCCGAAAAAAATTAGAAGGGTCATTAAAGGAATATGCCTATTAAAATAATGTCTAAAGTACTAAAGTGAACTAAAGTATTTAAAGTATCGGCAAAGTGTCGATTATCGGTTTATCGAATATAATTTTATAAGGATAAACTTTAGTATAAATAAAATAAAATCTTTTATAACATGATTTCAAATATGACCAAAAAACCGGATATTATAATTGTAGATAATAACCGAACTTTCCGACAGGGATTAATATTTCTAGTTACTATAGATAATGTTGGAACTGTAATAGGGAAAGCTTCCAATGGCGAAGAATTTTTAGAACTCCTTTCGCATCTCAAACCCGATTTGGTTTTAATGGATATCAATATGCCTCAAATGGATGGAATTGAAGCGACAAAAAAAGCACTTGAAATAATGCCGGACTTAAAGATCATTGCATTCACAATGTTCGGAGAGGAAGAATATTATTATAAAATGATGGAACTGGGCGTAAAAGGTTTTATCCTGAAATCAAGCGGTATTGATGAACTTGAAAAAGCTATCCAGGATGTCATTAAAGGAGAGAGCTATTTCTCAGAGGAACTATTAAAAAAAATCATCATCAACTTCGATCGTAAAACTACCAATAAGTCGATTGAAAATATTGGGATTAATGATTTAGAAATGGAAGTAATGAAACATATTTGCCAAGGATGTACCCATGATGAAATTGCGCAGAAACTATCAATCAGCCTTTTGACCGTTAAAAGCCACCAATCGAACCTATTGGAAAAAATTGGACGCACATATATTCCATTTTCTAATCAAACAAATAAGATTATGAATTGAAAAAGATAATAAATTTTTTAAACATTATCACTTTCCTAATTTTAACAGAAAACTGTGAATCAAATAATTCATTGAATAAGGCATATTAAAGTGATTGATTAATTAATTTGAGGTAGAAAACATTTCCTAATCCTATTTATATGAGACAATTAAAAATTGCAAATATGAATTATATGCCAGCTTATATTCATCTTCAAAGGAACATTTTATTAAGCGACCTATCTGTGGAAAAAGAGGTTTATTTAGCGATACAAGAAAAAGAAGTTGATCGGAAAGCATTGGAGGCATTAATCATCAAAACCTTCATATTGTGGTTTGCGTAGCAAAACGGTTTCAAAATCACGGATTACCTTTACATGATTTGATTATTAAAGGGAATATGGGACTTATAAAAGCTGTGGAGTATTTTGATAAAACAAGAGGATATAAGTTTATATCTTATGCTATTTGGTGCATCAGACAACCAATGATCCAGGCAATTGCAAAAAAATCAAATATCAAACCAATTCCATTGAACGAAATCGGATTAATTAGAAAAGTTAACATCACTTACATAAAACTCGAACAATATTTTCATCAGAATCCAAGGATCGAACAGATTGCCGCGATGCTTGAATTTCAGAGGAATAATATCAACGATGCCTCGCGAGCCACTACCAATAATACATATAATCTAGCTTAAATAATAAACATTCATTACCATGACTCACAATCAAAATAGCACCTTCGTTGTCACAAAAAAAACTCTTATTATCCCTAAGAATTCCTGGTCTTTTGTTATTCAGCCTTTAGAAAGCACACCATCCTAAAGGTCAACAACCTTTGAAAAACAAAATGTGTTCATTTATTGCTGATTGGGAATTACCCAAAATAGGGAAAAATTGATCTTGGGAAGTGGTGATATGATGAAATGAGCCATCCCGATTAATCGGGAAACAAGCGAATGATTATTGGTGAGTTCCATCCGGCAATTAAAAAACAAATTATAATCACATGAAATCAGAGGCACTTGTTAAAAATGATTACTAATTAACCATTTTGTTTTCCAACATCATGCTTTTTTTAAAGGTCAACAATCATCAAAACACAATCGAATAAATAGGTTAGATGTAATCCATCTACAGTAGATGAAAAACTTAATTCTTCTTTAAAACCTGTGTTCTTACTTGGTCTTGTTTCACGATTTTCAGGATATACATTCCACTTCTGAACTGTGAAAGATCAAGTTTTATCTTTTGGTCCCCTTGGGAAAGAGCTAAACCATCCCATTTTTTAACTTCTGAACCCAGAATATTGATTAAGCTAACCTGAATTTCACCAGCTACTCCTACATTCAAATCGACGGTAAGCAAATCTTTTACAGGATTGGGATAAACCTTTTCAATAGTGAATGATTGTGCATCCACAGTTATCTTATCCGAAAAGGTTCCTGTTTTTGGATGAAGGGAGGTTGATTGTTGCGAATAACAACCTAACCCAATGAAAAATACAAGTAAAAAGGTATAAATTTTTTCCATAGTTAAAGATATAAAATTTAACGTTGTAAAACAAAAATCAGACCATTTTATTTCAGCCGAAGAAGGAAAAATAAGAAGCTGATGTTTAGAAAGACCAGCTTCTTATAGATTTTATACCCATCGGTAATTACTCAGCAATAGAAATTGCATCAACCGGGCAAACTTCGGCACATGATCCACAATCAGTGCAAAGGTTTGCATCTATTTTATAGATATCTCCCTCAGAAATTGCTTCAACAGGACATTCATCGATGCAAGTACCGCAAGCAATACATTCTTCTGAAATTTTATAAGCCATAACTCTATCTTTTTTAGTTTAATACATGACAAATGTAAGAAGTTTAAGAAAATATAAAAAAATTAACAATATTTATTTTTGCCAAAAATATATAATATAAAATAGTGGCCTGATTAACAAGACTATACATATATTAAAAATTATCAAATAAGTTTAATAAGAGCAATAACTTAGTCTTACTTTTCATGCAAATCCTGATAATAGTTACAAACATCTGTTAATCCGCATTTAATGCATTGAGGTGAACGTGCCAAACAAGTATACCTGCCGTGCAAAATTAACCAGTGATGAGCCACAGGTAGCAAATCTTTAGGGAAATATTCCAGAAGTTGCTTTTCAGTTTCCAAAGGCGATTTTGAATGGGTGGCTAATCCAATGCGTGCTGCTACCCTAAATACATGTGTATCAACAGCCATCGTTGGTTTATTATAAACTACCGAAGCAATTACATTGGCTGTTTTTCGACCAACTCCCGGTAGTTTTTGCAATTCATCGATGTCATCAGGTACTTTTCCTGCGAAATCGTTCACCAACATTCTTGCCATTCCCACCAGGTGTTTTGCTTTGTTGTTGGGATACGAACAGGAACGAATGTAATCAAATACCTCCTCTGCGTCAACAGCAGCAAGCGTTTCAGGTGTAGGAAAGCGTTTGAATAATTCGGGAGTGGTAAGATTAACCCGTTTGTCGGTGCATTGTGCTGATAATATTACAGCTACCAGCAATTGATATGGGTTTTTATATTCAAGTTCAGTTTCGGCAATAGGCATTTCCTTCTGAAAATAACTGATTACGTGTTCAAAAAGTTCTTTTTTATCCATTTCACATGCTTAAATTATTCTTTTCAAACTTAATTAAAAAAAGAATATCATGGATATTGAATACTTGATATTTCTGGAACCTTCACCAATTAGTCTTTATGAATAAAATTCGGGAATTATGTCAATGTATTTTGTACAATATGCTGCCGGCGTGAAATATTAATAATGGACATTATCTAGATTCGATATAAGAGAATAATCTATATTACTAATAATCATTTTATTACAGTGCATTTATAATCAATCATTTAAATTATGGGAGTATTTAGTACGATCGAAAAATGAGATAGAACAGTAAGTTTATTTTATCAACTAAATATTAAAGGTTGTCTATCCTTCTATATTTATATTACCTTTGTCTTACCTCTGTCTTACCTCTGTTTTATTAAATTCATATTTAATACATATATAATACAAATATAATACATATATTATTCGCATATATACGAATAATATATGTATTATATTTGTATTATATTTGAATTTAATAAGACAGAGATAAGACAGAGGTATGATAAAGATATGATAAAGATATGACTGTAATAAAGGCAGAATAAACACTCAAGCTTTCCTTGGAATCACAATAAATGGTAAAAGTTCAGTTGAAAAGGTTCGCTTGCGGGCAATTGGTATCATCCAACTAATAATTGAATATTTCTGCCTTACAGATAATTAACCGATAAATATCCAACAATTTAAACCTGCCTATTACAGGGTTTCATTTCATTGGTTGAAATTGTTAATTTTGCAGAAAAAAATATGACCCCGTATTTGCAGGCTGAAAATTTATCGAAGCGATTTGGCGAACAGCTATTGTTCGAAAATATTTCATTTACTATATTTGAACATCAGAAGATTGCCATGATAGCACGCAATGGCACAGGGAAGACTACCCTAATGGAATTGCTGGCTGGAAATGATACCCCTGAGTCGGGACAAATTACCAGGACAGGCGATATCAGAATTGGCTACCTCAAGCAAATTCCTGATCTGGATGAAAACAATACCGTCTTTGAGGCAGTATTTCAATCGGGCGACGAAAAGGTAGAGACCATCCGGAATTTCGAGGAGGCAATTCGATTGAACCACAAGGACGATATCACCAAATACACCGAATTGATGGAACATCATCATGCCTGGGACTATGAAGTGAAAGTAAAACAGATACTTACCCAATTAAAAATCAACGATTACGATCAGAAAATCGGTGAACTTTCGGGAGGACAAAAGAAACGGGTAGCATTGGCCAATGTGTTGATCAACGAGCCTGATTTACTGATGCTTGACGAGCCTACCAACCACCTTGATCTGGAAATGATTGAGTGGTTGGAAAACTATCTTGAAAAAACGAAGATTACCTTGTTTATGGTAACGCACGACAGGTATTTTCTGGATAGGGTCTGCAATGAAATTCTGGAAATGGAAGACAATACAATTTACCGTTATCGGGGTAACTATTCCTATTTTCTGGAAAAACGTCAGGACAGGATGGATTCGACAGCTGCAGTGGTTGAAAAGGCTAAGAACCTGTTGCGCACTGAGTTGGAATGGTCACGAAGAATGCCACAGGCTCGTGGACATAAATCGAAATACCGCATGGATCGTGTGGATGACCTGAAAGTAAAGGCATCTCAGAACCTGAATGAAAACAACATTGAACTCAGTATGAATTCATCGCGTATCGGAAATAAGATACTCGATCTCTATCATATCAGTAAATCTTATGATTCACTTTGCCTGATCAAGGATTTTTCATACAAATTTCAAAGGTTTGAAAAGGTAGGTATTGTAGGTAAAAATGGAACCGGAAAGTCTACTTTTCTCAATATCGTCACCGGAAATATTCCTGCTGACAGTGGAACAGTTGAAATTGGTCAGACCATCCGTTTTGGCTATTATCAGCAAACGGGAATTGAATTTGATCCGGGTGATAAAGTGATCGATGTGGTACAGAAAATTGCAGAAGTGATCAACTTTGAGGATGGGCACAAACTAACAGCCTCACAACTACTTACCACTTTTTTATTTCCTCCGGATACTCAATATTCGTTTGTTGAAAGGCTTTCTGGAGGTGAAAAACGAAGATTGTATCTTTGTACTATATTGATGACAAATCCAAATTTCCTGATTCTGGATGAACCCACCAATGATCTGGATATAATGACGTTGGCTGTATTGGAAGAATACCTGCGTGTATTCCAGGGTTGCGTCATCATTGTATCGCATGACAGGTATTTCATGGACAAGATTGTTGATCACTTGTTCGTTTTTGATGGCGAAGGAACAATTAAAGATTTTCCGGGAAGCTATACCGTCTGGCGCAATAAGCAACTTGATGATGAGGATCTGGAGAGAAAAAGATTAAAAAAACCGGAATCAAAAGAACAGTCTAAACCAGTCAAAGTAAAGGAACGAAAGCTTAATTTCAACGAAAAAAAGGAATTGGAACAACTTGAAAAAGATATTGAAGGACTTGAAAATGAAAAAGTTCAGATCAACGATGCGTTGAATTCAGGAACATTGACTAGCACTGAGTTACAAGACAAATCGACTCGCTATAATATGATTTCTGGCATTTTGGAAGAAAAAGAATCGCGTTGGCTCGAATTGAGCGAATTGGTCTAATCTACAGTATTCAGTCGCAGTTAATCAGTGAGCCAATCTCCAATAATATTGACTAACTTTAAACTTTGAACTTTAAACATTGAACTTTATTAATTAAAATGTTGTATGAAAACATTCGGACTCATTGGACATCGGCTGGGTTATTCATTTTCCAGAAACTTCTTTACTGAAAAATTCAGAAAGGAAAACCTTGATAATCATGAATATGTGAATTTTGAACTGGACAGTATCGACGAGTTTCCCAGCATTTTCGATCAGGGAAAAAACATTTGTGGATTGAATTGTACAATTCCTTATAAACAGCAAATGATGCAGTTTTTGGATGAGATTGATCCTGAAGCAGCACAAATCGGGGCAGTAAATACGGTCAAAATAACAAATAAAAATGGCATCCGGTATCTTAAAGGTTTCAATACCGACATTTATGGGTTCGAACATTCGCTTTGTCCAATGTTGGAAGCAAAGCACAATAAAGCATTGATTTTAGGAACTGGCGGAGCTTCCAAAGCAATTAAATATATGTTTGACAAGCTAAAAATCCCCTATCTTTCGGCAACCATCGAAGAAGAATGTTTTGAAAAAGAAATCAGGTATAGCCAGATCGATGAACAACTATTGAAGGAATATCTGATTATAATTCATGCTACACCATTAGGCACATTTCCAAAAGTAGACGAATGTCCAAATATTCCTTATCAATACATTTCTGCAGACCATGTTTGTTTTGATTTGGTATACAATCCGGAAGAAACATTGTTTTTGAAAAAAGCAAAAGCACAGGGAGCCAAAACTAAAAATGGATTGGAAATGCTTCATCTTCAAGCCATCAAAGCATGGGAGATATGGAATGAATAATCAGTTCAAAGTTTCAAGTTCAAAGTTCAAAGTTTGAGGAAATTCTTGTAAATTCAGGTTGTTTAAAGTTTGTATTATTCTATTGATATGGTTTTAGAAAAAATAAATATTGGTTTTCTTGGTGCAGGTGGAATTGCACGCGCACATGCTTATGCACTTAATTCGCTCAGGTATTTCTATTCTGAAATTCCTGAAATTGAATTCGAAGCTGTATGTTCGGCACATAAGGAAAGCCGCGATGCTTTTGCTGCAAAGTATGGCTGTAGAAAATCGCTTTCAATTGATGAATTCAAAGTTGACCCTTCCATCAATACAGTATTAATTTTAGGGCCTAACAATGTTCATTTTGACCACCTTAAAATGGCACTTGCAATGCCTTCTGTTAAACGTATTTACCTTGAAAAGCCTGTTTGCTCCAATCAGGAAGAAGAGGAGCAAATGGTAGAATTGGAAAAAAAAACGGATAAACAGATTCAGGTAGGATTTCAATATCTGCAAACAGCTTCGGTTCGTGAAGCATTGGCTTTCTGGCATTCAGGGAAATTGGGGAAACCCATCCATTTCGAATTAAAATATTACCATGGAGATTATTTACAACAATCATACCGCGACAAGCGTGCAACCCGACTTACACCAGCACCCGATGGCGGTGCGATGGCTGACCTGGGATCGCATGGAATTAGTTTGCTTATGGCCTTTTTGGGTGAAGAACTTCAAATTACAAGTGCATACCAGGCAGGTCGCTTTTCCGATGTTCCCTCAGATTCGGATTTGTTCAGCTCATTGTCATTGGTTGATCCTGAAACGTTTGCTGCGGGAACATTATCATCTAGCCGCATCAGCTCGGGGACGGGGGATTTGGTTTCGCTTGAAATTTATGCTGAAAAGGGAATGTTGAAATATTCATCCCATTCGGCTGATTTCTTTGAATATTACCTTGAAGAAACAGGTCAATGGACCAGGCAGGTAGTGGGGAGCAATTATGACCCGATCACCAATTTTCCGTCTGCTCATGTTCCTCCAGGTTGGTTGAGGTCCATGATTCATGCCCATTATGTATTTACAACCGGCAACGATCACAAAGCTTATGTGCCTGATCTGCAACATGGGTTGGCAGTTCAACAATTAGTAAGAAAAACAGCAGGTTTCCTGAAGGAATATCGAAATTTAATTAAATAGTTATGGAAAGAAGTAGCGGTATATTGTTGCATATTAGTTCGCTTCCTGGCGCTGACGGAATTGGTGGAATGGGAAAAGATGCATTTCAGTTCATCGATTTTCTCTCTAAAACGAAGCAGAAAATCTGGCAGATTCTACCATTAGGCCCTGTTGGATATGGCAATTCACCCTATCTGGGTTATTCTGCTTTTGCCGGAAATCCAATGTTTATTGACATTCAGCAATTGGTAACTGATCGTCTGATATTAAAAAATTCGGTAACTGACCAGCATTTCAAAACTAAAAAAGTAGAATTCGAAAAGGTAGAAGAATGGAAAATGATTCAATTTCGGGAAGCTTATGATGGATTCCAAAAGAATTTTCAACGCTACAAAGATGAATACAATACCTTCATTGATCAGCATTCATGGTGGCTTGACGATTATGCACTATTTCGTTCTTTGAAAACTAAACATTCTGATACTGTGTGGAATACATGGGAAAAAGAATTGGTAACCCGCGATAAACAAACACTTCAGGAGGCACAAAAGGAATTAGAAACGGAAATTAATTTTCATCGTTTTCTACAATTTTTATTCTTCCGACAGTGGTATAAACTGAAGGCTTATGCCAATTCCAAAGGCGTACGCATAATTGGTGATATTCCATTGTACGTTTCGCTCGATAGCGCTGATGTATGGGCCAACCAGGATATATTTCAACTTGATGAAGATTCCAAACCAATCAATGTTGGAGGAGTTCCACCTGATTATTTCAGTGAAACCGGACAGCTGTGGGGAAATCCGGTTTACAACTGGTACAGGCTGGCAGAGCGCGATTTTGACTGGTGGCTGGCACGGATAAATTTTAATCTTCAATTGTTTGACCAGGTTAGGGTGGATCATTTTCGTGGATTGGAATCTTTTTGGGCAGTACCTGCTGACGAATTAACGGCTATTAACGGTGAATGGCTCCCTGCAAAAGGGAATGAATTGTTTCTAAAACTGATGGAACAATCTGGAAACATGAATATTATTGCTGAAGATTTAGGCGTAATTACTCCTGAAGTGGAAAAATTAAGAGATGATTATGGCTTTCCGGGCATGAAGATTTTGCAGTTTGCTTTTGGATCGGATGCAGAAAACACAAATTTACCCCACAACTATGGTTCAAATTTTGTTGTTTATACCGGAACTCACGACAATGATACAACGCTGGGTTGGATAAATTCAATTGAAAAGAAGGAACGAAAAATGCTTCGGCGATACCTGGGAGGGAATGCAAAAGAGCTGGTTCGTCAAATGATTGAATATGTGTGGGCATCGTCTGCATTGATGGCTATCATTCCCATGCAGGATGTTCTGGGATTAGATACCAGTGCAAGAATGAACACCCCCGGAACTGCATCGGGCAATTGGTCCTGGCGGTTTTCATGGCCCCAGATACGAACCAATCACCCACTCTTTATGAAAGAAATAACTAAGAAATACAATCGGTAAATGAAGTTTTAGAAATTCACCTTACACAAGAACACAGATTTTTGAGAAAATAAAAATTTGGAGGAGTAAGTGACTTATACGTTACCCCATAGGTGGCGTTCTTTATGTAAACAGCCGCCAAGTCTTTATTTTTCAGCCATATTCCCTTAAGTCCGCCGGGCTTGCTATAATGGGATATTTTATTGCATTTTCTGATTTTTATGGCTATTGCTGAAAATCTTTTGAAGGAAGTTCTTCTTTTTCTCAGGGCCTTTAATTATGCTTGATTTTATTCCCGAAATGATTGACTTAATGCAATATTGAGTCATGAATTTCGTGGGATCTCTTTCATAGTGAATGATTCCCACTCTAACCTTATCTCCGGGCGAAGGGTTTGAATCCCATGCTTTATTATTGGCAATGAGGGAGATGATCTGTTCTTTAAAGGCTGAAGTATCATCGGTTCGTTTATTTTTAACGGCTATATCCAAGTCGTGGTAGAGCATGATCATCTTTCCTGTTGACTTGGTGTCATTGGCCATAAAGTTGAATTCTATTTTATCAATTATTGCTGAATTGGCATAAACAAATGCATTTTTCTCAAGTATTGGATTTAATTCTTTGACATCTAATTCCGCGAGTGTTCCATTCATTGAAAATGTATTCTGTTGGTCAAATAGCTTTGCTTTCAAAGAAATTGTCATTTTGCTCTTGCCCATAAGCAAGGCTTCAGCCTCCATTTCCAAAGAAGCATCCATTACTTTAAAAATGGAATCATTGGTTACATTGTAAATTCCTGCCTTCAATTCATTGATGGTGATCCAACCGGCTTCATTTGCTTTTTCAGCATGTTCGGTGTATTTAATATTTCCGCCATTAATACCGATAGAATCAATTCGAAGGAGATTAGGAAATTTATAAATTACCTCCTGCAATGTTGGCTTTATTTTGTGCGTGTCTTTTATTCGCTTATCACGAAATACATGGAGATCCATATTTCCAACTTCGATGTAGGAACTAACGAAATTTCCTGAGTTGAAATAGTCTAAAGCAGAAAAGTGTTTAAGATCAATATGGTTAAATGCGGCTTCAATACGGTCTGATTCGTAAATATGTTTTGCTGTAAAATCATACTCATTATAATTTGGATCAATTAAAAGTGCTTCAATTGATAAATTTTTTAACGTATCCGAATAAACAAACCCTTTTGCTTGATAAGTATAGAAACTATCAGCTGAAACTGAAAGAATTTGTTTAGCTTCGAAATCTAAATGATTGAAAATACCTAAGGTATCCAGTTTTTCAATCTTCATATCAACTATTTTCAAAATGCCCTCATTAAGTATAAACGTCTGATTTGACGCAGAATCTTTAAGTGACAGGTCTATTTGATCAAAAAGTAAATTTCCAATTTGCAAGTTAATTGACGAAACTGTCAGTCGCTTTTTTTTAGGATAAAATGGAAACGTACCTTGAAGATGGCCATTTGAAATGATTACTTCATCAATACCGTATTTTTTTTTGAATAAAGCATTCATCAGATTGATCCCCTTCAATTGAATGGAAGCGATTTCACCGTTGATATTCGCAATGCCGGCATTTTCAGCTATTGAAGAAACAGTAATCTTTTTTAAATTCAAGTTTGATGAAAATATTGACCAATGAACCTTATCAATTTTAAAGCTATAATCCGTATATTTTTCATTCAAAGCCGATGTAATTCTATTGCCCAATAAGGGTGCTACTAAGACAGGGGTTACAAATATTATCGCAACCGTAAGAACTATGATTGCGAGTAGAATCTTTATCCTGGACATTAGTAATTATTCAGGTTGTTTTATTTAACAGATTCTTGAGAGATTCAATGTAATCTTTAAGTATTTTATGGTTGATTTCCGGATCGCTTTCATTGGGAATAGTAATGGGCATTTCATCTAAATATTTTATTAATTCTGGACGATTTTTCCTTATTTTCATGGTTAGAGACATTATCTTTTCATTGAGTTCTTTTTCTGTTTTCATAATTTTAGAAGTTAAATTTCTACTGTAATTGCATTTTCGCCAACTCCCAGACTGGCCAATTCTTTGAGAACAGCATCCATCATGGGCGTTGGCCCACAAACATAAAACTGTTGGCTAAAGTCGGATATGATTGATTTCAAAAAATCTTCGCTAATCCTTCCATGATGATAACCATCAGCCATTTCATCGGATAAAATATTGATAAACGACTCGCCTAACATTGCTCTAAACTCATTTTCAAGTATAATATCCGCCCTGGTTTTATTGGCAAACACCAACACATTATGCCCTATTTCATTCTTTGACTGAAGGTGCCTGAAGATTGATATAAAAGGCGTAACACCGGCACCACCAGCAATAAAGACGCCTTGCTTCATATAGCTAATAGCTCCAAACACATCATATAAAATCAATTCATCATTTCTTTGTAAGCTCAGGAGTTCATTGGTTAATCCTTTCCTTGCAGGATAAGTTTTGATGTTGAATTCGAGGTAATCATCCTCAGGTAAACAGGTGAAAGTGAAAGGTCTTTTTTCTTCGAGCCAGCCTATTTTATTGATTGAAACATCAGTTGCCTGTCCAGGGTTAAAATGATATCCCACAGGCTTCCCGGTAACAATTCTGATCACATCGTGAGTGACCTTACCAATAGATTTAATTTTTACGAGATGTGTTGTCATAGTTATTGATTTTACAATCTAAAAATCCATTGTAAATAGAATATATAAATTCTTAAATATATTACATAACTTTGAGAATAAATTACATGAATCGCACATTTTAATCCTTATTTTTCACTTCTACTACGTCTATATCAGAGCTCAATTTGGTATAGTATGCTGAATTGATATGCCTGTTTTTCAACCAAAATTGCACACTTTCAATCTATTGGATATTGCCATATCAATAAAAAGTGAGTTCACTCCGAAAAGTTCCAAAGGTCTTGGGAACTTTTCGGAGTGAACTCAAAAGTAAAATATGAGTCACAACTCGTACTTCTTAAAGGTTTGATCAATTATATTGGCCAAATCAAAATCCATCTGAGTAATACCATTTGCTGAATGAGTTGACAATGCTATACTTACTATATTGTAACTATTGGTCCAATCAGGGTGATGGTCCATTTTCTCTACTTCCAACGCAATTGCAGTCATAAAAGAAAAGGCCTCTACAAAAGTTTTAAACTTAAAATCCCTGTTAAGAGCTGTTTCTTTAAAAGTCCAGCTTTTTAAATGATTGACCAGATAGCTAGTCACCTCATCATTCGTTAATGCTTTCATATATAATGTTTTTAATAGTTTAAGTATTTCTCAATCCTATTATCAGAAATATGATTCAGAAACAGTTTACTACTTGAATTGTTTACAATGAACATTTTGAAAAGTTATTGGTTTTATGTTTAAGTTTCTATAAAATATATACCTATGAAAGGCAATGAAAGATTATTGGAAGTATTGAATTCGCTTTTGGCTGATGAACTTACGGCCATTAATCAATACATGGTTCATTCTGAAATGTGCGAAAACTGGGGCTATGGAAAACTCCATTCTGCCATTCGGAAACAAGCGATGGATGAAATGTATCATGCTGAATGGCTGATTGAACGGATCATCTTTTTTGAAGGAATTCCAACTGTATCCACGCTAAATCCGATGCACATTGGAAAGTCAGTTTTAGATATGGTCAACAATGATGCTGTCGATGAAGTGGATGCCGTAAAAGCATACAATGAAGCCATTACTCTTTCCCGGCAAGTTGAAGATCAAGCTACTGTTGATTTACTAACCAAAATTCTTAAAATGGAAGAGGGTCATGTGGATTGGGCAGAGAAGCAACAAGCGCAGATTGCACAAGTCGGCCTCGAGAACTATTTATTATCACAAATAGAAAATGTATAAAATTCACATAACTCAATAACAACCTAACTATGGCATTCTTAAATACTATGATTTCGTGGTTTGATAAGAATACGATAAAGCATTTGCGGTTACCGTTTTCATTTTTTCTATTGCCTGTATTCTTATTTGCAATTAGTCAATCTGATCAAATAAATTGGTTAAATACCATAGTTGCATTTCTGATTTTGCACGGTATGGTTTTCCCATCCAGCAATGGATACAACAGCTACGAAGACCGGGACGAAACCAGCATTGGGGGGCTAAAATATCCTCCAAAAGTAACCTCCAACTTATACCGTGCCACATTATTTTTGGATATAGCAGCCCTTTTATCAGGATTATTTATTTCTGTTTATTTCTCTATGATGATTTTGGTGTTCATTATCATGTCCAGAGCCTATAGTTACAGGCAAATACGGCTAAAAAAGTATCCCATTATTGGTTTTTTAACCGTATTCGTTTTTCAGGGAGCTTTTGTTTACATATTGTCAGCCACAGCTATAAGCGGCGTAAATTGGACCATTCTATTTTCTGAAAATTCATTAATATGCATGGGCATATCTAGTTTGTTTATAGGCAGTATCTATCCTTTAACACAAATTTACCAGCATCAGGCTGACAAAAACGATGGTGTTATTTCATTGAGTTACAAATTGGGCTATACAGGTACTTTTATCTTTTCTGGATTACTTTTTTCAATGGCTATTCTTTTGCTTTTTTACTATTTCGAACTTAAACACCAACTAATTCCTCTAATCATATTCTTACTGATGATGCTTCCTGTTATTTACAGGCTTTCCGTTTGGTTTTCAAAAGTGAGGATGGATACTAATAACGCGAATTTTGACAATACCATGGCCATGAACATGCTCACCTCTTCGATTATGAACCTTTATTTTTTACTTTTAATTATCAACCGATATGGAAACTGGTTCTAAGGCAAGCCGGATTATTTCTATTGGAACTGCGGTTCCTGAATATTTAACGAGCCAGGATACGATACTCAATTTTATGCATAAGGAATATCAGGATGCAGCATCCTCCCGCAAGTTGAATGTATTGTTCCATCAAAGCGCCATTAATTCGAGGCATTCAGCAGTACCCGACTTTTCTGATACTGATGAACGACAACTATTTCCGCTTACGCACGAATTACCTATGGTGTCGGAACGTATTGGTATATACAAGCAACAATCATTACCCCTTGCTGTTAGCGCCGTGGAAAATTCATTTAAAAACATTCATAGTTCTATTGCTGAATTTGGCATTACCCATTTGATAACAGTAACTTGTACCGGTATTTATGCTCCAGGTCTTGATATCGAATTATTACAGGCCTTAAATCTTCCGGCAGATACTTTTCACACTTCACTTAACTTTTTGGGATGCAATGCCGCTTTCCCAGCTTTACGAATTGCTGATAGTATTGTAAAATCACAGTCAGATGCACGAGTGCTTGTCGTTTGTGTGGAGCTTTGCACTTTGCATTTTCAACCTAAAAGTAATAGCGACAATTTACTGTCCAATACTATTTTCGGCGATGGAGCAGCAGCAGTAATAATGGTTTCCGAATCCATGGCTAATGAGCAAAAGTTAAAAGGATTTAGTTTGACAGGATTCTACCCTATTTTACTCAATAAAGGAAAAGAATTGATGGGATGGAATATTACTCCTGTAAATTTCGAAATGATTTTAAATGCCGGAGTGCCTGAATTTCTGGGAAAGGAACTGGAACCGATGATGGTTGCAGTAGCTGAAAAGCTGAATCTTACAATCGATACTATTCATCATTGGGCTGTACATCCGGGAGGCAAGAAAATATTGGATACCGTTCAGCGTGGGTTACAACTCACAAATAACGAATTACGACATTCATACAAAGTGCTTTATGATTATGGGAATATGTCATCACCTACCATATTGTTTGTGTTGAACGAGGTATTTAAGGACAATCCAAAGTCAGGTGAATCAGTTTTTGTTTTGGGCTTTGGCCCTGGTATAAGTATAGAAACAGCGTCAATAATATGTCATGATTTCATTTAAAGCTCGTTCCGGCCAATCTGAATTGATGGATTCTCCGAATATTCCAAGTAATCTACTTCACCAAAACCTTGGTGAATTGGATATTCTGAACCGTTACCTTGGAGGGCATTCGATTTCAATAGAGGGCATAAAAAGGTTGATAGTCGATCGTCAAAAAATCTATCACATTGTGGATTTGGGCTGTGGCAGTGGAGACGTATTGAAATATATTGCAGCATGGGCACGGTCAAATCAATATAGAGTAAAACTGACTGGAGTAGATAAAAATCCATATGCAATACAATATCTGGTTAATAACTGCTCGGAATATCCAGAGATTAATGGATTAATATGCGATTACAAGGATTACATGGGAACCGATCCAAAGATTGATATCGTTCATTGTTCTCTGTTTTGTCATCACCTGAACAATAAGGAGCTATTGGAACTGTTCCAATATTTAAAATTCTTTGCCAGCGAAGGATTCGTGCTAAATGATTTACAACGCAGTTCTATCGCCTATTACAGTGTTTGGCTTTTGACGAGATTACTGAATGGCTCGGTTTTATCAAAGCATGATGGGCCAATTTCAGTTTTACGCGCATTTAAAAGGGTTGAATTAGAAAAATTGCTTTACAAGGCTGGCCTGAAAGAATTTACAATTCAATGGCGGTGGGCTTTCAGATACCTGGTAGTTGTGAAAACAGACCATAAAAATGGAATTAAGTAGAAATAACAAAGTGGATGTTCTTATTGCAGGAGCTGGTCCTGCGGGATTAATGATGGCATGTCAGCTGGACCTGCACCATATTTCGTTTCGGATTATCGATAAAAAATCTTCTCCTGCAATCCATTCAGGTGCACTTATTGTTCATGCACGTACGCTCGAAATATTACATCAGGTAGGCCTTGCTGAAAAGGCAATAAAGGCTGGAATAATTGCACAAACAATCAACCTTCAATTTAATCAATTCATCAAATACTCTCTGAATATCAAAGACATAGGGAAAGGATCAACACGTTTCCCTTATATTCTGATGCTTGAACAATGGAAAACTGAAAATCTATTGGGCGATTTTCTTAATGAGCAAGGGCACTCTATTGAGAATAACACCCCCTTTTTATCATTTAGACAGGAAAATGACCTAATCATTTCGAAAATTCTCAAACCAGATGGGACTATCGAGATGATAGAATCCCGGTTTTTGATTGGTGCTGACGGCAGCAACAGTCGGATAAGAAAAAAACTCAATATCCCATTTCCAGGAAAAACACAGCAGTCCAGTCTTTTTATTACCGATTGTGAAAGCCAGTTGACACTACCCTCCTGCGAAATTTCCTTTTCATTCTGCAATGAATTCACATCCGCTCTATTCCCTTTGCGCGGTAATCGTTGGCGTATTGATGGTCTAATCCCCGTAATTCAATATAAGGAATTAAACTTTGAGCATGTCAAAAATTTCTTTAGTGCTAAAAATCATTTAGGATTAGAAATACAACATCCGCAATGGTTTTCTGCCTTCAGATCACAATCACGCTGTGCGAATTCATTCAGGTTAAAGCGCTGTTTTTTAATTGGCGATGCTGCTCATGTTCATAGTCCGGTTGGAGCACAAGGGATGAACACTGGCATTCAGGATGCACATAACCTGGCATGGAAACTTGCTTATTCTATTCGTGGAAAAGCAACAGAAAATTTATTGGATACTTATGAAGAAGAACGTAGACCATTGGTGTTGAATATTATCCGCTATACTGATTTAGCATACAAATTGATGACTTCCAATTTTTTTCTGATCAGGTTCTCTCGTTTAAAGATAATTCCATTGTTCATGCCAATGTTTTTATCTTATGTCCAAAGATATTCAGGTTTACGTAACCGTCTTTTTACATCGTTATCCGGAATCGGAATAAAATATAAACATAGTTTCCTTTCGTGCTCTACTACTTCAGATAATTTTCCTCATCTGGCGCCCAGTCCAGGAGATCGGCTACCTTATGTAACATACCAAGATAATGGCAACCTTCACACTTTATACGATGGATTAAATTCTTCAACCTTTAATTTATTTATCTTCGGAAGAAAAGTGATTCCGGCATCTCTTCAAACTGTTGTCAATAAGTACAAAGATGTTATTTCAGTAATTTACATTGCAAAGGAAGTAGGAACCCAACGTGTTTTTAAAAAACTTGGAATTATGAATGAAGGTTGTTACCTTATTCGCCCTGACCATTTTATTGCATGGCGAAGTCAGGATTTTAATGCCCTTAGCTTTGGTAATTTCCTTCAAAAATTCTTGAAATGAAACTCAGAGGCTTTGAATTTGAAGATCAACCATGGTTTCCTCAGATTATAAGGGACAACATGACAGATTATCTGAGGTTTTTGTTTCATACATTTAAGCTCTATCAACCTGTTTTACCATTGATTAGAGATGGGCTTATTAAAACCAATACTCGCCAGATTCTTGATTTATGCTCTGGAAGTGGGGGGCCCATGGAGGGAATATACCAAGATTTGAAACTTACTTTCAATGCAGATATTCATATAACTTTAACTGATCTGTTTCCCAATTTAGCAGTTTATCAATATTTAAATCTTCAAACCGATGGAGGTATAACTTTTATTTGTACCCCAATTGATGCATGCATTGTACCTGTTGAACTGAAAGGCTATCGAACCTTATTTTCCGGGTTTCATCATTTCGAACCAAATCAGGCAATAGCTGTTTTAAAGAATGCAGTTGGTGCCCGAAAGGGGATTGGAATTTTTGATGGAGGCAACAGAAATATGTGGATGATATTGGTCGTAATTATTGTTCATCCAATATTGCTCTTTTTCTGTACACCGTTTTTAAGACCATTTAGAATTTCAAGATTACTCTTTACTTATTTGATTCCGATCATTCCTTTGTGCACTATTTGGGATGGAATATTTTCTATTTCAAGACTTTACACGCCTGATGAAATGTTAGAAATGGCAAAGAAAGTTGAAAGTGACAACTATACATGGATGTCAGGAAAAGTGAGAAACAAATATGGGATGAGCATTGCTTATCTAATGGGTTATCCTCCAATTGATAACGAATAAAATTCTAAACTATGGATTTCAGAATTGAACACGATACCATGGGCGAAGTAAAAGTTCCTGCTGATAAATACTGGGGAGCACAGACAGAACGTTCGAGACAGAATTTCAGGATTGGTAATGAAGCCAGTATGCCTATTGAAATTATTCAAGCTTTTGCAATCCTGAAAAAAGCTGCTGCACTTACAAACTTCGAATTGGGAATATTATCAGCAGAAAAGCGTGATCTGATTTCAACAGTATGTCAGGAAATTATGGATGGCAAGCTCGACGATCAGTTTCCGCTGGTCATCTGGCAAACCGGTTCAGGTACACAAAGTAACATGAATGTGAATGAAGTGATTGCCAATCGCGCTCATGTATTGGCAGGTGGAAAATTAATCCCGAGTACTCGGGACCAAAAAGTACTTCACCCTAACGATGATGTCAACAAATCACAATCATCAAATGATACATTTCCCACAGCTATGCACATTGCTGCATACAAACTGACATTAGAAGTTACTCTCCCTGGAATACAAATGCTGAGAAACACACTATTCGACAAATCGGAAGCATTTAAAGGAATTGTAAAGACTGGACGTACTCATTTTATGGATGCAACGCCGCTTACCCTCGGCCAGGAGTTTTCAGGATATGTGCAACAAATATATAATTCAATGCGGGCTATTCGAAATGCTCTGGAAATGGTGCGAGAACTTGCACTTGGCGGCACAGCTGTTGGTACCGGCATGAATGCTCCAAATGGTTATGCTGAGCTTGTTGCTGCCAAAATTGCTCAATTAACAGGTTTACCATTTGTAACTGCACCCAACAAATTTGAAGCACTGGCAGCAAATGATGCAATGGTTGAACTCAGTGGAGCCTTTAAACGCAGCGCAGTATCACTCATGAAAATTGCCAACGATATCCGCATGCTGAGTTCTGGACCACGCTGTGGAATTGGTGAAATTATTATTCCTGACAATGAACCCGGATCATCAATTATGCCAGGAAAAGTGAATCCTACTCAAGCAGAAGCATTAACAATGGTTTGTGCACAGGTGATAGGTAACGATGTAGCGGTATCCATTGGTGGATCATCCGGGCACTTTGAATTGAATGTATTTAAACCAATGATTGCAGCTAATGTGTTGCAGTCGGCCCGCCTGCTTGGCGATGCTTGCAGGTCCTTTAACGATCATTGTGCCAAAGGAATTGAACCCAATGTGGAAGTGATAAAAAAACATGTTGACAATTCACTGATGTTGGTAACAGCACTCAATCCTCATATTGGATATGAAAATGCAGCGAAGATTGCTAAAAAAGCGCTTAATGAAAATAAAACACTACGTGCAGCTGCCATTGAACTTGGATTGGTAACCGATAAGCAATTTACTGAATGGGTTGATCCAAATAAAATGATTGGTTAATGGTATTTGGGTTAAATAGACTCTGCTGAAAAACTTTAATCGTTCTGATTAATAGATGTTTATATAAATATTTATTGTAATAAATACAGAAAAAAAAAGGAGAAAGTGTCCAAAATGCCTGCACCCTGGAAGAGGTTTAACACCTGGTTACTAAGTTCCCTACTGATTTTGAACCGGAGATCAAAATAAATAACAGAGATATACAACTGCAATTATGCCATGGACAACAAGCCATTATAAGATACCCATCTGATACTCATCTGTAACCTTTCTGTAACTTTAGATTACAGAAAGGTTACAGATGAGTATCAGAAAGGTATCTTATAATAGCTTACAAACACCTACACGGTCCATAGGAACAGAGGGAGAAATCCCGGATCGATTGCTTATTTTGAAAAGTAGAGAGGAAGATGAAGAAATATACTCATCAAGATAGTCCCCGATTACTCGGATTTGTTTTAACTTCATGCGATCTGTTTTGTAACAACCTGATTTTTTAGGAAGAATTTCAAGGCAATTATACATCAAACGGGATAAATTTGTATACTCCCCATGAATAAGGAATTAATCCGAAATTTCCGACAACTTTGCCACTTTGCCAGTTTTGCCACTTTTGCCACTTTTGCCAGTTGTAATTTTTCAATAGAATCAATCATAAGCCTTAAAAAAAACACCCATTGATCTGTATTTGGTAAAAAGTACAAGTGGCAAAAGTGGCAAAGTTGGCAAAGTTGGCGCACCAGTCGCCAATAGATCACATGGTACTAATCTATCCCGTTTGATGCAAAATTGCCTTAAAATATTTTCTTATATTCAAGTTGTTATAGAATAAATTGAACGAAGTTAACGCCAATCCGAGTACTCCGATAACTCCGACATTGTCGGAATTGGAATTCTTTCCGTAAACTTTGGATTAACTCTTTATGGGTATAGCTTGTTCCAATACCACTTCAAAAAAATAATGTCAACCCTTTTATTATTACCTCAAATATTACTTTAAGATTTAAGGGAGAGTGTACAAATTTATCCCGTTTTTAGTATAATATAAGAGATTTTTTTCTACTCTGTTTTCTTTTTTCCGAATAAATAGAAAAACAGAATTATAACGAGTACGACAATTATCACACCCACTCCCATTCCTGTTTTGAAAATAGTGCCAATAATTTCACAACCCGAAAGAGTAAAAAGAAGGGAGATCAGTAAGGCTGATACGATTGTTTTATTTTCCATTGTATTTAAGCTAGATTAGTTTACTTTGTATTATTTTTTTTATGCCTTAAGATATTTATAAATATCTTAAGGCATTATATCCTTTAAAGACTATCTGATACATCAAGTATATTTATTGGTTTTTAAAGTGCAACCTCAAGCTCTTGAAAATTCATCTATCATTAATCTTAATACTTAAGAGCTGCTGTGATATGTTTGGCCGAATCTTGATGCATTTCCAATATTGGAAGTGTTTTAGATGCAAAATCCTTTAAATCTGGATCAGCACTATTTTCTGCTTGCTTTTTAAATTTATCGACGTCCTTTTCATGATCATCAAGCATTGCTTTGATGTAGGCCTTATCGAAATCAACACCAGTTTTCTTTTGAATATCACTCATCATTTTACTGTGTTTGTCTTCGATAGTTGTAGGTAGAGTAACGTTTTTCTTAGATGCAATATTCTTTAATTCATCGTTAACCTTTGAATGATCGTTAACCATCATGGCTCCATAGTTTTTAATCCTGGCATTTGTGGCATGTTGTTGAGCATATTTGCCCAATTCAACTTCCATTAAACCTCCACTTGAAACCTCCTTTAAAAAGTCCTGGACATTGGATTGGCCTGCATGATCCATGTTGGTATCATCATTCATCAGAACTGCGCTTTTATCTGCACTATCTTTGTTCATGGCACCATTCTGAGCTTCGCTAACATTAGCATCCGAGGTTTTTGCATTGTTGCGGTTTTGAGATCCACCACACGAAATCATAATAATAGGAATAGCCATTAAAAATAACTTTAAAGTGATTGTTTTCATAAATGTAATTTTAATTGTAATTGTTCAATTTTTGTCTGTGTAAAATAGAAAGATTAAGGTGAGCAATCCATAGGGGACATATTATTGCTCACCTTAATTGAATTCATCCCGTGTACTCGGGACGATTTTTAGTGCGATCCAAGTCAGATTCCAAAGCCGTGGTTTCCTTGCTGATTTTTATGATGATTATCTTCATTTTCAGCATCGTCAATATCATCATCTTCTTCATCTAATTTTAAAACCATGTCATCATCGTCTTCCAGGTCATCATCATTCATATTATCATCCTCCATATTATCCAATTGATTACCTGATGTAAATTCAACTTGACTTTGGTTACCCTCCTTTCGTGGGTCTCCGATACCCTGTCTTTGACCAAATCGTTGATCAACCCTTCGGTCATCCGTATTTTCGGCCATAGCTGCGTTTTTTTTTAATGAAATTAAACTTTCAGCTATTTGTTGCCGGTATTACGCCCCGAAGAAGAACCTCCCTTTTCATCCTCTTTTGCAGTGGATTTTCTAGAAGTTCCGGAACTTTGCTTTTGGCTTCCACTTTTGGAACCACTTTGCGAACCTGATCCCGAGTGCTCGGGACCACGGCTACCTTTGCCCTGCTGACCACTTTCTTTTTCTTCCATTTTGTTAAATTTAATAATGTGAATAAAATTTACATACAATACTTAATCAAATAGCATTAATGTGAAAACTATGAGCTTTCATTTTGATCCTGCAGTCTTTCCTGTTTTTTTGGAACTGCCAGTCTTGGTTGTTTTACCACCCTGGCTTTTTTGACTTTTTGCCATTTTGTTTAGTTTTAAAATTGATTATTAACTACTTTAAAATATTTCAATACATTACTTCTATAATAATTGTCAGAGATTATCATCGATATCATTATATCTGTGTATAATTTTAATGGAACTCACCATAATCACAACTATCTGCAACCCATTACCCCGGATAATTCATTTTAAAGATAATTGGACAGAAAGCATATTCAATTCATAAACAGGGTATTGTTCCAATTTATTCTTTATTTACACTACCCTATCGATAAATGTCCTCACCTTAGTGTTGTCTCCAATTATCTTCCAAATAACTGGCATCTTCTTCGTTACGAGGACGAACACCCATAACGATGTTTCCTTCTTTGATATCTTTTTCGTATTCTTTTGCTCTATCTTCAGGAATTCCGGCTCCTACCAATGCTCCAACTATTCCTCCCGTAATTCCACCAGCGCCAGCGCCAGCAAGTCCAGCTGCAATAGGACCGGCAATAACGATTCCCAAACCGGGTATAACTAAACTAGTGCCAATAGCGGCAATAATTCCAACGGCGGCTCCAATAGCGCCACCAATAGCTGAGCCAGTTCCAGCGCCTTCCATAGCTTTATTGCCAAACTCTGATTCATTCCTTTTATCTTTATCGAAGTTTTTTTTACGCGTTTCATCAGACATAATGATATTAATCTGATCATCAGTATATCCTCTTTCCAGCAATCGATTATACGCTTGTTCAGCACTATTACGATCTCTAAATGAACCTGTTAGAAAGTTGCTTTTCTCGTTTCTTAAATTTTCCATTGTTCTGATATTTTAGATTTATAAAAATGAATTGAATTTATATTGAATTGCTAACCAGTTTCCATTTTAATCAATGGCTTCAATATTGATAGCCTCGGATACTGCAGTCAGGCTGGCATCTGCTTCTTTTTCCTCATTTAAAGTTTGTTCCAATAAATCAGAAGCATCTTCTTCGCCTAAAAGTGTTGCGAATGAATGAAGTGTGCCATAAGTTGCAATTTCATAATGTTCAACTTTTTGTGCAGCAGCTATAATACCAGCATCACGTACGACTCCTACCTGGGTTGATTTCATCACCTCCTGCGCTTCTTTAATTAAACCTTCCATCGCAGGGCATCTTTTTTCTGCTACTTCAAAGCCAAGAGCTTCAAATATTTGTTCTACTCGTAATACTTGTTGCTTTGTAACCTCCAGATGCTCAGAAAGTGCATCAGCTAATTCTGGAGTTGTAACGTTTTCTATTAACACCGGAATTGATTTTGTCAATGCTTTTTCTGCCCAATAGATGTCTTGTAGTTGTTCTTCAAGTAATGCCCTGAGTCCTTGAACTGCATCTGGGTTTGCTTTTATACTTTTAGTGCCGGATTCTCTACTACTTGTTTGACTAGATTTCGAATTTGTTGCCATTTGTCTAATTTTAAGTTTATAAAATATTGATTAATTCTACACAACAAAGTTGAGTATACTAACCTTCACTGCTGTTACAAAATTTTAAGTTTATTTTACATGATTACACATTAATCCAAATCATTACAGACTTTTTAAAATCAATCACTCTAAATCGGTCGTTACAATTATTAAATTTTGTTTAGTCTATGAAACATAGATTGTAAATAGGGTCTGCTGAAAAACTCAGAATCGACTTTTTAGGTTCTTATGGTTAGAATTGAATATTGCTCATTCCCATTGACTTGTTAAAACTGTCATTGTTAGTGAAAGGGAAATAAAATTCTCCGAAAGATGTTGGTTGTAGGTTGTACCGCTGTAAAAAGCTGATTGTGAACATTTAACATTAAAAAAAGGTACAACCTCAGAGGTGACCCCCGAGTACTCGGGGTAAAAACATATAACCCCGATTACTCGGGGTGGTTGTACCCTAAAATGATTCAAGTGACAGCTGCTTAGAATATTACAAGGGTACAACCTACAACCAGAGTATGTGTGGTTGTTTTATTTTTGAATCTGCAAAAAATACCCAATTAATTGATACTAAAAACAAACAAGTGCTCCCGAGTACTCGGGAGCACTTGTTTTAATTTGCAGGTTGATATCTTCTTTTAATACTGTCCCGAGTGCTCGGGATGAGTTTTTCAGCAGACCCTAAATATTGATTGGATAAGGTGAGGCAACATGAGCTATAACATTGGCTGGTACTAATTTCAGAGAAAGGAGGATCCCTATTGTGTAATTTGTTGATAAAGTAGATTGGAAATGCAAAACAATTTCCGTTCAGAAATTGATTGCTATTATCAATGGGAAAAGTATCCAGTGAAATTCAATCATTTCTTGCAAAAGTTAAGTGCGCTTTTCCTTAAATTTCTTTCGTGGAGGGGCATTGTTTAATTTATTCATTTTCTGGTATGCTTTTAATAGAAATTCAGGAAATTCGCCTTCATAATCAATTTTATAATAGGAGAATCCATTGTAGGGAACAATATTTTCGACTTTCTCTATTTTAATCCTTTTATCCAACCCTTTATCTTTGAAATGGGCCATAAATCTTTTTTCCCTTGCTTTCTTCAATTGCTGGTACTTTTTTTCAATTAAATTTTGATCAACCAATTGAGCGCATTTTTCCTGAATGGTAAAAATTAATGAATCCTTGACCTTACTGTTGAGAAATCTAAGGAATATAGGATCTTTTATCGACATCTTATTAATTTTTAACGAGTCATCTTGATCAATGTTTAATGGCGTTTTTAAAGTATTGACTAAATTATGCTGTTCAGCAAAATATTTTTTCTTCGCTTCATAAAATAAAATATATTCCTTTTCCTTTTGCTCAAAATACTGAGGCGTAACTCTGATAGTTGCATCGGGATTTTTATTTAGAAAAGCCACCATACTTTTAACAAATCGCTCTTCGGTGGGTCCTAAAGTAGCCTCCCGCATTTCCCAATTCAATGACAGTGACTTCTCTATCTTTGTTTCCACTGTCTTAACTTCCATTCTGTAAGCAGTAGTTACTGGTTTAACGAAAATGTTTTTGATCGCATCAAAGATTACATCGCTGATATGAAATTTAGGATCATTCAAGTCACCTGTTATTGGAATCTGATAGTCAATAACATTACCCTGCTCACGCACAAATGCCATGATAAGCCGCATGGGAATCCATTTGAAAAGTTTGTTATTTATGCGTTGTGTAAGTCGCGGATCAATAATTACCAAGTGGTTCTGGCTATCAATTTTATTATTCTTTACCTTCCATGATCCAATTAATTCAAGTGTACCCCTATCCAATGGGAAAGAAGTTTGTGAAATCAGATAAGGGTTGAACATTGCTGCAGGTATCTTATTCAGATGATATTGAAGGTCGAAATCTGTTGTGTCCTGAGGATTTAACCCAATAACCACATTCATTTCTCCATAAGGTTCTATACCTGATTTAACATACACAGTTGCTCTCTTGTTTCTCTTATTTACTGAATTCGCAAATAAAGAAAAAGGATTCAAGGCCATTGCAAATTTTTCGCTAATTGAATAATCCTCGAATCGTATGTTCGCATTGTAAATGGCAAACCTGTCAATCAAAAAATCGCTACTGAAGAAGTTCTTTGATAATTGTCTCACATATTTAGCAAGCTCAAGCACAAGATTAAATTTGGTATTGTCGGTTTTCACTGCTGTAATATTTGAACCTGCTTTGCCAAACATGGTTTCAATATTATCCAGAGAATCATAACGCTCATATTTAAAATAGGGATGCCTAACTGATATTGAATCAAAAAAGTATTTGCGGTTAATTGGACTGACTTCTTTCATTGCAATGGTCAATGTATCAATTGAAGCATAATCCTGGTCAGGGGTTTTGCCGAAATGAAAATCTTTAATCGACAGTACCCCTGATGTAATTACACTGTCAACACTGTTAAAGTTTCCACTCGACCTTAAATCTGCATCCATTAATGCCCTAAAACTACCATAGTTTGACAAATCCTTGAGATATTGTCCAATAATATTGAGATCGAACTTTTTAATGACTGTTGCCACTCGATAATTCAGGTTTTCTAAATTCACCATCAAGTCCCCTTTTACATCACCACTGCCCCTTCCAGAGGAAAAAGAAAATCGTGAAGTTATAGAATCTGTATTCCACTTCTTACCGGGGCTTTTAATATTCAACTTTACAATTGAATAATCTATCGGAATTTCAATTTCATTGTAATAGAAGGTACCCTCCTTTATTTTTACATTCAATAGATTGAAATGCAAGGGTTCAGTCCTGGTGTTTACCACTTTTGTTAAATTTTTATTACCTGAAAACCTGGTTATCAAATCATTAAAATTAAAATCTTTTTTATTCTGAATAATTCTTACAGAAGGTCGATTGATTGTTAACTGGCTTATTTCATAAGTTTTGGAAAATAATTTATGCAAATTTACATTGATTGAGAGTTCCTTTGCTGAAATGAATATACTGTCACTCTTGTTCTCATAAATTCTGAAGTTAGTGAAGTTAAGGTAGCCTGTAAATGGGTTGGCGTAGGCTCTGTCCATTTTGATTTCCCGGCCTGTATACTTATAATCATACTTCTCAACCAGATATTTGGTAATGGGCGAAACAAACAAGATGACTATCCCCACAAATACTACAACAACAAAAATCAAAATCAACAAGATTCTCTTCCATTTGTAATTTCGACCTTGCTGCTCGATATGACTGATTGGTCTTTTGAAAAAGGAAGCCATAAAAAATGAATTTAAAGGAAAGCACGTTGATTGGTTGAGTAATTTTGGTTTTTTAAAGACGAAAATCTATAACCGAAATTCAATATTACTTCTAATAATTAATGTATCGCCTCTCGAAGAAGAAATTATTGGGACTTTCAAACCATTCTTCTTTTTCTTCCTCTACATTTTCCGATTCAATATCGGTCGCCTTGAAGTCGGAAGGAAAAGTAATACCCGCCGGCATCTGATAATACTTTTTTCTATTTGGATTCTTTAACACTTCAATATCTGGAGTTGGAATTGTTGCCATTTTGCTTGAATTTATTGAATACATTTTAATCTACACAACAAAGTTGAGTAATTGATTCAATTGTATGTTACACAATTTAAAGAATAAATTACATCATTACGCAATCAATGAAAGAGTATTTTCGCTTATTATAGCTTTTCCAGATCTTTCAATGCTCTGGAAATCGCTATGCCTTTCTTTAAAACTGGCATCCATAGATCACCCATTTTTTTTAGGCGGTCAGGGACATTTTGAATAGTAAACATTTGCGGCGTCAACTTATCATTGACCTCTTTCCAATCTAATGGAGTTGATACTGTTGCCAATTGGCGAGGACGGACACTGTAAGCACATGCTATGGTTTGGCCTTTGCTGTTCTGCATATAGTCAATATATACCTTGTCCTTACGTTTTTCTATGCTGCGTTCAATACTAGTGATATCAGGCAGTCGGTCATTTGCAATGGTTGCAATTAGCTGTGCAAAAGTTCGGGCATCACTATAGCTATATTTTGCAGCAAGTGGAATATAGATGTGCAAACCCGTCGCACCACTTGTTTTGCAATAGCAGGGTATATTTATTTCATCACAAATTTCCTTAATAGTCAATGCGGTATTCACCACTTCATAAAATGCGATATCTCCTGGGTCTAAATCAAGCATGATATAGGTCGGTTCGTCGGGAGCAAGGTAAGTACTATGCCAGGGATTGATCTCTATACACCCCATGTTGGCCATATAAACCAAGGTCGCTAAGTCATTGCAGACCATATAATCAATAAGTTCTTCATTCGATTTCGAATACACTTTGACTGTCTTAATCCATGAAGGCAATTGACTACTATCCATATTTTTCTGATAGAAACTTTTGCCATTTATACCGTTGGGATGCCGGTTTAGTGACTGAGGCCTATTATTAAGGTATTGCAGAATATATTTGCTGATACTCATATAATATGAAATTAAATCACTTTTGGTATATTCTTCCTCTGGCCAGTAAACCTTGTTAAGGTTCGTACATTTCACAATCTTGCCACCAATATTCATGGTTTCTTCCACTTTTAAGCTCTTCTTCGTGTTTTGATCTTTACTTTCATTTACAACTTCCACGGCATCTTTATCGTCCCGTAAACCCATAAACACTGGAGCTCGCATACGTTCATCCTGAGTCCATTCTGCAAACTTCACATTGCACACCAATGTTGGCTTTAACCAAATTGGTTTGCCTTTCGTACCAACCAGCTTAGGTCTTTTTTCGAATGGACAGATCGATGTTTTGAGCAATTCAAATTGGGAGTACAATTCACCGAGCGAATGTTCAGTAAACCCGGTTCCACAATTTCCAATGAATCTTAACAGGCCAGACTCATCGAACAATCCTAGTATAAGGGAACCAAAGTATTTACGGCTGTGTTGCGGTAAGGTGTACCCACAAATAATTGCTTCCTGCATCATAATGGCTTTTACTTTCACCCATGAATCGCTGCGCTTTCCAGGTATGTATTTGCTATCAGGAGCTTTAGCAATAATCCCTTCATACCCTTCTTTAGATAGCTTTTCAAACAAAGCATTGCCGTTCCCTGTTTGGTATGGCGAATTATATATGTTTTTGAAGTTGTACGATTTAAAAAAGGCATCCAGCAACTCTTTACGATTTATCAATGGAAAATTTAGAAGTGAATGACCATTCAGATAGAGCAGGTCAAAGACATAGTATTTCAGAATACCTTTCCTTGTAGTTCGATAGTTCTGAAGTAGTTGGAAATCACTGTTTCCTTTACTGTTCTCAATTACAATTTCACCATCAAGAATTACATTATCCTTAATAGCTGATAGTTCCTTGACCAAGTCTCCGTAAATCTCATTGAAGCTGTTCCCATTGCGCGAACTCATTTCAACCTGACCCTTCTTGACAATGGAAATCGACCGATAACCATCATACTTCATTTCATAGAGCCATTCTGCCTCGTTAATGATCTGGGTACTCAATTTGGCAAGCATTGGCTTTATAATTTTAGTCGGGAAATCATCTTTTTCCTCCTGATCCGTTTTCCCCTTTTCATGAATTTCCTCTACCCTACCAGTCAATGGGAATGTCTCTTTATTGATCGACTTTACAGGTCGTAATTCTTCAATATTAAAATCTGCCAGGGCATATTTATCTTTCTTTTTTATAAGGAGCCACTCATTATCTTTCTCTTTACCTGAAATGCGAACCAATGCAAACGCACCCTTTAAATAATGGCCATTTATCACAAACTTTATATTGCCCTTCTGCAGTTGATCTATCAAATTTTCTTCTGGATTCCCTTTTTCTTCCAAAGGCAGGTATGCCCCTTCGTCCCATATTTCCACCATACCGGCACCGTAATTGCCTTCTGGAATTTGACCATAAAATTCACCATAGGTAAGAGGATGATCTTCAACCATAATCGCAAGGCGTCTTTCTCCCGCTTTCATTGAAGGACCCTTTGGAATAGCCCAACTCTTTAAAACTCCTTCCATTTCTAGCCTGAAATCGTAATGCAGATGGGAAGCATTGTGTCGCTGAACAACAAACGTTAGTACTGATTTTTTAACACTTGTACTGGAATCGGGTTCAGGAGTACTTTTGAAATCTCGTTTCTCTTTATATAGTTCAAGGCTCATAGGTTATGAAATTTTAGATTTTGATAAACTTGCCTTTAGTTGATCCATAAGACTTTGCGTATGACTTTCACTAACTTTAAGTTTGTGTACTTTCCCTTTTTTTCCTGAAGCCCTTGCCTTTATTACCTTTAATAAGGCATCAGCATATTCGTCTTTATATTTTCCAATTTCGAAAGGTGTAGTATATTGGTTGATAAGGGTTATGGCCATTTTTAACTCATCTGGCTTAACCTCCGATTTGGAGGGAAGTGTTAATCCTTCTGTACTGCGTACTTCTTGTGCAAACCTGATTTTACTCAAAACCAATAGATCGTCCATAGGTTTTAATACACATAGTGTTTCGGAAGTTCTAAGTACAAATTGTGCAACTCCTACTTTGCCCGATTTTATTAGTGCTTCACGTAACAAGGCATAAGCTTTCACACCTGATTTTTCGGGTTCTACATAATAAGAATTCTCAAAATAGATGGTATCTATCTCATTCTCATCTACAAAATGATTGACTTCTATAATTTTGCTTTTCTCAGGAGCTGCCTCTTCAAAATCTTCGTCTTCAAGCATAATGTATTCCCCATCAAGCATATATGCCTTGGCTATATTTTCCCATTCAATTTCCTTGCCTGTATTTTCATTTACACGTTTAAAATGAATCTTACCCATATCACGACGGTCGACCATATCCAAATCAAGGTTGCTTTGTTCAGTGGCAGTGTATAATTTTACAGGGACATTTACCAAACCAAAATTTATTGAACCTTTCCAGATTGCTTTCATATATAATGAATTTAAGTTGAAGTCAAAATAATCTTGCCGTTATTGATTAACCTTTCAGATGTTGAATAAATCATTTATAATTCTTAGGATTTGATTTTTGCCTGGTATATAAAATCAATTATTTTTCTTCTTTCTTTTTAGGCACTTTTGCACCTGTTTTACGGGCTTCACTTAAACCAATAGCAATGGCTTGCTTACGACTTTTTACTTTTCCGCCTTTGCCATCTTCCCCTGATTTAAGAGTTCCTTCCTTAAACTCGTGCATCACTTTTTCGACCTTGTCTTTTGATTTGTCTGAATACTTTGTCATAATATAAAGTATCTAAAAGATTATAATTCAAATCAATTTTTAAGCTGAATATTTAAACAAAGATGACCGTAAAACATACAATTCTAATTACAAAATTTAATCGAAATGTTACATCTTTTCAGTTGAGTACTTTTACATTTAGAATACAATAAAAGTGTTTATTGTGTAATATTTTATAGGAATTGTGTAACATATCTGCTCTGTAAGCGAACTAACTTTGACCGTAAATAATATTAATCTTTAAACATCAAATTATGAATACTACAATTTTAAAAGGAAACTGGGAAGAGCTTAAGGGTAAGCTCAAACAGAAATTTGCAAACTTAACAGATGATGATCTCATGTTTGCAGAAGGAAAAGAAGAGGAATTGTTAGGAAGAGTGCAAACCAAACTTGGCAAAACAAATGAAGAAGTGAGGAAGATTATTAAGGATCTTTAATTTTCCTTTTTTTTATAGCATAAGTTTTTAAGTACATCGTTCAGGTCATTAACTGAACGATGTTTTTTTTATCACCAAATTTGAAATATGAACTCACAAAATGTCATTGCGAGTTTGGCCCTAAGAATACTTTAGGACTCTAAATTTAAAGCGACTTAGAATTGGATATTTAAAGTGCATCTTTTGTTCTTATCCAAATAGTTGAATGTGGAAATATAATTGAATGTAAGAATCTCCATCTGCTCAAAACTTCAAAAAGATGCTCTGCGAATAGTAAATTGAATCTTGCTTGTTGTCCTTTAACGTTGACTATTAACGGATTGACTACACATTATGATCTTGCCTTGCAACATATAAAATGAACCCAGTCCTACTTTCACTGTAACATTTCACTAAAGTAGTCATTTACTTCTTCAATGGCTTTTTAAGCCCATATTGAATTGATTGGGCTAAAGGTCGTTCGAAGACTATTCGAAGACTATTCGAAGGTCGTTCGAAGGTCGTTCGAAGCTATTCTAACAAACATCAAATAACCTTCAAATAGCCTATGTATAATCTTCTAATCATATTCAGTACTACTAATGGATCCGAACCCTTACCATCCTGCAAGATGGCAGGTGTTAAGTTAGCAGTGATACTAAATAATAATGCTACTTTTTTAATAATTTGGAAAATAAAATTATCACACATTTAAAATTTTACGAATTTATATCAACAAAATTTCGTAAATTTAATTGTGCAACGGGATGATAAGGTTTTTCCTAACAGCTTGAACAATTTTATCTTTACTGAGGTTCTCATAAAACTTAAAACTAAAAAAAAATGAAACTAAATATTAAATACGATATAAATGTTGCCTGTAAAGTAATTATACAAGAGCACATGGACAAGTTGGGTATTCCTTATGAAATATCAGGTATGAATGAAATCCAGCTCATTGGACCATTGTCACCTGAACAACATAAAGAATTGGAATTATCCATTATAAAATATGGAATTGAAATAATCGATAATCCAAAAAATGCCATTGTTCAGAAAATAAAAGAGGTAATTATAGAAATGGTATTCAAAGAAGACAAACTTCCTGAATCCAAAATATCAGCATACATCTCCGATAAATTGAATCTTAGTCATAGCTATCTTTCTAAAATATTTTCAGAATTAACCTATTCCTCCATTGAAAATTATATAATACTTCAACGAATTGAACGTGCCAAACAATTAATTATTGAAGAAAACTTAACACTCACTGAAGTCGCATGGAAATTAAATTATAGCAGTACAGCCCATTTATCCAACCAATTTAAAAAGACAACAGGTTTAACTCCCACTCAATTTCAAAGAATTGTTCAAAAAAGGAATAACCTTGTTTATAGTTAAATGACAAAAAATATTAAAATGGGAAATGATTCACTCTATGTTCTGCTTGCTGATGACGATTTAGATGACTGCCTTTTTTTTAAAGATGCATTGGAGGAGATTAATGCTGAAATAGTTGTATCCTTTGAACATGACGGCTCTAAATTAATGTATTTTCTTACTCAACCACAGAACCGCTTACCTAATATTATATTCATAGATATTAATATGCCGATTAAAAACGGGATAGAATGCTTAAAAGAAATCAGAGCCAACAAGAGGTTTAACGGGCTTATTCTGGTCATTTATTCTACTTCAGACTCAGAACATGACATACATGAAGCATTTGTTCACGGTGCCAATATTTATATTAAAAAACCAAATAATTTTTTGGATCTAAAAGCTAGTTTAGCCAATGCTATCAGTCGGTCTGTCCATACCATACATTAAGGTTAAAAAATTCGTTGAGTCTTAACAATCAAATCAAATAAAGTGAAAATCCGCAAACATACGCTCTCATCGATTTTATTGATAAGCGTTTTGGTCGTTTCAATATTTACACTCTTTTTTGCTGCAAGCATATCTTATAAGCAAATTCAATCTATTAATGATTCTGGGAAGGGGGTCCTTCAATCGTACAAAGTTAATCTTGAATTAGAACAATTAAAATCTTATGCCAAAGATGCTGAGTCAAGCCAACGAGGTTATTTATTAACAAAAGATTCTAATTTTCTCAATTCATACAGGAGTGCTGTTAATCAAGCCAATCATTCTTTGGCTAACTTAAGAAAGTTAACTATAGATAATTTTCAACAAGCAAAGAATTTAGATACTTTATATTATTTGATTCACCAACGATTTGATTTCCTAGCAACTGTTTTAAAGTTAGATAGCTATGTGCATGCTTCTGATACAACTATTCGAATGATGGTAAAAGGCACAGAACTTATGATGCAAGCTCAGAAAGAAGTCGATAAAATGATAGCCAATGAATTGCAATTGCTGCGTATTCGCGAAATGGATCATGCAAAGTATATTAAATTCTCTCCTCTCTCGATATTGTTTTTGGTTCTTTTGGCATTGTTAGTATTTATAATTGCCTACCATAAGATTAATAAAGATTTGAAAAGTCTTACAAAAACAAATAACCAACTTTTGATTAACAAAGAAATATTTGAACATTCTGAACAAATAGCAAACATAAGTAATTGGTGCTGGAATAAGGATGACAATAAACTTACCTATTCTAACAACCTCTATCATTTATTAGGTTGTAATTCCAAAGAAATTGAAGCCAATGGAAATTTTATTGATTTTGTTCATCCAGATGATCGTCAATTTGTCTTTCAATCAAGCCAAGGGGCATCTAATGATTCAATGGGATCTGTTATTTTTTATCGTGTAATTCGCAAGGATGGAGCAATGAGACACTTTAAATCAAGCTGGAAAATGATCACAGACAACTACGGAAAAAAGTTTATTATTGGCGTAAATGCTGACATTACAGAACAATACAATAAAGACATAATGATTGAGGATAAAATTGCTGATCTGGAAAAGTCGAATAAAGAATTATCAGCGTTTAACCACATAGCAAGCCATGATTTACAAGAACCATTGCGCAAAGTTCAAACTTTCATTTCCAGAATCAAAACAATGAATTTTGATACTTTCCCTGAAAATATGAAGGATTATTTTTCGGGAATTGAAAGGGCAACTTCCCGCATGCAAATGTTTATTGAAGATTTGCTTTTGTATTCGCGTGCCAGTAATGTAACTAAAATATTTGAAGTGACAGATTTAAATGTAATACTGGAAAACGCAAAACAGGAACTTTCGCAAAGAATAGAAGAGAAAAATGTAATCATTCAATCAACAGGGAATCTGCCAAGACTCAATGTAATTCCATTTCAATTACAACAGCTTTTTAATAACCTCCTGTCCAATTCAATCAAGTATAGCAAGCTTGATGTAAATCCTGTTATATCTATTGATGCCAATATGATAACCGCAAATGATCTACCGGTTCCAATTGGAAACTCAAAGAGTAAATACTATAAAATTTCAATCTCTGACAATGGGATTGGATTTGAACCACAACAAGCTGAAGATATTTTCAAACTCTTCTATCGTCTGCATAATAAATCAGAATATTCAGGCACTGGAGTTGGACTGGCAATTTGCAAAGTTATTGTTGAAAATCACAAAGGATTTATAAATGCAGTGGGTATTCCAAACGTGGGTGCAACCATCACATTTTACCTTCCGGCATAAAAACAGATTCCTCTTTTTCTTGTCTAATCATGTAATATTTTGGTGAAATATTGTAACATCATTCATTCCCATTGGTATAAATTTACAAAGAATTTGAAGTCAGATATTCACTTAAAATTTAGGTAAAATGAAACAGAATCATATTAACCAGAAAGTACAAGAATTCATAAATGGCAAAAAGCATAGCACTGGAAAAGTTATAATTAAAAGCGTTGAGGGATCTTATGGAGATACCCCAGAGGAACCAGATACTCCAGAAACCCCTACAACTCCTACTACCCCCGGCAGAGAATACGAGGATCCAGGGCATGAACATATCTATCAACCCCCAACAGATAAAACTTCCTTATCTGCACCTATACGCCGGATTTTCGGTAAAATGAAACTTTGAATAAGATGAATGTAAAAAACAATGTAAAATAAGATGATATAGTCGATATGGATTGCAGACAAAATGCCAAAATGCCATAATGCCAATTACAGACTTTCAAGATCAATTTTTATCAATCAATTATTCTCTATACCTCGTAAATTGGCACTGCAATAAATTTGATTTCATACATTTTTCTGATGCAGTAGGACGAGTTGTATATTGCTGATTTTTTTTTTGTAATTTCAATATCACAATCAATTTTTCATTTTATGAAATGGGAACAAGCTGATTTACGATAGTCTACCAAAGTCTGAATAAATTGTATTGGCATTTTGGCATTTTGGCATATTCACTCACATAAATAGTTTGAATTTATTATTTATTTTCTTTTTTTAGTTCATGATTATTATCTATAATTTTCTTTTCAACTTTAACTGTAACCGCATTTTCTGTTGGAGGAGCCACTCCATAATGATGGTCAGAATATACTTTAGTAAATTCAGCCCCATAGAATACAATCATAGACGAATAGGAAGTCCATAATAAAATGAGAATAATTGAACCTGCGGCCCCATATCCTGATGCAGGGTCGGCATTCCCAAAGTACAATCCCAAGGCAAATTTTCCAATTTCAAATAATACAGCAGTAATCATTGCACCAATCCATACTGATTTCCATTTGATCTTTGCATCAGGTAATATTTTAAACATCATTGCAAATAATGCGGTAGTCATTGCCAATGAAAAGACAAAATCGACTACTACAAAGAAAATCAACAAAGATGGGGACAAATAATTCTGTATCCATTGGCTGAATCCTGCTAATAAAGAGGAGATCAATAGGGAAACGAGCAGTAAAAATGCGATTGTAACAATCAACCCAAATGAGAATAACCTACTCTGAATAAATAACCAGATACCTGATTTGGTAGTTGAAGTTTCGACCTCCCATATATTGTTGATTGATTTTTGAAATTGTGCAAAAACTGCAGTGGCTCCCAAAATAATTGTTCCAATACCCAGAATTGTTGCCCATATGGAATCTTTACTTTCCATTGAGCTCTTTACTATTGCCTGGATCATCTCGGCACTTTCTTTTCCTACAGCCTGTGATATCTGGTCATTTAACTGTCCACTAACAGCATCAGCACCAAAGAAATAGCCCGCCAATGTAATCACAACAACTAATAAACCCGGAAGTGAGAAAATGGAATAGTAAGCAATAATAGCTCCTTCACGAAAAGGATCACGGTCGTACCATTTTATTAAAGCAGCCTTCAACAAATTGAATATTTTCATACCGTAGCCTATTAAATTGTTTAAATATTTCATTTTGATATCTGGTTATTTACTACTTATTCAATTTATGCTTATTTTGCATTCTTACGCTCCTCTTTTGCTTTTTTCTTAAAGAATCCTCTGAGAAGGAAATTGTGCTGAGCTGCTTCCAGATCTTCATCCAGTTTCTGTGAACTCGATTCCAAATTTATAATGGTTTGTTTCAACTTAGCTCCTGTTGCTTCATCGTGCAACAATACTCCTATTGAAGTTTGCGGATTACTGCTTGCTTCTTTTATATTTCGAATGACAATATTAGCTGTATCAGCCATTTGCTGAATACGAACAACCGATGATTGGAGCGATTTATAAACGATTGTATCAGTAGTAAGTTCATGAGCAAGCGTGCCTTTTTTATTCAGGCCTTCGCTAAATTTATTCAATGAACTGATTAATTTCTGCGCCTGTACAGCTGTGTTTTGTAATGAAAGAGCAGCTGCGTCGAGATGAGTATATACAGACTCATCATTTAACAATTTACCAACTGTACCTTCTCCATTGACAATTTTTTGACTGATAACCTTAAAATCGGTAGTGATAGCCAACAAGTTTCTATTATTTGCCTGCAATGTATTAATCATGTCCTCCGATGAGAAAGTCTTTTCAACCCTTAGTGTATCGCCCGCATCAACGGGTGATGCCTCAGGAGTTCCACCATAGATAATCAGTATCTTATTCCCGATCAGACCATCGCTGCCTAACTTTACAAATGCATCCTGACGAATAAATGGAACGGACTTAACCTCGATTTTCATATCCACCTTAACTTTTGATTCTGCATAAAACTGAAGATGGCTTATGGAACCAACTTTTACACCCGAGAACCATACATTATTGCCAACCTGTAAACCAGCTACGTCATCAAAAAGTGACACTACTTCAATTTTTCTCTTAAAAGTTTCACTCATGTTACCGATTAGCAGGATACCCAGCACAAGGAATATTAATCCGATAAAGACAAAAATACCCACAATTATGGCTCTTCTATTTGGTGAATTTTTCATGAACTATTGTATAAAATTGTAATTGTAAAAATCTTTAACATTTTGATCGTTAGTATCAAATACGTCCTCAAATTTCCCCATCCGGGTAAACTTACCCTCCATAAACATACCAACTCTGTTAGCTGTTTCTTTAGCACAAGTAAGATCGTGTGTAATAATGATTGAACTTGTATTGTATTTAAGTTGCATTTGATTAATGAGATTATTGATTTCGAAACTTGTAATAGGATCCAGACCAGCAGTAGGTTCATCATATAACATGATCTCCGGCTTAAGAATAAGCGTTCGGGCAATACCGATTCTTTTCCTTTGTCCTCCGGAAAGCTCAGCCGGCATTTGATCTACCTTATCTTCCAATCCGACAGCGCTCAGCATTTCATCTACCGCTATTGTAATTTCTTTTTTACTCATATTTTTCATATTCATCTTTAACGGGAACTCGAGATTCTGACGGATATTCATACTATCATATAGAGCACTACTTTGAAATGAGAACCCAATACGAAGACGCAAAGCATTTAATTCTTTAACCTGAAGGATTGCCACATCTTGCCCTAACACTTTAACGTCGCCACTATCAGCTTTCAAAAGGCCAACGATAATTTTAATCAAAACAGATTTGCCGCTTCCAGATCTGCCTAATACAACCACATTTTCACCTTTATAAACAGTAAGATCAACACCCTTTAAAACCTCCAGTTCTTCAAATGATTTATATAAATTCTTGATTTCTATCACCGAATTACTTTTATCTATATTTAATTGCATATTTTGATTTTCCATCTTACTTAAAAGTATCGTAACCAGTTAGAAACCTGAACAATTAACATTTCTTCCATAAATATAAGGAACATAGCCGTTACAACCGCTTGATTGGCAGCTATTCCTACCCCGCGTGTTCCTTGCGAAGCGTTAAAACCTTTATAACAACCTACGATTCCAATAGTAAAACCAAAAATAACTGATTTTACCACTGAAGTGAAAAGATCCAAAAAGTTGATTGTCGAAAATGCATTCTGATAAAAGGCAATAAAACTGGTCCCCTCTTCAGCACGTATATTTATATATGAACCTAACAACCCAACAACAATACAATAAAATGAAAGGATTGGAATGGTAAGCATGGTAGCACTTACACGAGTTACAACCAAATATTTAAATGGGTTAATCGCCGATACTTCCATCGCATCAATCTGCTCTGTAACTTTCATAGAACCCAATTCTGCTCCAATACCAGAGCCAACCTTTCCGGCGCATATAAGGGCTGTTACCAATGGCCCCATTGCTTTTACAACTGCAATTCCTATCAAGGAAGGCAACCATGAAGTTGCACCAAAATCCTCTAATGGAGGACGTGACTGCTTGGTAAACACAATGCCTACAATAAAACCAGTTAGAGTTATGAGAGGCAAAGATTTTAAACCCATCTCGAAACTTTGGTTAATTATTTCAGCAAAATGCATGGGCGGTTTAAGTGCCTGTTTGAAAAATTGCATAACAAATTGAAAAGCCTTATTAAGGCCCATAAAAAAATCGTCAAGCGTTTGAGATAACAAATATTTTTTGGCATTCGTGTCGATCACTGTTCACTTTATTTAGAATTAATACCCAATAATTATAATACAAAGATGGATGTCTTATTGTTGATAAGGATTACACAATTTCGTAAATAAGTTACATAATTCGCATATTCCATTCCCAATGCATAAACTAAAGAAAACAATTGAATCTAAAATTCTTAGAATACTTCCACCTTACTGGAATGGGATTCAAGCAATCCTTTTGTCAGGGCGGCAAATTTTATCAAGTCAATTACTTCCGTAATGTTCATTTTAGATAGGTTGATAATCAAATCAAATTCAACCTCATTGTTAAATTCATTGGTGAAATGCTTCAAATAGTTTTGTCGCTCATTATCAGCCTCTTCCATAAAATCTATTGCTTCTACCCTATTCAAATTGTTTACCTCCATAATGTGTTTAAGCCTCCATTCATAAGGCGCAACCAACTTGATAAACAACGCTTTATCAATTTCCTTTGCTATTATATGAGCTGCTCTGCCTACAATAATACAATGTCCATCATTTGCAAAACTCACAATCAAATCAATTAGTATCTGTTTGATTTTCAACTCACTGTCCAAATGACTATAACTAAAAGCAGACAATACTTCATCATATAGTTCTTTGTCGACTCCACTTAGATAACTCCTGAGTAGGTTCGGTTCCCTCATCAATTCCAAGGCATTTCCCTCAAGAATCGCTTTACTTAAAACCCCCCATTTCTTACAATTACCGTGTTTATCAAGTTCAGATGCCAGCAATTGGGCAATATTAAGCCCTCCGCATCCCACTTCCCTTGAAATACAAATTACAGGACCAGTTTGAAGGTTGACGTTCGGATACTTATTGTTTCTCTGACGCAGCCTTTTGCCTAGGTAAACCATTAGTACGTTGTTCATAGCGTGGAATATTATTAATGTGTTAATTTACGAATTTTTTATTTTACATCGGTCATTTTAGCAAGAATATTTTCATTTATTATACTATAAATTACATTTAAGCCTTTTGCATTAATTGGATTTGATAAAAGAAGTTTAATAGGAATGTGCTTTATTAAAACAACAGTCTTATCACTCTATTACAATGACTTACATAGCTGACACACAAATTATTTATTGCAAACTTTATAATGCAAATCACTTTTAGTTTCAAAGTTGATTATTTATACCTATCTTTCACATTATATTTATAAAACTATACTCAAATGTTTAAACCTGAAACATATATTACCAGACGTCAGAAGTTGAAACAGAAAATTTCGGATGGAATCATTTTACTTTTAGGTAATGTTGATTCACCCATGAATTATACTGATAATACCTATCCTTTTAGACAAGATAGTTCCTTTTTATATTTTGGCGGGCTTGATTTTCAAAGACTTGCCATGGTAATGGATGTAGATTCAAACGAGGATACCATTTTTGGAGACGATATTAAAATTGATGATATAATATGGATGGGTCCACAGATTGCACTAAAGGATAAGTCTCAGAAAGTTGGAATTAACAAAACCGAACCTTATAAAAATCTTCAAACAGTCATTGAAAAGGCAATTGCGTTAGGCCGTAAAATTCATTTTTTACCCCCCTACCGTGCCGAGAATAAATTGTTTTTAAATGATTTGTTACATATTTCAGTTTCTAAATTGAAAACCGATGCTTCTCTCGAATTAATCAAAGCCATTGTTGGTTTGCGCTCTGTAAAGGAGGCTCAGGAGATTGATGAAATCAGAAAAGCATGTGTGGTTGGTTACGAAATGCATGTGACTGCTATGAAAATGGCCAAAGCAGGCATTTGGGAACAAACCATTGCAGGAACCATCGAAGGAATTGCCAACTCAGGTGGCGGTATGGTTTCTTTTCCTGTTATTCTTTCGCAAAATGGTGAAACATTACATAACCACAACCATTCGAAAACATTGCAAAATGGTAGGTTATTGCTTGTCGATGCTGGTGCTGAATTGAATTCGCATTATGCTTCTGACTATACAAGAACGCTCCCTGTGGGTGGGAAATTCACTCAACAACAGCGTGAAATATATGAGATTGTATTGGCTGCTAACAATAAGGGGCGCGAACTAACAAAGCCAGGAGCGACTTATTTATCAGTCCATCTGGCTGTTGCAGAATTAATTACTTCAGGATTAAAAGCAATTGGCTTAATGAAAGGCGATGTAAAAGAGGCCGTGAACAATGGTGCGCATGCGTTGTTTATGCCTCACGGATTGGGGCACATGTTGGGGTTGGATGTTCATGATATGGAAGATCTGGGCCAGATTCATGTTGGTTATGATGACGAAACCCGTCCTATTGATCAGTTTGGAACTTCTTCCTTACGCATGGGTCGTAAACTGCAGCCTGGTTTTGTAATTACCAACGAACCAGGCTTATACTTTATCCCTGCTTTGATTGATAAATGGAAAGCTGAAAAGATTAATAATGATTTCATTAATTTTGACCGCTTGGAAAGTTACCTTGAGTTTGGAGGAATTCGTCTTGAAGATGATATTCTGGTTACCGAAACAGGCAGCGAAATTATTGGAGAGCGAATACCAATTACACCCGATGAAGTGGAAGAAATAATGAGATAGGCTTTTTGTAATCATTCTCTAATTCGCATACTTATAATTCAGAAATTAAACTTTTAAACCTATCAAAATACACAAAAATGTAATTTATTTATTATGAAGCAATTTATTCCAATAATTTTAATTTCTATTCTCATGGGTAGTATGTCTTGCAAACAGGAGGCTCCCAAAAGCAAGTCTCTCGATTTGGCTGATTTGGACACTACAATTAGTCCAGGTGTCGATTTTGATAATTATGCCAATGGTGGATGGAAAAAACGTTTTCCGATTCCAGATGAAAAAAGCCGCTTCGGATCTTTCGATGTACTGGCTGATACCAGTGAAGCACAGGTGAAAATTCTTTTTAAGGAAATCATAGCAAAGAAACAGGAAAAGGGGTCACTTGGACAAAAGATCGCTGATTTCTACAATGTGGGAATGGACTCTGCAAAGATTGAAGCCAATGGATTGGCTCCTATCCAACCACTATTTGATCAGATCAGTTCACTTCAAACTAAAGAAGATGTGATGAAGGAAGTGGCTGATTTACATACCAAGGGAATTTCTCCTTTGTTCTCATTTTTCTCGAGTGCTGATCAGAAAAACTCTACCATGGAGGTTGCTTATGTATATCAGGGAGGATTGGGAATGCCCGACCGTGACTACTATATGAAAGATGATCAGAGAAGCAAAGAAATTCAAGCTGCATATCTTGTTCATCTTCAGAAAATGTTTGTTCTTTCTGGCGCTGATGAAGCAACAGCAAAGGCCAATGCAGAGATCGTCTATGGAATTGAAAAACGTTTGGCTACTGTTTCTATGACCCGTCTGGATCAACGTGACCCCCATAAAATCTATCACAAAATGAACCTTGAGGGTCTTTCGAAAATTTCTCCTGAATACAATTGGACAGCTTATTTCCAAGGTATCGGTCTTCCAAATCCAGGAGACTTTATTGTTGGACAACCTGATTTCGTGACTGAAATATCTAAAATGATAAAGGATATTTCGGTTGACAATTGGAAAGTATATTTGAAATGGAATGTTTTGAATAGTTTGGCTACCAATTTACCGACAGCTATTGTGAATCAGAATTTTGATTTCTATGGAAAAACACTAACTGGCAGTGTAACACAACGTCCTCGTTGGAAACGTGTTCAGGGGGAAACTGATAACGCACTGAGTGAGGCAATTGGCCAAATGTATGTACGAAAATACTTTCCTGCTGAAGCAAAAAAACGGATGCTCGAATTGGTTGCAAACCTGAAAACTTCATTGGGTGAACGAATTAAACAGTTAGCCTGGATGGGAGATTCGACCAAAGTAAAAGCAATTGAAAAACTGAATGCCATCAATGTAAAGATTGGCTATCCTGACAAATGGCGCGATTATTCGTCACTTGAAGTATCAACTGATTCTTATGTCGCCAACGTTTTAAGGACCGGAAATTTTGATTTTAATTTCATGGTCAATAAGATCAATAAACCTGTGGACCGCGGAGAATGGGGAATGTCGCCCCAAACGGTCAATGCATATTACAATCCATCGATGAATGAGATTGTTTTCCCGGCAGCTATTTTACAACCTCCTTTCTTTTACCTTGAAGGTGATGATGCTGTCAATTATGGTGCTATCGGAGTGGTAATTGGTCATGAAATGACCCACGGCTTTGATGACCAGGGACGTCAATACGACAAAGTAGGTAACCTTACTGATTGGTGGACAGCCAAAGATTCAAAATTATTTGGAGAACGTACAAAAGTACTTGCAGATCAGTTCGATCAATTTACGGTTTTAGATTCCATTAAAGCCAATGGTGAATTATCTCTTGGAGAAAATATTGCCGATTTGGGCGGATTGAATATAGCCTATTATGCATTGCAAAAGGTACTTACAGGCAACGAAAACCCAATTGATGGATTTACTCCTGATCAACGTTTCTTCCTTTCCTATGCACATATTTGGGCACAAAATATTCGTGATCAAGAAATCATTCGCCGTACCAAAGAAGATGTTCATGCCTTGGGGCATTTCAGGGTTGTAGGACCCCTTCGTAACTTACCCGAATTCCAAAAAGCGTTTAATATCAAAGATGGCGATTACATGTCCTTAAAGGAAAGTGACCGCGCTGTAATTTGGTAACAGAAGAAATTGGAAGTAGAGACTTAGCAATGCTAAGTCTCTACTTCCAATTAATTTATAAATAATTATTGCTGATTGGCAACGATCACGCAACAATGAAACTTGCATCACAATCGGATCAGATGATATTGTGTTGTGGGCAAAGCAATATTATTAATACATTACTCTCCGGAGGTAAATGGCTTTTGTTAAGATGATATCCTGCTTCAGAATTCAAATCATCCTCATTATCTTATTCCATATCAAATATGAATTCTTGATTTTGTTGGCCATAAGATGCGACTGAAATATTTATTCAAATTTCTATTATATACAATATAGAAAAACAAAACTGCTCTGCCTAATATTATATATATCAAATCAATAGGTTATATCCACCAACTATTGTCGCATCAAGGATCTTATGACGAATGGATATTTAAGGTTCGCAGAATCCATCCATGGAGCGTAATGCAAAGTTTACAAAAGCATGATCGGAAGCACCATCACCACAAATCTCCCCAAAAATATGCTCGGCGAAAATACCCTTCAAATGGTTTTTAGTCTTTCAACGACCTCTGTTTAACGGGTGAGCAGCGCAATATAATCTTGCATTAGTATCTATAAAATGAACCTTATTCTACTTTCCCTGTGACATTTTACCTAAGATGTCTTATAGTTTTGTAATGGTCTTTTAAACCCCAATTGTATTGATTGAGCTAAAGACTATTCGAAGACTATTCGAAGACTATTCGAAGACTATTCGAAGACTATTCGAAGACTATTCTAGTGTGTTCAAATAATCATCGAATAATTTTCTAATAACCAATGTATAATCTTCAAATAATCTTAAGCTCATTCATAAGTTGGGTATCTATATCTACCAATCTCCGAACTGGCGTTATGTCATCCAAATAATGACGCCTTGGACATTATTACCAACCTACCTACCATCACATTATGGTAGGTATGGAAAATTAAGGCTAGTGGAAAGGAACTTAGATTAGAAAATAAAAACAATTGGAAAAGAATCTTCAGGCGATATTTTACCCCTTGACATGACACTTATGAATAGTTGTGTTTAACAAACTAATAGCTCAAAAATGGCAACTGATCCCATTAATGGTCATAAAAAAAGCAGGCAATCCGGATTAATCCAAATTGCCTGCTGTATAAATTAGTATCTTAAGATACAATCAATTCAATTATGACAGTTTCCAACCCTCGCGGTATTGGTAATGAAGTCTTTTGGTAGCTTCGCCATCAACATCATCAATAAAGGTTTCAGTTTTAGGATTCCATTTGATGGTTCTTTTTAAATCACATGCAATATTACCAAGTGAACAAACAGTACAACTGCGGTGACCGATTTCAACAGGAACGATTGGATCTTTGCGATCGCGAACTGCCTGAATGAAATTGGCTTGGTGAGGAACCTTTGTTTCGTAAGGACCTGAATCGCCGTCTTTTTTTGCAGGTGGCAATAATTTATCGTCCGAAGCTTTGAAATGCTCACGTGATACTTCAATCCAACCATCTTTTCCGATGAATTTAACACCTTTGGTTTTTGCTTCATTAAAAGGTTCTGAAGTCATAACCACTCCATCGGCATATACAAACTTCATAAATTCAGTTCCATCGCCAATTGGAGAGATCTCAACCGGACCACTTTTGTCCATTCCAAGTCCCCATTGAGCAATGTCAAACATGTGAGCGCCCCAGTCGGTTGTGAAACCACCGCCCATTTCTTTGTACCAACGCCATGCGCCCCAGAACTGTTCGTTTTTTTCAGGATCAATGGTGATAGGCGGATCTAACTGAGCGTTATAATGAATAGGCATTGGAAGTGAACCCAACCAAAGATCCCAGTTCAAATCAGTTGGAAGCGTTTCTTTTGGAAGATTATATGGCGTTGGAGGAGCGCCGACATAAGCGAATACTTTTTCCATCTTACCCAATTTTCCGCTTTGAACCAGGTTAACTGCATGTTGGAAATTCGGATCTGAACGTTGTTGACTACCTACGGCCAGGATACGTTTATTTTCACGAACTGCACGACGCAATTCCTGTCCTTCTTTGATGGTGAAGGTCATTGGTTTTTCAAGATAGATGTCTTTGCCAGCCTTACATGCAGCGATAGCAATCATAGCATGTGAATGATCAGGAACGGCAATTACAACTACGTCAATATCGGGACGTGCCAATAAGTCCTGATACTTTTCGTAAGTCTTCACTTCAATCGAGTATCCAGCTTTTTTATTGAAAGCATTGACCCGTTTTTCAAAGCGCTGGCGTTTTACTCCGTACACATCACATCCTGCAACTACTTTAATACCAGGAACCTGAAGAAATCCGCTTAATAGAGACATTGATTGTTGACCCATACCAATGAATCCCAGTTTGAGATCAGTACCTGCTGACAATAGGCTTGATCCGGCAAATGATGATAACATTGCTACTCCTGCCATTCCTATGGCAGCTGTTCCGAGAAATTGTCGTCTAGAAACTCCTTTTTTTTGATTATTTTCCATTTAGTAATCTATATTTGTTAGTTGGAATTTATTGATTTTATCAGAGGTAAAAGTAACGATTTGAACTAATTAAGCAAAATAAAACCCATAAATTTGATTTTTAATGTAGAACTTCCTCCAAGCATGCAATAATCACCTCTTTATATAAAAACTTTAATTTATTTAATGCAATAAAAAAACTAAGTTACGGATGTTTTTCTTAACTTTATGTCGGTTAAGAGTAATTTTTTTTGACTTTTGCACTTTAAACGCAACCACTCTTCGATATGGATGAATATATAAATTTACTGAAATCACTAATTTCTGTTCAGTCATTCAGTAAAAATGAACAAGATGCAGCTAATTTGATCCGGCAGTTTCTTGATCATCATAAAGTTACTTTTAATTTCAAGGTAAATAATACTTGGGTCAAAAACCTGCATTGGGTTGAAGGACTACCTGTTATATTACTCGATTCTCATATCGATACGGTAAAACCTGCTAGTGGATATACGCGTGATCCTTTTTCAGCAGATATTGATGAGGACATTTTGTATGGTTTGGGAAGTAACGATGCAGGAGGTTCACTGGTTACCCTTTTGGCAGTATTTATGCATTTTTATCAGAAGGAAAATTTACCTTTCAACCTTATCTATGCAGCTTCTGCAGAGGAAGAAATTTCAGGAACCAATGGGTTGGCAAGCATCCTGGACGAAATTGGACCGTTCGATCTAGCGATTGTCGGTGAACCTACCCAAATGAAAATGGCTATTGCTGAAAAAGGATTGATGGTGTTGGATTGTACTGCTCATGGAAAATCGGGTCATGCTGCAAGGGAAGAAGGTGAAAACGCTATCTATAAGGCCATTGCCGATATTGATAAGCTCAGAAACTTCCGATTTGAAAAGATTTCCGATATTTTGGGTGCAGTAAAGTTATCGGTTACTATGATCAATGCAGGTACTCAACACAATGTAGTACCTGATAAATGTACTTTTGTAGTAGACGTAAGGACAAATGAATATTATCCCAATCAGGATGCTCTAAAGATAATTAATGAAGTGATTGAATCGGAAGTACAGGCGCGCTCTCTGCGTTTGAATTCTTCAGCAATTGCGATTGATCATCCAATTGTTCAGCGTTGTATTAAACTGGGAATCAGTTATTACGGTTCGCCTACCACATCCGATCAGGCAGTAATTCCATACCCATCGGTTAAAATTGGCCCCGGCGATAGTGCACGATCTCATACTGCAGATGAATATATATTGATTTCAGAGATCGAAGAAGGGTTTCGTATTTATATAGAATTGCTGACTGAACTTGTATTATAAAAAAGAGAGACCTGTCCCCAACAGATCTCTCAAGAAACACTTCAGAAGTAAATCTAAAGTATGAGCATTTAATTTTTTATCAAACTGATATTAATCTTTGAATCAATTGAATTTATTCACTTTCAGAATAAGCAATTTCATTGTGCTGTGTAATATCAAGACCAGCAATTTCTTCTTTCTGAGTGGCACGAATACCAACTGTTTTATCAACAATTTTAAATATTATATAAGTCATAACAGCAGAGAAAACAATCGTAGTAACGGTTGCAATTATTTGAATCCAAAGCTGTTTTGGGTTACCATAGAACAATCCGCTATACGAGGATTGAATGGCTGGGGTAGCCAGTAAACCGGTTGCAAGAGCTCCAATAATACCGCCAACGCCATGTACTCCAAAAGCATCCAAAGAGTCGTCGTATCCTAATTTATGTTTTACTACTGAAACCATAAAGAAACAAATTACAGCAACCAATACCCCAATCACTACAGCACCCAGTACGCCAACAAATCCTGAAGCTGGAGTGATAGCGACCAATCCAGCTACTGCACCTGTACAAACACCAATGACGGTAGGTTTTTTGTAAATGGTCCAATCGAGTAAGGCCCAAGTTAAAGCTGCTGTTGCTGTTGCCACATGGGTAGAAAGGAATGCGCTGATGGCCAATCCATCTGCGGCAAGTCCACTTCCTGCATTAAATCCAAACCAGCCGAACCATAATAATGCAGCTCCAATAACTACCAGGGGAATATTGTGTGGCGCTGTTGGATGATTGTTATAGTTTCTACGGTTGCCGATCATTAATGTCATAACGAGAGCTGCAATACCAGCATTGATGTGAACAACTGTTCCTCCGGCAAAATCAAGTGCTCCCATTTTGAATAACCAACCATCGGCCGACCATACCCAATGTGCGACAGGATTGTAAACAAATATGGCCCATAGAACTGAAAATATCAGGAAGCCTTTAAATTTAATGCGTTCAGCATAAGCTCCAATAATAAGTGCGGGGGTAATGACAGCAAACATACATTGAAACAATACAAATGATAAGTGTGGAATACGTGCAGTGGCCTGCGAAATATAATAAGGGCTCACATCATTGATTCCAATTCCATTTAAAAAGGCCCAGTCCAATCCACCAATGTATGGAGCAAGTGATCCAGTTGATGATCCAAAGGCAAGGCTATATCCGAAAAATACCCATTCAAGAGTGATGACAGCGGTTAAAATAAAACACTGCATAAGGATATTCAAAACGTTCTTCTGGCGAACAAGTCCACCATAGAACAATGCAAGACCGGGGATTGTCATTAACATCACTAACGCAGTTGCTACAATCATCCATGCTGTATTTCCAAAATCAATATAAGGAGTCGGTTCAGCAACTGCCGCCGCCGCGGTTTCTTGAGCGAAAAGAATGGAGGGGGCCATTAATCCAAATAATGCCATCCCTATATATTTTATTTTTGTTTTCATCGTTGATTTTTTTTAATTGTTTGAAATATAAGGGAGTTATTATTTATCGTAAAGGGATTCGTCACCCTTATCTCTGGTGCGGATACGGATAGATTCACCAATATCACTTACGAAAATTCGACCATCACCACTTTCGCCAGTATAGGCTGAATCAAGTATGGCATTGATAGACTTTTCAACATTGATATCGCGCACAACAAAAGAAATATAAATGCGAGCAATAGAATTCACGTCATAAGCTATACCTCTGAAAATGAGTCCCTGTCGCGCTGTGCCTTGACCTTTAACTTCCCACCAGGATAAAAAGTCGATATCAGCTTCATGTAATGCTGTGCGAACTTCTTCAAACTTGGTTTTTCTAACAATGGCTTCAATTTTTTTCATAATAATTATATTTTGTATGAGGGTTTTTTCTACTAAAATATGTACATGATGATTCTTCTATTTAGATTGGTACATTTGAAATTCAACCCAAATAGAGAATCATTTTATTAATTGATAAACTGTTAGAAATTAATATCTAACTGAGTGGTAAAAGTGTTTTTATTCGCATCGGTTGAATTATATAATACATCGTTGTCATTATAAATGTCATATCCAAAAATTACTGACACATTCGATGAGAAAGCCCATGAAAAGCCAACGTTTAAAGCACCAAGGTAATTATCGCCTTGTTGATAATCAACAGCTAACCATAATTTATCTGAAATTTCTTTCATCGACCGATCCCATGAAGCCATAATTCCTTTATTGTCTTTAACACCCTTGCTATCTAAGAGAAGTTTTTCATTTCCAATATAATAACCAACTGAAAGTCTTCCAACGATTGGCAACGTTTTGGCAATTAAAGCATACCCAATATTGTAATTGGTCAAATTGTTTTTAATTCCAAAATTGTACGCTCCAACGGCTAATGCAGGAGAGCCTTTAAAAAGAGCGCCTTCAGGGGTACCAATTTTTCCATTAAAATAAATTGGCTGGTCGTCATAAACATTATCACCCATTGATAAATAGTCAACACCAATCTCAACCTGGATTTTCTGAAAAGGGGAAACGCCCATGGTTAATCCAAAATCATAAACTCCTGCACCACGTAAACCATCAGCATCATTTCCCGTACGAATAAAATTATCGATACCTAGATGCAAGGTTTTATAGGTCTGGAAATCAACAGAGGGAATCCAGATAATGGTAGATGGAGTTGCCTTGACTATATTAACTGTCATGAGCAAAGCAATTGCTGATAATAAAACCAGTCTCGTTAATCTTTCTAATTCGGTATAACTGCTAACCGAAGCGAGGTAAATTTTCTTATTCATGATTTCTAATTTTTAGGGTGCAACACAAATAAATTAATATTTTGATTTTGGGTTTATAATAAAAGGGGGGTTCAGTAAAAAAAACTATTCTTTTTTTGGTGACTCCCTGTGTAATTCTTATGCTTGATCAAATGTATGGATTTTTTCTAAAATAAATATTGTTTAAATATGGGTTTAGTGTGAATTAAAGATATATTAACATACCTTAACCTCATTTTTAGGGGGGATGCATGCAATAAATGATATAAATATTGGTTGAAACAACCATTTTTTATAGGTATAAACCCAAAAACAGTAAAAATTACTTATTGATTTATCATTCTAACGATCTATTAATCATTTAGTCACCCAATATTGCCTATTACTATCTTAATGATACCTTATATATGTATCAAATAGATTAATGTCACAATTAGTATTTATATTGAAACAAATGGTCATTCCACTTCAAATTATTTGTTTTACTATTTTATAAATTCTACCATAAAATAAAATTCAAAGCCATCGATCTTTTATAGATATGTAAGTTCGATTTCTTCAAGTGGATTTTGAAAGGTCCAATGACCAATTTTAGTATATTCGACATACGCAAAAGCATCTGAACATTGAAATGCAAATTGATAGTACCAAAACGATCTATAACATCAGACTATTTGAGTATTATTCAAAGATTAATATTTTAGAATTGAATTTGGAAGGATATTTGTAGAATAGAACGGAAAGCGCGGCCCCATGAATTGCGGGTTTCGTATCAAAATAAACAATGATGGCTCTGTTCTTCATACCTGAAATTGGGTTTGTAGAACTCATCGTAAAGTTAAGCATTTAAAATAACCAATACAATTAAGATGTGTGAATTATGTAAGTCTTATCTATAATTATATAAGTCATTCGGTCAATTTGGCAATAACTTTGAACCGTCAAATTAAGTAAGAACCCATGTTTCTCTTTATTGAAATGGGGTAATTGTATAATTCGACATTGAAAATGAAACAACTAAAAAATAAAATATATAAAATGGATCAATCAATTACAAACACAACCCTATTTTTAGACATTGGCTGCGTATTGTTATCCAATGGATGGGGAAACGAATCACGAAAGCTGGCTGCAAAAACATTTAATCTGAATCAAGATGAAATGGAATCCCGCCACCGTCAGAATATTGCAACGAACGAGGAGGGAAAACTTTCATTGAGCGAATACCTTAACCGGGTGGTGTTCTTTGAAAAACGTTCGTTCACTCCAGACCAATTTAGGGAATTTATGTTTAATCAATCTATGCCCAATGGAAATATGATGGAATTTGTTAAACAGTTGAAAGAACAATATAAGCTTAAGATTGCAATCATTAATAATGAGGGACGCATATTAAATGAATACCTTATTAAGAAATTTCAATTGGGTCAATTCATAGACTTTTTTATTTCCTCTTGTTTTGTTCATTATCACAATCCTGAAACAGATATTTTTCGCCTAGCGTTGGATATTGCTGACGCACCAGATGAACAAGCTGTATACATTGAAGATTTAGAGACTTTTGTGGATGTTGCAGATAGCATGGGAATTAAAAGTGTTAGGAACAAGAACTATTTATCGACTTCTGAGGTATTATCTTCTTTAGGATTACCAATTGGCGATCAGAATGAAAATATACCAATGTACGCAGAATGTTAATTTCTAAAAATACTTAAAAATTATACTGGTTCACGATATAATTCGTTTCATGAGAAATAGAATTACATGAACACATTGTGATTATTTAAAATGACGAAAAAAGAAAAAACCAATGAATGAACTCAATTATCAACAGGAATTACAGGATCAGATGATGGTGCATCATGATTATAAATTTTACTGGAAAAGGATAAAACCCACTTTAAGTTTTTGGATATGCCTATTCTTGATTTTAGCTGGGTTTACTTATTACAAAGCGACTGTTAACTTTATATTTACACCTCACGCACAACTGAAACAGCCTTCTACAAATATTATAACTCATCAAAGCTTCACTACGATAAACCACAACCTATGAATGAAAAAGAACTGATAGAAACTGCCAAGGCGTTGGTTTCTAATGATAAAGGCATTTTGGCAATGGATGAAAGCAACCCTACCTGCAACAAACGTTTCGCGGTATTGGGTATTCAGCAAACTGAAGAGGCACGGCGTGCCTATCGTGAAATGATTGTCACTACTCCCGGACTCAGCAAAAGTATTAGCGGAGCTATACTTTATGATGAGACAATTCGTCAGCATTTAAAAGTTGGTACTCCTTTTATAAAAGCAGTTACCAATGTTGGAATAATTCCCGGTATCAAGGTAGATGGCGGCGCAAAAGATTTGGCTGGCCATCCTGGTGAGAAAGTATCTGAAGGACTTGATGGTTTGCGCGATCGACTGAAAGAATATGCTCAATTAGGCCTGCGGTTTGCCAAATGGCGTGCTGTGATAGCAATTGGAAAGGACATTCCCAGCAGAGCTTGTATTGAAGCAAATGCACATGCACTTGCTCGATATGCTGCACTTAGTCAGGAGGCTGGACTTGTTCCTATTGTTGAGCCTGAGGTGATTATGGATGGCGATCATACCATGCAGCGTTGTCTGGAAGTTACAGAGGAAGTGCTGAAAACTGTTTTTAATCAGCTTTATATACAAGGAGTTCTATTGGAGGGTATGCTCCTGAAACCTAATATGATACTACCTGGATTGAAGTGCCCTCATCAGGAATCTGTTGAAGAAGTAGCAGATGCTACTGTTAAATGTTTCCTTAGGGTCGTACCTGCAGCCGTTCAAGGTATCACATTTTTATCAGGAGGTCAATCTCCAGAACTTGCCGCAGCCCGCTTAAATGCTATGAACGTAAGGTTTAAATCTCATCTTCCATGGCAAGTTGCATTTTCATTTGCACGCGCAATTCAACAACCTGCTATGGATATTTGGCAAGGTAAGGAATTGAATGTTCCTCAAGCTCAGAAAGCTTTGTTCGAACAGGCAAATTGCAATCGGGAAGCTCGACGGGGCGAATACAATCCCAAAATGGAAATGAAATAAATAATACCAATTTATAATTGTCAGCAATCAATTTTTCTTAACGAGTAATATCTACGATGACTCCTTATCATTGCATTTATTACTCGTTAATTTTTTAAGAACATTAAAATACCAAAGAATTGCTGATGGAGATGCCAATAATTATTCATTGTACATCGAACAAGATTCAAATATCAACTCTTCTGAACTTCCGATTTGATTATTTTTCGCACGCAATAATTGTATTCTACAATACAATTGAAATCCATTCAATTTAATACCTCACAACAAATTCTATCTAGGGTCTGCTAAAAAACTTTTATTGTTCTGAATACTAGCAGCATATAGGAATATAAATTCTAATAAATGCAGGGAAAAAGGAGAAAGTATCCAAAATCTCTGCACCCTGGAAGTGGTTTGACCTCGGTTACCAAGTCCCCAAAGTATTTGGAACAGGAGATCAAGATAAATAACAGGGATGCACTGATGCAATTATGCCAGGGATAATACCCTATCATCTGTAACCCATCTGTAACCCATCTGTAACCTTTCTGTAACCTGATATTACAGAAAGGTATCAGATGAGTATCTAATGGGTATCAGATGATAACACTCAAACATCAATCCAGTACATAGGAATAGGGGAGAAATCCAACATCGTTTGCTTATTTTGAAAAGTAGATAGGCTGGTGCAAAAATATACTCCTTAGGGTAGTAAGGGACTGCTGAATGGCTCTTTTATATTGATCCCTCCCGAGAACTCGGGATCGGGATGCCCTGAAAAATTGATAGTGTGAGTTTTTCAGCAGACCCTATCTAGTTAGGGTCTGTTGAAAAACGCACAATGTGCAGTATTATAAGAAGATATCAACCTGCAAATTAAAACAAGTGCTCCCGAGTACTCGGGATGAATTGACGATTCATCCCGAGTACTCGGGAGCACTTGTTTGTTTTTAGAATCAATTAATTGGG
>Ga0123339_10000108_pt1 | contig 79955 bp, 58 predicted proteins | sample lystaG_FD_89956 | JGI IMG/M metagenome (GOLD analysis project Ga0123339, IMG submission 89956) | Glacier valley bacterial and archeal communities from Borup Fiord, Nunavut, Canada, to study Microbial Dark Matter (Phase II) -... | ecosystem: Environmental > Aquatic > Freshwater > Ice > Glacier ...
ACCTGAAGTTACATTCGTTGTGAACTCTCCTAAGAATATTCATATTGAGGGTAAGATTAGAGAGACATTCCCAATGCGTAACTATATATTCTTTGATTTAGGTTCAACAGAAATTCCAAAACGCTATGTATTGTTGAAAAAAGATCAGGTACAGAACTTCAAAGAAGACCAGATAGAAATTTTGACCCCACTGGTTCAATCAGATCGTCCAAAACGTGAAATGGTTGTCTATTACAACGTATTGAACATCTTAGGTGACCGTATGGTAAAGAATCCTAAGTCAACCATTGTATTGGTCGGATCGTCAAAAGAAGGCCCAAAAGACGGTACTTTAATGGCAGCATCGGTCAAAACATACCTTGTTGATGTATGGGGAATAGATCCTAAACGAATCACACTAGAAGGACGCAGCAAACCAAAAATCCCATCTGAACGTCCAGGAGGCAAACTTGATCTTGTCTTACTTCGTGAAGGCGACCGTAGAGTATCTGTAGAGAGCAAATCACCAGAATTGCTGATGGAATTCCAGAGCGGCCCTAGTGCACCATTGAAACCAGTTGAATTTACAACTGTTCAGGAAGCTCCTATTGACAGCTATGTAACTTTCAATGTTAAGGAAGCAAAGGATGTATTTTCTTCATGGTCATTGGAAATTGCCGATGAACAAGGTAGAATTCAAAACTTTGGACCTTATACTCAGGAAGAAGTTAGTATACCTGGAAAAACCATCCTTGGCAATCGTCCAATTGGTGATTACAAGGTGACAATGATTGGCCAAACCAAAAATGGTCAGGTAATTAAGAAAGAGAGTAAAATACACATGGTACTTTGGACTCCTACTACAGATGCAGAAGGATTGAGATTCAGCGTACTTTATGAATTCAATAATTCAAAATCTATCGGACTGTACAGAAAGTACCTTACCGAAATTGTAGCACCAAAAATTCCTGCAGGCGGTAAAGTAATCATTCATGGATATACCGATATTATTGGAGGCGAAGACCACAACAAGAAATTGTCACTGGCCAGAGCAAATGATGTCAAAGGTATCTTGGAAAGTGCTTTAGCGAAATCAGGGAATAAAAACGTTCAGTTTGAAGTATTGGGATTTGGTGAGGATGAAACCGTATCACCATTTTCAAATAAACTTCCAGAGCAACGTTTCTATAACAGAACAGTTATCATTGATATTGTTCCAAATAATTAGGATCAATTAATGTTAAACGTTCTCTACCCTATTAATGGGTAAAATATCAAGACCGCCTTAAAAGTAATATTTTGAGGCGGTCTTCTTTTTCGTAAGAAGTAGGAAATAAAAAATAAATAAAAAATAAAAGGTACACAGAGTTACACAGAGGCTACACAGTGTTACACAGAGTCTAAAAAAACAATAAAACACTTTGTGTACCTTTTTAATTTCTTCTTTTTCTTTCTTTAAACTCTGTGTAATACTATATTTAACTCTGTGTAACTTTGTAAAAAGAATCTGTGAAATCCTTTTCAAATGCGTGAATGATATAACATATTTCCAAAATTGTGTAACACTCAGAAAGCCGATTTCAATGACCTTTGATGCAAATCATCAATTAATCATTTATATATAAAAACATGAAAAAAATAATCTTAGCAATCGTAGCTGCTACTTTTATGGTTAATATGAGTAGCGCGCAAGAAGATCCAATTGATTTACGTGAAAATCTCACTTTTGGGGTTAAAGTTGGAGCAAATTTATCCAACGTTTATGACACCAAAGGTCAGGATTTTAATGCAGATGGTAAATTAGGATTGGCAACTGGTGTCTTTGTTGGGATTCCAATCAGTAAGTATTTAGGCATTCAGCCGGAATTATTATACTCCCAAAAAGGATTCAAAGCTAAAGGTAATGTTCTCGGAAGTGCTTATGAATTTACCCGTACTACAAATTACCTTGACATTCCGGTATTCGTTGCGGTGAAACCATCTCCGATGATCACCATTTTGGCAGGCCCTCAATATTCATACCTGCTTAAAGGAAAGTATGACTTCAAGAATCAATTGATATCCGGTGGATTTGACAATAACGATACCCGTAAAAGTAATTTTTGCTTAGTCGGTGGTTTGGATATCAATCTGAAAAACCTGGTAATTGGTGGAAGAGCGGGTTGGGATTTAAATGAAACTGACAAAAATGGAACAACGACAACACCCCGTTATAAAAATGTATGGCTTCAAGCTACAATAGGATTCAGATATTAGTAGCCAGAGTTATGAAATCTAAATTAAATTCGTTAAATTTATTCATAATTTTAAACAATTAAAACCAAAGAAAAATGGAAAATTCAAAAGTAACAGGTAAAGTAATTGGAGGAATTCTGATTGGTACCATTTTAGGAGCTGCTATTGGAATCTTATTTGCTCCTATGGACGGAAGTAAAACCCGCAATAAAATTGCCACTGGAGCTAAAGATCTGACAGAAGATTTAGTTAAGAAAATGAAATCCAAAGGTGAATCTTTTGCAAAAAAAGCAGAAGATATGGGTGAAATGGCAGAAGACAAGGTGAATAACCTGAAAAATCATGTCGGACATAGACAGAATATGTAATCATTTATCAAGAGACGGACAACCGATGAGTTTTTGCCAAAATCATACAAGCTCATCGGTTGCCCATTTTTTACATCAAACAACAGAAAAATCGACCATAAGCTAAAAACCAATTACTATGCCAGATCAGGGAAAAATAGAAGAACTTACAGAAAATCTAAAGAGTTACTTAAGTACGAATTTCGAATTAATAAAATATCAGGGTATTGAACGCACTTCAGTTATTATCGCCGATTTGGCAGTAAATATACTGGTGGGACTGATACTACTTTTATTTGTGTTTTTTATAAGTCTCTGGGCTTGTTTTTACCTCTCAACCCTATTGGGAGATAACTATTCAGGCATAGCTATTGTTGCAGGCTTTTATTTGCTGCTTGGTTTACTCCTCTATACGGTTCGGAAGAAATTGATAATAAAACCTCTTCGCAACAAAATCATCCGCAACATTTTACAGAAAGATTAATTGTAATAGCTTTTTAAAAACAGACCAAATGGGAAATAAAGAAATCTCCAACTATCCAGAGCTTGTATTGCATATTATGCACCTTAAACAAGAAAAATTCAGACAAGAGGAGGAAATTAAATATACTCTTAGAGAACTTGTATTTCTTCTCAATCCAATTACGATGATTAAAAATGGACTTCATGGACTGGCTGAAGATAGTGAAGCAAAATTGGACCTTGCCAAGGTTGGTTTGGATATGGGCATCAGCATCCTGGTAAATGGGTTATTGCGTAATAGATACGGTATTAAAGGCATGATAGGAAAAATGCTTCTGGAAAAATTTTCTTCTACTGTTATCGGAAATAATCTATCAAAAATAGTTACAGGTATTCGCAATAGATTTCATCGCCCTGCCCCACTTGAAATAAATCAACAATAACACCTTACTATGAAAAAGAACTAACCTAACTTATCAAAAATATATTCTGATTGTAACCATAATATGTTTAATATCTTTTCCTTCCTTTATACAATTTAGATTCAAAGTAATGGTGAGATTGTTATTCATTTACTGTCAATATCCAAAATACTGATATCCGTTAGGCAAAACCCAGGATTGTAATATTATATCAATCAAATAAAACTGGCCATTTTAGGAAAATAATATCCATTAATTCGTTTAAAATAATTATCTTAGTGGCGGACAAATATTATTTATTTTATATTAATTTAAAGGTTTTATTTTTACATACTCTATTTTAGAAAAACAATGAAGAAACTAAATCCTGTACCACGAATGAAAAGTTTCGTCCCGAGTATTCGGGAACAATCCATCAGGCTCAGCGAAAAAACTATGGAGGAAAAAGAAATTGCAAGTACCTTTCTATTAGGTGTTGGTGATGTAACTATATTTGTAAAAGACATTTTTAAGGAAACCTTTACACGTCGTTTTGAATTCAAGGAGTTTCTACGCCAATGCTATGAAATAGGAAATAAATCATTGCCTCTAATTGCTGTAACAGGAGCAATAATGGGCATCGTTTTTACGATTCAATCTCGTCCTTCACTTGCAAAATTTGGTGCTGAATCGATGCTTCCTGGAATGGTAGCCGTATCTATTATTCGTGAAATTGGACCTATCATAACTGGGTTAATCTGTGCCGGAAAAATCGGTTCAGGTATGGGTGCTGAATTAGGCTCCATGAAAGTAACTGAGCAGATTGATGCAATGGAGGTATCAGCAACCAATCCAATGAAATACCTTATTGTTACACGAGTAATTGCTGCCACACTGATGTTACCCATACTGGTTCTGTTTTCCGATGCTTTCGGGATATTCGGAAGTTGGATAGGCGCCAATATGAAAGGGAATGTAAATCTTGTTTTATTCTTTTACCAGGCATTTGGTGCGATCAACTTTATGGATTTTTTTCCTGCAATAATAAAAACTTTTTTCTTTGGAGCAGTCATTGGAGTAGTAGGTTGTTACAAAGGATACACTGCAGGTAGAGGTACTGAAAGTGTAGGAATTGCGGCTAACTCAGCAGTGGTGGTATCATCACTACTGGTCATTATAGTTGATATGATTGCTGTACAGATAACCGACATGTTACAATGATGAATTCACAAACAGATCACAGAGAGAATGTTTCAGCTGTGAAAACACCACTGAAACCGATGATAGAGATTAATAATCTAAGAAAAGCATTTGGAACACAAGAAGTATTAAGAAATGTTTCCCTAAACTTATACAATGGTGAAAACTTGGTTGTACTTGGGAAATCCGGATCGGGTAAATCAGTACTTATAAAATGTATGGTTCGTTTATTAAACTATGATAGTGGAACTATTAATGTTCTTGGGAATGAAGTTAGTTCATTGAGTATGAAAGAACTGAATGAGCTAAGAATGAAAGTTGGCTTTCTTTTTCAGAGCAGTGCATTGTATGATTCCATGACGGTAAAACAAAATTTGGAATTTCCACTGAGAAGAATCAATAAGGAATTGAATGAAAAAGAAATAGACGATAAAATTCATGAGGTACTCGAAAATGTCGGACTTGCTGAATCGTTAAACAAAATGCCATCCCAACTATCAGGAGGTATGCGCAAACGAATTAGCCTGGCACGTACCATTATTGTTGATCCATTGATCATGTTGTACGACGAACCTACAACAGGACTTGATCCTGTCACTTCTGATGAAATAAGCGCGCTCATCAATGAAGTTCAGAAAAAATACAAAACTTCTTCCATCATCATTACCCATGACATAGAATGTGCGCGAGCTACGGCAAACAGGGTTCTTATGTTGAAGGACGGTGAAGTTTATTTAGAAGGAAAAATTGAAGATTTCAATAAATCGACTGACCCCTTAATTAAATCATTCTTTAAATAAAACAATATGGAAAACCATTCATCACAATTCAAAGTTAGGTTAGGATTATTTGTAGCCGGAGGATTTATAATCTTTGCATTGGCCATATTCCTGATTGGAAGACAAAAAAACTTGTTCAATCCGACCTTTAAACTTAAAACTTCATTTTATAACGTCAGCGGAATGCAAGTTGGCAACAATGTCCGCTTTTCAGGAATCAATGTGGGAACAGTTGATAATATTAGAATAATTAATGATTCGACAGTACAAGTTGAAATGATTATTCAGAAATCGGTTCAACCATTTATCAAAACAGATTGTCAGGCTGCAATAGGTTCAGAAGGAATTATTGGTGATCGTATATTGATAATTACCCAAGGAAGCGCAGAGGCTGAATCTACAAAAGATGGTGATTTACTTTCATCGGTTGAACCTGTTGAAATGGATGCTATCATGCAGAGCGTAAGTCTTACAGCTATAAATGCTGAAATTATTACAGATCAATTGGCAGAAATAATGCTTAATATTAACCATGGAGAAGGAACGCTCGGAAGGCTCATTCAGGATACAACCATAGCTGAGAATATTAACAAAACAATTATAAACCTCAAAAGTACCAGCAAAGGATTGGATCAGAATATGGAAGCTGCCAAAAGCAATTTTCTCTTAAGAGGTTTCTTTAAAAAGAAGGCAAGAGAGGCAGCGAAAAAGGCGAAACAAAAACAAGATCAGTAAAAAGTGTAAAAATGAAGATAGCCATCCTTTCACCCATTGCATGGAGAACACCACCCCGACACTACGGGCCTTGGGAAAGAGTGGTTTCCCTTCTGGCAGAAGGACTTGTAAAAGAGGGAGTCGATGTTACGCTATTTGCTACAGGCGATTCACTAACTAAAGCTAAACTTCGGAGTGTTTGCCCGGTGCCTTATGAAGAGGACAGGGAATTGGATGCCAAAGTATGGGAATCGCTACATATTTCAGAATTAATGGAACACGCCAATGAATTCGACCTCATCCATAATAATTATGATTTTTTACCACTGACTTATAGCGGGCTGATTAAAACACCAATGGTCACAACTATCCATGGGTTCTCTTCGCCTAAAATATTGGCTGTATATAAGAAGTACAATAAAAGTACGCATTATGTTTCTATCAGTAATTCGGATAGAAATGGGGAACTCGATTACATTAAGACCATCTATCATGGCATTGATATAGAAAACTTCACATTACATAAAGAACCAGGCACTTATTTGCTTTATTTTGGTAGAATACATCCCGATAAAGGAACCTGGGAGGCTATTCAAGTTGCTAAATTGGCAAAGATGAAACTTGTCATTGCCGGCATCATTCAAGACCAGTCCTATTATGACAAATATGTTAAGCCTAATCTTAACGAAGATATTAATTATATCGGGTCAGTAGGTCCTGATGAAAGAAATAATGTATTGGGAAACGCTTATGCATTGTTACATCCAATTAGTTTTAATGAGCCGTTTGGTCTAAGTATTGTCGAAGCTATGGCTTGCGGAACACCTGTCATGGCCTTTAATAAGGGTTCTATGCCTGAAATTATTCAGAATGGCATCAATGGATTCATTGTTTCAAGCGTTGAGGAAATGGCTGAGAAAATTAAAGATGTAATGCATATTTCGAGGGATACTTGTCGCGAAAGTGTTGAATTAAAATTCACACAAGTGATGATGGTAAAGGAATATATAAAGGTTTATAATGAAATACTCAGAATCCCCTGATCGATACGATATTTGCATTTCATGGCATGTTAAGTTTAGTATTGAAATATTTGAAATGTTTATAGGATTTAATACACCTACTAACCTGAGTTCGAAATAAGGAAAACTTGAATGAGTAACTCTATTTCACAAAAGGGGGTTTAGCAATTATACTTTAATGTTTTCTCTAAAAAAGTACCATATCGTCATAAATAAAATCCCTTGTCGCACATATTTCATTTCGCAAGTTCGCAAGTTCGCAGTTGTGCCATTTGGTCATTTGGTCATTTGGTCAAAAAAGCACAACTGCGAACTTGCGAACATACGAAAATAAAGAAGTTTTAGTATCGTTAATATGAGAAAAATCTTTTTTTTAAAGTAATCGTTTGTTTAGCGCTTATATCGAACTCACGTCACTACTGTCCTATTTCGATTTTTCGCATTTTCAACATTCATTCAGCTTCTGCCCAAATCATCATTGACATGGAGAAGATGTGAAAGTGGTAAAAATCGAAATAAGACCTTAGGAAACGTAGGAAATGTAGGAAATGAATAATTAAAAACTAAGAAAATAAGAAGCAAAAAAAACGTCAACTCGCATTATTTTAATGGGTTACTTATATCTAACTGCCGTTATTAATATACCTTTGCCTGAATATCCTTTATAGTTAGCTGCAAACTTGTTTTGCCTCTAAATTCATTTTCTGCAATTGAATAACAAATATCAAAAGGGAGTCCTTGGCTAATGGCTTCAAAGTGGTTCGCCTGATTAAAAGCAATCGCTGAAAATTGAGATGAATTGCTGGTTGGTTCAATCAAATCAAGTTTTAAATGTTCCTGATTTTTGCCCACAGCACGGCTTGTGCCGCTGTCGAGTACATTTTCAGTTATAAAAACCGGGACCATATTGTGCGGGCCAAAAGGTGCAAATTGTTTCAGTAAACGATAAAATTTTGGAGTAATATCTGAAAGTAAAATTTTGGCTTCGGCTTCAATGGATTCTATTTGTTGCTTGTCGGTAATCAGTTTGGAAACCACTTCTTCAAAACGACGTGAGAACGCGTAAATATTCTCGATTTTCATAGTCAAACCTGCTGCATACATGTGACCCCCATATGATTCAAGTAAATCGCTGCATTGACCAATTGCTTCATACAAATCAAAATCCCTCACTGAACGTGCCGAACCTGTTGCCATACCATTTGACTCAGTAAGAACAACTGTCGGCCGATAAAAGTGTTCCGTCAACCGGGAAGCAACAATCCCAACAACTCCCTTGTGCCAATCGCGGTTATAAAGTACAGTGGCATTTTTAAACTCATGTTCAGTATTGCGTTCAATCATTGCAAGCGCTTCCAGAGTAATGTCCCGGTCAAGGGTTTTTCTGATTTCATTGTATGAATTGATTTCATCGCCCAGTAACAATGCTTCCGCTTCGTTCGTTGATGTTAATATGGCCACCGATTTTTTGCCATGTTCAATGCGTCCAGACGCATTAAGCCGTGGTCCTATTTTAAATACAACATCACTAATCGATATTTCCTGAGCATTGAAACCCGAATATTGCATGATGGTTTTCAGTCCAATACTTGGTGAAGTGTTTAATTTTTTTAGTCCATAGTAAGCCATCACCCTATTTTCACCTGATACCGGAACAATATCGGAAGCAATACTCACAACCAAAAGATCCATCAAATCATAAAGTTCAGCAAATGGAACATTGTTTTGTTTTGAATATGCCTGAAGAAGTTTAAATCCAACACCGCAACCAGAAAGCTCTTTATATGGATAATTGCAGTCAGGTCGCTTGGGATCGAGCACTGCGATAGCATCGGGAATGATAATATCCGGATTGTGATGGTCACAGATGATAAAATCGATTCCAAGATCCTTGGCCATTTTTATTTTATCGACGGACTTGATACCACAATCAAGCACAATAACCAAAGTAAACTTTTTTTCATGAGCATAGTTGATGCTGGTCTTAGAAATTCCGTAACCTTCAGAATAACGATCAGGAATATAATAATCGAGATTTAGTAATCTTGTACGAAGAAACTGATACATCATTGCTACTGAGGTTGTTCCATCAACATCATAGTCGCCATAAATAAGTACATTCTCTTGATTGAGGATGGCTCGTTCAAGGCGCTCCACCGCTTTGTCCATATCCTTCATTAAGAAAGGATCATGGAGATCAGTCAATTTTGGTCTGAAGAAGGTTTGAGCCTCAGCATATGTTGTAATACCTCTTTGTGCTAAAAGATTGGCTATTATCATATTAACATTTAGCGCTGCCGATAAGTGTTTTATGATATTAATATCGCCCTCTTTTTTAATATTCCAAACTTTACCCATTACGTTTACTTCAGAACAATTCGATTTATGCTAAAAGTTCTCAAAGATAGGAAATGAACTCAGAAATAGAAAGTAAATCACCCATATTAATCCATATTCTTTTAACAAAAATCAAGTTCTGTTCAACGAATCTACAATTTTTTGAAAGCATAGCCAGATTTATAAAGCTGGCTGGCAAAAGCATGTGCATGACTTCACTTCTATTGTGCAATAGTTTGCTATCTTTGCAGGAAACTTTTTTGAATATAATTATAGCGCAATCTAATGAATATATCTGATTTAAGCGAACAGGAAATCATAAGACGTAACTCCATGTTGAAGATGCAGGAAATGGGAATTGATCCCTACCCTGCCGCTGAATTCCCGGTAAATGCTTCAGCCCTTGAGATAAAAGAGAATTACAAACCTGAACTGAATAATTTTCAGGAAGTAGTAGTGGCGGGTCGCATTATGAGCCGTCGGATTATGGGAAAAGCTTCATTTGCAGAATTGCAGGATTCATCAGGCAGGATTCAATTGTATCTGAATCGTGATGAAATATGTCCGGATGAAGATAAAAACATGTACAATGAAGTCTTCAAGAAATTACTCGATATTGGTGATATCATAGGTGTTAAAGGGTTTGCATTTATCACACAGGTAGGAGAACTATCAATACATGTGAAAGAATTTTTCGTATTGAGTAAATCTCTTCGTCCATTGCCGATTGTTAAGGAAAAGGATGGTCAATTGTTCGATGCAGTTACTGATCCTGAAATGAGATACCGTCAACGTTATGTCGATCTGATTGTTAATCCGCAAGTTAAGGATACTTTTATTAAGCGGACCAAAATTATAAATACAATGCGCCAGTTTTTCAATGAACAAGGTTACCTTGAAGTTGAAACACCTATTTTGCAATCGATACCAGGGGGAGCAACTGCGCGTCCGTTTATTACTCACCACAATGCCCTTAATATTCCATTGTTTTTGAGGGTAGCCAACGAACTTTATCTGAAGCGACTTATTGTCGGTGGCTTCGATGGAGTTTATGAATTTTCCAAAGACTTCCGCAATGAAGGAATGGACCGTACTCACAATCCGGAGTTTACGGTAATGGAAATTTATGTGGCCTACAAAGACTATATCTGGATGATGAACTTTACTGAAGAAATGATTGAACGAGTGGCCATTGCGATACATGGAACCACAGATGTCCAGTTGGGTGAAGAGGTAATCAATTTCAAACGTCCTTTTAAACGAGTGACGATGTATGATGCCATCAAGGAACATACTGGCTTCGATATATCAGGAAAATCAGAAGATGAACTCAAGGATATCTGCAAACAGCTTGGTATCGAAACTGACCCAACCATGGGAAAGGGCAAATTGATTGACGAGATATTTGGTGGAAAATGTGAACAACATTATATACAGCCTACTTTTATTATTGACTATCCTGTAGAAATGTCGCCGCTAACCAAGAAACATAGATTGGTTCCTGGATTGACAGAACGATTTGAATTGATGGTAAATGGCAAAGAACTTGCCAATGCCTATTCTGAATTGAACGATCCTATTGAACAGCGAGAACGTTTTGAAGACCAAATGAAACTATCGGCTAAAGGTGATGACGAGGCGATGTTTATTGATCAGGACTTTTTACGAGCCCTTGAATACGGAATGCCACCTACATCTGGAATGGGTATCGGCATAGACCGATTATGCATGTTCATGACAAATAATCTATCAATTCAGGACGTACTTTTCTTCCCGCAAATGAAGCCAGAGAAGAGTGCCGATGTTGCAGATCCCGATGAAAAGTTTATTGAACTGGGAATTTCAGCTGAATGGACGGAAGTAATCAAAAAAATAGGGTTAAAAAAAGTTAAAGATTTAAAGGAAGCAAAGGTCAGTAAATTTTTTAACGACATTTGTGGATTCAACAAAAAAAACAAACTGGGCCTTATAAATCCTTCAATGGATGAAGTAACAAAATGGCTGTCATAACCGGTAAATTAAACAAATGCTTTCAAATTCAAAAATAGCCATAATCGGTAGTGGAAGTTGGGCAACAGCTCTTGCAAAAATTCTTTTGCATAATGTAGACAGTATTAACTGGTATTTCCGTAATGCTGATAATATTGAACAATTCAAACGATTTAAACACAATCCAAGTTACTTGAGAGGTGTTGAATTTGATGTCAGCCGCATTAATTTCTTCAATGACATCAATAAGGCTGTCGATGGAGTTGATATTATAATCCTTGCCATTCCTTCTGCATTTTTGAAAGAAGCCATGTCGAGCGTAATTGTTGACCTAAACCCAAGATTTATAGTTTCTGCCATCAAAGGAATTGTACCTGAAGACAATCTGATTGTTGGACAATATCTTCACCAGTATTTCAATATTCCTTATGAACAAATTGGGGTGATTGCAGGTCCTTGCCATGCGGAAGAAGTTGCTCTTGAACGATTGTCGTATTTGACCATTGCCTGTCCCGATGTAAAAAGAGCACGTGCTTTTGCTTTCCATCTCGATTGTCCATATATCCGTACCCATGTATCTGATGATATTTATGGAACTGAATATGCTTCAGTGTTGAAAAATGTGGTAGCCATTGCTTCAGGAATTGTACATGGCCTACGTTATGGTGACAATTTCCAGGCTGTTCTTATTTCAAATGCTATTCAGGAAATTAAACGTTTTGTTGATAAAGTTCACCCCATTACCCGAGATATTAAAAGTTCAGCTTACCTGGGAGATCTGTTGGTGACAGCCTATTCACAATTTTCCCGTAACCGAACCTTTGGGACAATGATCGGCAAAGGCTATTCAGTTCGGTCAGCCCAACTCGAAATGCACATGGTTGCTGAAGGCTATTATGCAGCCAAATCAATAAAGGAAATTAATGAAGAGTTCAGAGTGAACATGCCTATTGCCGAAGCTGTTTATAATATATTGTACGAAAATATATCCCCCGCTATCGAAATCAGATTGTTAACTGAAAATCTTAGATAATAACACAATGGAAAAAATAGTTTTAAATTATGAGAAAACTTTTGATTTTATTTCAAAAGCCTCAGTTCAATCATACAAAAAAGCGATTGAAAGTTACAATGCAGCACTTTTCAATAAAACTGGAAAAGGAAATGAGTTTCTTGGTTGGACAACATTACCAACATCAATTTCTGAAGCTGAATTATCCGATTACGAAGCTACAGCAGCTAAACTAATTGCCAAAAATATCGACATTTTTGTTGTTATTGGCATTGGTGGTTCCTATTTAGGAGCCAAAGCAGTAGTTGATGCACTTTCTGACAGTTTTGCTCATCTGAAGGAACGCAAAAGTCCATTTATTCTGTTCGCCGGTCAAAATATCAGCGAAGATTACATTTTCGAACTTCGGGAGTTGCTGAAAAACAAAGAATATGCAATCGCAGTAATATCCAAATCGGGAACAACAACTGAGCCTGCACTTGCTTTCAGATTACTGAAACAAGATATTGAAAATAAGTACGGAAAAAAGGAAGCTGGCGAAAGAATTATTGCTGTAACTGATGCCAGCAAAGGTGCATTACGTTCACTGGCTACTATCGAAGGCTACAAGACATTTGTTATTCCTGATGATATTGGCGGCCGTTATTCTGTACTTACACCAGTTGGGTTACTTGCCATTGCTGTTGCGGGATTTGATATCCGCTCATTGGTTAGAGGTGCTGTTGATATGCAAAACACTTCAGGAGTGGATGTTCCATTCGAAAAGAACCTACCTGCACAGTATGCAGCAGTACGCAACGAATTGTATAAAAAAGGGAAGAAAGTTGAGATTTTAGTCAATTTCAATCCCAAGCTTCATTTCTTTGCCGAATGGTGGAAACAACTTTTTGGTGAAAGTGAAGGCAAAGAAGGAAAAGGTATTTTTCCTGCATCGGTTGATTTCACTTCTGATTTGCATTCAATGGGTCAATATATTCAGGAAGGTGAACGGACCTTGTTCGAAACCGTTCTGTCTATAGCTAGTCCTGATCGCGAAGTTCGTATTCCCACTGATGCTGCCAATTTAGACGGTTTGAATTTCCTTGCAGGAAAACGTGTGGATGAAGTCAATAAAATGGCTGAATTGGGAACCATGTTGGCACATGTTGACGGTGGTGTTCCAAACATTCAGATTGTACTTCCGAAACTGAATGAGTATTTTCTTGGCCAATTAATTCAATTCTTTGAAGTGGCTTGCGGCTTAAGCGGTTATACCCTGGGTGTCAATCCATTTGATCAACCTGGAGTTGAAGCCTACAAAAAGAATATGTTTGCATTACTTGAAAAACCAGGATTCGAAGAAGCTACCAAAGCAATTAAAAAACGACTTTAGTTTAAAACATATATTGAATACAAAAGAGAAATCTCTATCTGGGGGTTTCTCTTTTACTTTTCAAAGTAATTATATTTTCGAAATAGGATAATTTATTCTATTTCAATTCCAATATTTAGTTTTAGGAACTCTCTAAAACTTTTAGCAATTTGAATTGCTTCATCTCTATCTTTCGATGTTAATTCTATCTTGATGTCTGGATATCTTATCTCAACACCAAAAGCATTTAATTTCAATATACTTTCATACAATTCCTTACTAATCGGAATTGCTTCATCAAGTAGATCAAGCAAATATCTTAAATCATGACTTCGTCGAAAAGGAATTAAATGCCTCTCAAGCAAACATTTGATGTATTTTTCCGTTGCTTGCTGACAATGAAAAGCCAATGTATCAGAATACTCATGAATAAATTGGTTAATCACAATTGCAGTTCCTAAATCATGGTCAGCTTTTTCAATCCAGTCACGAAGTCTGGTTTCATTTGCGTTCATACATCAATTGTGCTCCTTTAATTGCGGAATTAATAAATGAATTTCCTTTTAATTTTTCATTTTCAAATTCATCGTTGGTATACACAACAATATCAACAGGAAGTTTTGAACCAATCAATAATCTTTGGATCTCAATACTTCTTTTATATTTTGGTTCATCAGATTCTTTAACAACGAGTAAATCTATATCACTGTCCTCATTGGCCAACCCAGTTGCATAAGAGCCGATTAAATATATTTTATCTGGATTTACATTTGAGGCAATTTTATCTACCAAGTTTGATATAGTTAATTTTTCTATCATGGTATCACTTTTTTCCCTATAAAGATAATCATTTAAATTGAGAATCAATACTCTATCAACATGTATTAAATGTCAATATAAATAGAATTGTTGACCAACCGAAAACCTGAAATTAAAGATCCAATAAAAGACTATAAAATGCCGCTGTTATTGAAAAATATGATATCTTGCCGAAGAGGAATCTCATATAAGGTATTTCTTTTTTTAAATCAGAAATGGCAGAAATTAAGTCGGAGGAGTGGAAAGGATATCTATATGCAATTATAGGAACCCTCGCATTTTCCAGTTTGTATGTTTTCAGCAAGGCCGGCCTTAACCAGGTTGAACTGGCGCAATTTGGACTGTATTATTTTGGGATGGGCTTTCTAATCAATCTGATCTTCATTTTGGTATCTGGGAAATGGACTCAGATAAAGCTTCTCACCCCAAATATATTAGGACTACTTGTATTGCTTGGTGCTATTGATATCATTTCAAATATCACCTTTTTTCTTGCCATCCAGGCCATTCCTGATCCTTCGGTCACATCGTTCCTGGGGAACCTATTTCCTGTTTTTCTGAGTATATTGGGGATCACTTTTCTGAAAGAACGTTTTACTTTGATTGAAGCAATAGGTGCGATGATTGCTTTGGTTGGTGCATTCGCCATCAGCTATTCAGGCAATCTGGACTGGCATAAATTCTTCATTCAAGGAACTGGATTTGTAGTGATCAATACTCTATTTGCTGCCACAGTTTCAGTAATTATTAAGAAGAATGTAAATAAAACCAGTCCTGAGGTTTTCAATCTAAATTCAAATGGCTGGATATTCATATTCTTCCTTTTTTATTTTTTGAAAAGTGGGCAAGCACTAACCATACCTGTTACAGCATTTCGAAACATTGCCCTGGGAGCATTCTTCGGATCATTCATCGGCTTGCTATCATTCTACTATTCATATCGTTACATAACAGCATCCCGATCATCAATAATCCAAAGTGTAAAAGGAATATTTGTATTGATAATAGCCTATTACTTCTTCGGAAATTTGCCATTGAAGGTTCAACTATGGGGTGGAGCTGTAACCATTGTCGGAGTGTTGGTGATGACTTTTGCACAAGCCGGAATCTTCAGAAAGAAGGGTTAACATTTTCTCACCTTCTCTCACTGATGAAACCTTACATTGTTCCTGTTATTTGGAATAGCCATAAAGTCAAGAATTTGAGCCTTAGAAACGGGTGATGTGGCACCTGTTGTAGTGGCCACTATTGCACCGGCAGCATTTCCAAAACATAATGCATTTTCAATCTCCTCACCATTCATATAATAATGAACAAATCCTGAAGAGAAGGCATCACCTGCGCCAACAGTATCGCCAAGACTGATCTGATATCCGGGGTCATAATGAAATAGATAATCTTGAGTGAGACAAAATGCTCCATACGATCCAAGTGTACAAATAATGATCTCAAGCTTGAAAGTTTCGAGAACTTCCCTGGCAAGATCTTTCAGATTTTTACTCTTCAATCCAAGTAATCCTTTTGAGTCGATCTTGATTTTAACCGAACCCGTTGGAAATTCATAATCGGTTTGTATATTTTCGTCTGATAGGCCGAGCTTCCTTATCGCTTCCCGTGCGTCTTTGCCAGCTTTGTCGTTCCCAACTTTGCTGAGCAAAGTACCCTCATCACCGAACGAATTAATACGATAAATAAAGTTGGCAGGCGCTCCTCCCAATACCTTCCCATTTGGAAGTATATCCCATAACAACTCACCAAAAGCTGCAATCTTTTTTGGCATAACTAATCATTAAATATGGCTGAAAGATAGTGAAAAATCAAAAAATGCAATTTTAATTTTATACAATAATGTATAAATAATTTAATCTCAACAATAAAAGCCTCGATCTGTTATATTGGAATGATCTTTGGTGTAGATTAAACAGTGAAAAAGAATTACGGACCCGCCTAAATTCAATAGGCGAGTTTGCTGAATATCAATAAATGATCAAAAATAAATAGATTAATTAAGTGAATTATCTGGCTCATATATACCTCTCCGGCGATTCAGAAGAAATAAAAGTCGGAAATTTTATAGGCGATTTTGTAAAAGGCAAACAGCATGAACAATTTCCAGAACAGGTTGCTTATGGAATAATGTTGCACCGAAGAATCGATTCGTTTACCGATCACCATTCCTCTGTCAATGAATGTATTAAACTTTTGCGTCCAGGTTATGGCAAGTATGCCGGGATTGTAACTGATGTTTTTTTTGATCATTTTCTGGCCTTCAACTGGACGGATTATTCATTGGATTCTCTGTACAGCTTTACCAAAAATGCTCATGCTGTTTTCCTGTCAAATTTTAGATTGCTTCCATTTCCAGTCAAACAGTTTCTGCCTTTCCTGATTTACCATAAGCGTTTGGAATCTTATGCAAAACGAGAAACTCTATTTACAGTGCTTGAAATCATGTCACGACGAACCTCATTGCCCTCCAACAGCGAATGGGCCATGCAGACATTAAATCAGGAATACGATCAGTTTGAATCCTTGTTCCGAAGCTTTTTTCCCGAACTCATTGCCTACGTTGAATCAGATTTTGGAGTAAAGATTACCAGACCTCAAAAATAATAATTAATGTGAATTCGATCTCCCTGTATCCTTTCTTGTTATAATTTCGATAAGTATAAATATTCACTTACAGCCACTTAGACTTGCCGAATAAAATGTTAAATTAAGTAGATATACTAAATTTCAGCATAATCTCTTTTTCCTCACTTCGATCAGTAAACTTTTTTTTTCAATCCAAACTATAAATTGAAAAGCTACAAAATTCAATTCCCAGAACTTCTGTAACTGAATTTAAGTCAATTATTCCTTATACTTATATCATACCCCATTGATACCCCATTGATATCAATGGGGTATGAATGGGATAGCGGCACGATAAGTACTAAAATTTTCTTTCGGTTGAAAAGAAAGGATAACAAATCAGATAGAAGGATTAACTTCGGATGAGTGATTCTTTTCTATTGATGAATATATTAAACATTAATGCAAAATAATGAATAAGTACCAATACATTGATAATAAGCGCATTTAGCACATATATTTATTCAATATAGATGGGATTGAATAATAAAAAAGATTATTGAATATTTAGTACCCTCAGATTCATGATATGTATTTATTAACCAAGGTATTGAACTTTATATTAGTAGCTCAATTGTTCGAACCTGTTGGCGTCGAGTCGTACAAATACAAAAAGAAGGAAGGTAAACGACCAAAGCGAAGAGCCCCCATAGCTAAAAAATGGCAGAGGAATCCCAATAACAGGTGCCAACCCGATGGTCATACCAATATTGATTGCAAAATGGAAGAAGAGAATGGTGGCTACACAATAGCCATAAACACGGCTGAATTTGGAACGGTTACGCTCGGCCAGATAGATGAGCCGCATTAGTAAACCGACAAAAAGACCTAATACTAAGGTGGTTCCTAAAAATCCCCACTCCTCTCCCACTGTGCAGAAGATAAAATCGGTACTTTGTTCAGGAACAAAATCAAATTTGGTCTGGGTTCCTTGTAAAAAGCCCTTTCCGAAAAATCCACCCGAACCAATGGCTATTTTTGATTGGTTAACATGATATCCCGCCCCATGCAAATCGGACTGAATACCAAGCAACTCGTTGATACGTTCACGTTGATGTTGTTCCATGACATGATCAAAAACATAATCTACAGAAACACAAAAAAGTATACTACCTAAATAAATACCGACAAGAATGGCAATGTTTTTCTTTCGCAGTACTACCGAATACAGGTAGAATAATCCAGCTGACAATAGAGCAGCGGGCAAGATTAAATACTGGGGTTCGATTGTTGATTGAAACAGAGAGCCGATTAACCAGAATATTGCATAGAGTGTGCCGAAAACCCCCATGGAAATGAGGGTCATCTTTACTTTGCGACGCCATAAATAATAGATTAAAAAGCTGGCCAATGTCAATATCCAGATCGTAATGAATGGATCAAACACCATGGTCAGAATAAAGACAAGGACAATCAAAAAGGTAAAAAACAAGATAATTCCATTTAAGCCCTCCCTGTAAAGCACCAATAAGAATACGCCAAACACTAGGGCTGAACCAGTATCGTTCTGCAAAAATATCAAAGCAACGGGGAACAATATGATCCCGCATAGCGTTAGAAGCGATTTAAAATTGTGCATTTTAAAAGTGTACGAACTTATGTATCGCGCTATGGCCAGCGAAGTAGCCATCTTCATAAATTCGGAGGGTTGAAGCGATACATTTCCAATTTGAATCCATGATTTAGCGCCATTGATTTCAGTTCCAATGAACAGCACAAGTATAAGTATCACCACAATAATGACATAGATGGGAAAAGCGAATGTCACAAAGAATTTAGAGTCAGTATTGATCATCAGAATGGCGATAAAAATGGCTGCGAAAATCCAGATCAACTGTTTCCCGTATTGCTGGCTGAAATCGAAGATACTCTTATGTTCTTCGTTATACACAGCAGCATAAATATTTATCCAACCGATGAACATCATCGCCAGATAAATGGATACTGTGATCCAGTCTATATTTGCCCAAACGTTGTTTCTATTTGGCACGGTCGTTTACTTTTTAACTTGAATTACATTCATTAAATCTGTTTCTATCAATCTTTGTGCAAGCTCCCTTCTCTTTGGGGCAATCGAATCGTTCAGATATTTCTCCATAATTAAACCAGCAATTGGGGCAGCATAAGTAGCTCCGAAACCTGCATTCTGGATAAAAACGGCAATTGCAATCTTTGGATTGTCACGCGGTGCAAAAGCCACAAAAGCAGAATGGTCAGCCCCATGAGGGTTCTGAACGGTTCCTGTTTTACCGCATATAATCACATCATCAATATGTATGGACTGATTCAATCTTGTCTCTTCAATAACTGCCTGCATACCTTCAATCACCGTACTAAAATATTCAGGATTGATACCCGAAAGTTTTTTCTCATAAGTCAATTCGCGGAATACACGATTGGTATCCTGAATTGCTTTTACCAGATGCGGTGCTATATAATAGCCTCTGTTAGCAACGGTAGCAACCATATTAGCCAACTGAAGCGGAGTAACCGTTATTTCTCCCTGACCAATGGCCAATGAACGGATGGTCATCGAATTCCATCTTTGCTGACCAAAATATTTGTCGTAATATGCAACCTCAGGGATATTTCCTTTTACTTCAGAAGACAATTCTGTGCCTAATTTTTGCCCAAAGCCAAAATTCAACACATAATCACGCCATACCTGAAAACCTTCAGCAGGAGTGGCCGAATGGTTGATTATAGTTCGAAACAAATTCCAGAAATAAGAATTACACGACTCACGGATACCTTCACGCATGGCAAGAGGACTGACATGGTTGTGGGTACATTTGATAGGGGATGAAGCTTGTCCAGAACAGGAAAACCGATCAAAAGGGCTCAATGAATGTTCCTGCAAAGCGATTAATGCATTGACTATTTTAAAGGTCGACCCAGGAGGAAAAGTTCCAATGATGGCTCTATTCCACATAGGTTTGTTAATTGAATCGGCTGCCAATATTCCGTAATTTGCGCTTCTCTGTCGTCCAACGAGCAAATTAGGATCGTAGGATGGGGCACTTACCATCGCAATAATTTCGCCTGTTGAAGGTTCAATGGCAACAATAGCACCACGCTTATTGGTCATCAGTAATTCGGCATAAGCCTGTACATCAGCATCTAGTCCTGTAAGCAGGTTATTACCCAGGATAGCGGTTGTATCAGTTGTACCGCCATTGTATTTTCCTTTGATGCTGTTATGAACATCCACCATATAATTGTTAATCCCTTTTATTCCACGGAGTTCATTTTCATAAGCCTTTTCAAGACCTGTAACACCGATATAATCACCAGACCGGTAATATTTATCCTTTTCGATTAATGTCTGATTGACCTCGCCGACATAACCTAAAACCTGGGCAGCACTTTTGCTTGGGTATTCGCGTAGGGTTCTGGATTGAACAAAAAAGCCGGGGTATTTATAAAGTTTTTCCTGAAGTGGTGCATAAATCTCGGGAGCTATCTGGCCTGCAATAATTGATGGCTTGTAATATGAAAATTGCTTTGCCTTTTTGATAGCATCCAATAGATCTGCTTTCTCCAACTGAACGATTCGGCACAGTGACACTGTATCAAATGGCTTTACTTCCCTCGGAACAATAAGCAAATCATAAGCAGCCTTGTTGTATACCATCAATGCATGGTTGCGATCGTAAATGAGACCGCGTGCTGGAAAAGTAATAATTTTCCTGAGTACATTTCTGGTAGCAAATTGTTTGTATGATTTGTTTGTAACCTGAATGGAGAATAGCCGCAGAAAAAAAATAGCCGCTATTGCAAGCATAATTCCGGCAATTATAAATCTGCGTTTTGAGAAGGTATCCACTTTATTGTATATTTTTAAAGAGAATAAACTGACTTGCCAGAATGATTACAATCGAGAAAATGCTGCTCAGTACACACCGAAGTAAAGTCTGGAAAAAACCTTCAAATGAAAATGCCTCAGCATAAAAAAGGAAAAGATGATGAATAAAAACTGCGATAACGGTATATTTCAGGAAACTGGCAAAACCCAACTGTTTCATGTTGGGAGTATTTCCTTTTTCAATGAATTCGCGTGATAATATTAAATTGGCAATGCCGGGTCTGAGAAATCCAAGCAAGACTGTAGCCCCGGCGTGAATTCCTAATGTATTGTTGAAAATGTCGATAGAGATTCCCAGAAGAAACGAAAGTCCTAAAAGAAGATAACCAGGAATAGTAAAAGGCAAAAGTAAAATGAACAATATATAGACATACGGATTTACGAATCCGCTGAATTGTATATTATTTAGTATCAGTACCTGAATTAGAACAAGTACCACAAACATGATCGCGTATTTAACAAAGTCTTTTATCATTCACCCACGTTGTTTGATTCCACTTTTATCAGTTCATCCCTCTTGATATTTTGGACCACTTCAACAAATTTCACCGTTTTAAAATTGGTAGACAACTCAACTTTGATGTTATAAAAGTTGGTTCCGCTTTCAACGTTAAATTTTTTGATGGTTCCAATCATGATGCCTTCAGGAAAGATATTTGAATATCCACTGGTCACAACTGTATCTCCAATATTTACAATAATATGGAAAGGAATTTCCCTGAGATCAGCGGTATTGTAATGTTCACCATCCCAAACCAATGAACCGAAATAATTATTTTTGGTAATCTTGGCCGGAATACTCAACCGTTTACTAAGTAATGACAATCCAGTTGAATAATTGGGTGAAACATTGGTAATTACACCAACCACACCATCGGCATCAATAATTCCCATATCGGGTTTGATGCCTTGTCTCGACCCTTTGTTGATGGTGATATAGTTGAATTGTTTATTAACCGAATTATTGATCACTTTTGCAGAAGTAAAAATATAGGCAGGCGCCGCCACAGTATCGGGCCTGTTTACAGGATATTTATCCTGAAGCATAATCCGACGCTGCAATTGTTTACGCAACGATGCATTTTCAGCAGCCAATTGTGCATTTGTGCGGCTTAAGCTGAAATAATCGTCGAATGAACTGAATCTTCCATATACAGCTCCGACAAAATTATTGCTTGAATTAAAGAATGACACCCTTTGGTAATTGTTGAAACTGACAATCATCACCAATGAAAAGGCTTCGAGTGCCAGAAACATCATCAAAAAATAATTTCGTAATAAGAAACGTAATAAACTTCTCATTATCTGGAAGGTTTACCCCTTCCTTTTCAGAATTATCTGATAAGGAAAGTGAATTTATTTACATTCTTAAGTGCGATACCTGTTCCTCGAGCTACTGCTCTCAAAGGATCTTCTGCAACATGAAACTGAATATTAATCTTTTCAGTAAATCGTTTGGCCAATCCACGAAGCAATGCACCGCCTCCAGCCAGCCAGATACCCCGGTTGACAATATCGGAATACAACTCTGGAGGAGTTTGTTCCAGCGCGCTGAGGATAGCTGTTTCAATTTTTGAAATCGACTTTTCCAGACAATGAGATATTTCCTGATACGAGACCGGAACTTCAATTGGCAATGCTGTCATTTGATTTGGTCCCTGAATAAGGTAGTCGGCAGGCGGATTATCGAGTTGAGACAAGGCCGAACCTACATTGATTTTAATTTCTTCAGCTGTACGTTCACCAATTTTAATATTGTGCTGATGACGCATATATTCCATGATATCAGCAGTCAAATCGTCGCCTGCAATACGAATGGATTTGTTGGTGACTAGTCCACCCAGTGAAATCACTGCAATTTCAGTAGTTCCACCACCAATATCAACGACCATGTTTCCTTCAGGTGCTTCAACATCGAGTCCGATTCCTATTGCAGCAGCCATTGGTTCATAAATCATATATACATCGCGGCCACCAGCATGTTCAGCTGAGTCACGTACTGCACGAATCTCTACTTCCGTTGAACCGGAAGGGATACAAACCACCATACGCAGTGATGGAGAAAAAAACCTTGATTTAGGGTTCATCATCTTTATCATTCCCCTGATCATTTGCTCGGCTGCGTTAAAATCGGCAATCACACCATCACGCAAAGGACGAATGGTTTTTAGGTTCGCATGGGTTTTCCCCTGCATCTGTCGTGCCTTCTCTCCTATCGCTATAAGCTTTTCTGTTTTAAGGTCGATAGTTACAATCGACGGCTCATCCACTACAATTTTATCGTTGTGGATAATGATTGTATTAGCGGTTCCAAGGTCAATGGCAATTTCCTGAGTTAAAAATGAAAACAATCCCATTTGTATATTTTTCTGAGTTTATACTAAAATCATAAAACTGGCATTACCATTTCAAATTAATGTTTGAAATGTCTCATGCCGGTAAAAATCATTGCAATACCGAATTCATCACAGGCGGCGATCACTTCTTCGTCGCGAATGCTACCTCCCGGTTCAACTATATATTTAATACCGAATTCATTGGCTGCTTCTACACTGTCTCTGAAGGGGAAGAAAGCATCTGATATAAGAACCGAATCTTCAATCTGTATACCTTCTTTCAGTTTGAAACGTGGAATCGTTAATTGACGTAAACTGTCGAGGCGGTTTGGTTGTCCCATTCCTGCCCCAGTCAACCAGAACGATCCCTCCTTAGTTTGAGTTACCAATGCAATGGCATTGCTTTTCAAATACTTGCATGCTACAATACCGAATTTCGACAAGTTTATTTTTGAACTGTCAAACTGGATTTTTGTCACATTCTTAAATTCTGTTTCCAACCCTTCATCTTCACCCTGAATTAGCAATCCACCACTGATTGAACGGTATAACTTTTCACCTGTTATTTCAGGTTTAACAGGGGTTGAAAGCACACGTAGATTCTTCTTTTTGCTTAAAACCGCCAAGGCTTCGGTAGTATAATCGGTAGCAATAATGATTTCGACAAAACGCTTGTCGAACCATTCAGCGATTGTTTTACCAACAATACCGGTAAAACAAACGATACCACCATAAGCACTCACAGGATCGCCGGCCCAAGCCAGTTCGAGTGAATTCATGATGGTGCCGGTAACTGCAAGTCCACATGGATTCAAATGCTTGACAACCGAAACGGCCACCTTATTTTCTAAATGCGTCACCGAATGATAGGCATCACTGGCCGATTTCCATGCAGCATCAGCATCAAGCATGTTATTATACGAAAGCGCTTTACCTTGTAAAACATGCGCATTCGCCAATGTTATATCTGAATTTGAATTGTTGAATTTGAAGAAAGTAGCTGCCTGATGAGGATTTTCACCATACCGCAAAACATGACCGTTATTTACGCTTATGCGTGCTTCTTCTGATTTATCCTGATTGAAGTAGTTGAATATCGCACTGTCGTAATGTGATGAAGCGGCAAATGCGAGACGTGCAAATTCTTTACGGTCTTCCAGAGAAGTGGCGCCATCTTTTTCGTTCAGCAAAGTATACAAAGTATCGTACTGATCGCGTGATGATACAATGACTACATCGTTAAAGTTTTTGGCTGTTGCACGAATAAGTGCAATGCCGCCAATATCTATTTTCTCAATAATGTCTTCTTCTGATGCTCCTGAAGCCACAGTTTCTTCAAATGGATACAGGTCCACGATAACAAGATCTATTTCAGGAATTTCGTATTGAGCAATTTGTTGCTGGTCTCCTGCATGATCTCTACGATTTAGGATTCCACCGAATACCTTTGGATGTAAGGTCTTTACACGCCCTCCTAATATGGAAGGATAGCTGGTAAGTTCCTCAACAGGAATAACGGGGGTTCCTAATTCTTCAATAAATGATTGTGTTCCTCCAGTTGAATAGATCGTTACATTTAATTCTTCCAATCTCTTAACAATCTTATCCAACTTATCTTTGTGATACACTGAAATTAAGGCTGATTTAATCTTTTTCAAATCCTTCATCTATAATCCTTTTGTAATTTGGCCTCAAAGATAATAAAACACCTTGATTCTCTTTCCTTCTAAAGCGCTTAATTAAGTTTATAGTAACAATGAATTGTAAATAGTATTCATTGAAGTTTTGTCAATTAAGAAGCCATAATAGAGCAATAACGTAGGGCATCGCTATATGGTATTAAAGAGAAAAACTATATATTTACTAAATCCTTTTAGTTTAAGAGTATAGAAATACCGAATTAAGACATCGTATGACGGCTATTGTGATGTCAATTTTGTATTGCAGCCTCTTACATTTGCAATGCGAATTTGATACGACAATATTGCCCACAAATACGACGCAATTAATAGGATAACTTCGCATTGAGAAAACAAAGATAACCTTTCATATTTAAGTTGATGAATAAAATTAATCCTTTTTTGTAATCATTTCAGAATTCTGTAACTAATTTTCAAAGTTGATAATCGTATATTTACTTTTCAAATGAGAGGCTATGCTGTTAACCAGATTAATTATTGAAAGTTTTTCGTTTGCCTTTGGTTCTCTGCGCGGGAATAAGCTAAGGACATTTCTTTCGCTTTTGGGGATCACCATTGGTATATTTGCAATTATATCGGTTTTCACAGTGATCGATTCGTTGGAGAATTATATACGCAATAGTCTAAATTCGTTAGGAAGCGATATGGTTTATATTCAGAAATGGCCATGGACTCCGCCTGAAGGTGAATCGGAATATCCATGGTGGAAATACCTGAACCGTCCTGTGCCCACTCTGGAAGAGGCTGAAAGTTTGGCACGAAGATCAAAGAATATTGAAGATGCCGTATACTTTTTTGGATTTAATCGTACCATACAGTACGAAAACAGCAAAGCAGAAAATACAGAGGTGCTTGCCACAACGCATGGATTAATCAATACTTGGAACCTTGAAATTGAAAAAGGACGATATTTCACTGAGTCGGAATCAAATTCAGGAGCCAACCTTGCTATTTTAGGGAGTGAAATTGCAACCAATCTATTTGGTCAGGAAAACCCTGTTGGCAAGATGATTAAATTTCAAGGATTTCGATTTATGGTGATTGGTGTTTATACAAAAAAAGGATCAGATATGTTTGGCACCAGCATGGACAAACGTATTCATATTCCCGTAGTTTTTGCAATGAATATGGTCGATGCCCGCAACCGGGATCAAGGCCAGGCTATAAACATTAAAGCCAGACCCAATGCTGACCATGATGAATTCGTGGCCGAAATTTCAGGAATTATGCGATCGCTGCACCGACTGAAACCGATGGAGGAAAACGATTTTGCCATCAACGAAGTGAGCATGATATCTAAACGATTCGATACTTTCTTTGTAATGTTCAACTACGCAGGTTGGATTATTGGCGGCTTCAGTATTCTGGTGGGTGGCTTCGGAATTGCAAACATCATGTTCGTGTCAGTGAAAGAACGAACAAAGATTATTGGTATCCAAAAAGCTCTTGGCGCAAAAAAATACTTCATTTTACTTCAATTTATTTTTGAGGCAGTTGTATTGTCAATGGTTGGTGGCGTGCTGGGGCTCTTCCTGATATTTATTGCAACCACCATTTTTAGCTATGTAGCAGACATGACCATTGCCATGACGCTGGCAAACATCATTCTTGGACTGACCATTTCGGGCGTTATTGGTGTGCTTGCAGGTTTTATTCCTGCCCTTTCAGCATCCCAACTTGACCCTGTTGATGCAATGAACAGCGTTTAGGAGAGATGATTGCACGGATTTAAGCGGATTACACGGATTGCCTTAATTACAAAAGTGAAATGCATCTCAATTCCTTATTTCTTATTTCTTATTTAAAGTTAAAGGTTACATGCTGCTATACTAAAAACGGGTTAAATTTGTACATTCCCCCTTAGGGCTTAAAGTAATATTTGAAGGTATAATAAAAGGGTTGACATTATTTTTTGAAGTGGTAGTGGAACAAGTTATTCTCATAAAGAGTTAATCCAAAGTATCCGGAAAGAATGCCAATTCCGACAGTTCCGACAGTTCCGACAATTCCGACAGTGTACTTTTTTACCACTTGCAGATAAATAGCTTATTTTTACAAGGCCGTATATAGAATTTGTTGAAAAAGTACAATGTCGGAATTGTCGGAACTGTCGGAATTGTCGGAATTGGAAATAGTTTATGGAAGCTGCCCATTTCTTTTCAAGGGTCAATCAAAAATATTTTGCTGATTTGAATAATATATTGACTCTGGAATTTCAATTTTTAAAAATGAAAATGTACTAATTTATCCCATTTTATGTATAATTGCAACTGCCACTACTCTATTCTCATTTTCTGACTAATTTAGTCTGGAAATTTCGCTACCTTTATGTTTTAATTTATCAACCTGAAATGGCAAAACAAAATAGGATCGATCGAATCTGGGGGATTCTTCATAAGATACTTTTGGGATTCGGGATCCTGTTTCTGGTAGCTCTTATTTTGAGTTTTACCACTTTACCATTTTGGGGATATTACTGGCTGGGTACAAGTCAATCAACAATTAATGGTAAACCTGATTATATCGTAATGCTTGGTGGAGGCGGAATGCCCAGCGAATCAAACCTTATTCGGGCATTTTATGTATTCAACGCAGCATCAGAATCTCCAGAAAGCCAGATTGTAATTTCTATTCCTGGAAATACATCCGATCCTAACAGCACTGCTCGTTTGGTCGCTGCTGAACTAATAAGCAAAGGTATCGACTCAAACCGAATATTGTTTGAAGAATTGGGTACCAACACCAGGTCACAGGCGCTTAATCTTCAACAATTTAATTCTGAAAAGCTTACCTATAAATCAATTCTGATTGTCACATCACCAGAACATACACGGCGTGCAGTAATGGTATTCAAAAAGGCAGGATTTACACATCTTAGTGCTTTACCTGCTTTCGAGACTGCATTGGAAGCTAACCTTATTTTTAAAGATGATGAATTAGGGGGAAATAAACTTCCAATTCCAAATATCGGTAGCCATACTTCGATACGTTACCAATTCTGGAATCATCTGAAATATGAAATCCTGATAGCGAGGGAAATGGCTGCATTGGGATATTATAAATTGAGAGGTTGGATATAATGAATTACAAATTACACGAACTTAAAACGAATTACACGAATCATTTGCTGCATTGGATTTACAGCAGTATATTGAACCTAAATATTGATAGTAGCAAAACAATCGCCGCAGACAGGAAGGTGCATCGCACCTAAATATTTATAGCTATTCATTGGTTTTTGTAATTGCCGTAAACCACCACGAATCCTTGGATACAAGCACAAAGGCTTAACCGGATTCCGCAATTATAAATTAGGTTACTAATGTTACGTCATTGCTATTATATAAAAGCGTGAGTTTACGATCTAAAAAATAGGTCCATCAGGTATCAAAACGTCAAAATGACGTTTTGACGTTTTGACATTTTGATGCAATTAAAGGAATGAAAGGACTGATGCTTATGAAACAAGCTATTAGAACCTGATGTTGTACTTTAGCTTTAGTCTTAACGCACTTTCATTCATGATTAAACGATCAGAAGGTTGTGTCCAGCCTGAAGTCCATGCAAAGATCACTTCATTTCCAGGCTTCAAAATCCATTGAAAGCGAGATTGCCAGCCCATCTTTTCGGTAGCATTGTCGTATTGAAAATAATTGTAAAGCGTGACCGTTGGGCTAAATAATATATTGGCATTAAGTTGATAGATTTTGGCCGTGAAATCACCTTCAGGAAGAGTTACATTGTTGATTGAATAATTGGCTCCTATGAATAACGGCACAGCAACTTTGTAATTCACCGTCAGTTTCATATCCTGCTTGCGGCCATTGAAGAAATCGCCCCAACCGAAACTAGCTGCACCAGCCAGATTACGGCTTCCGGCAGAGATGAACTGAACATTTTGGTACCAGAAATTATATTCATTTTGGGGAATAATGAACCCTGGGAAGATGTAAAAATCGTCTTTAAGAAGTTCATATTGTTTACTAACCGAATAATAGATTTCTTCACCCGATTTGAAGCGTATACCCAAGGGGGATAAATTCAAAACCCTGGTAACCATTACATTGTCGAAGTTTGTCATATAGTTGAACCCGGCACCGCTTTTTAGCTGAAGGATTCCCCATTTGTTTGGTCTTGGGCCAATGGAAAAGTTTCCATAAGAGGCCTTGATATTGGTGCGTGGAACAAAACCAATGCCTGCCACAAAGTTTTCGGCCACTTCATAATGACCCAATCCGAAGTATAAAAAATCGTTGGGATAAGCGATGTCGGCTCCCCATGAAGTATTGTTGTCCTTTTTGCCTCGGGTGTCTGAAATCATTCCAAACATGGTCAAGGCAATATTTTTATTTTTCTGAAATTTAGAAGTCGCCAGTTTCAGATCGAATCCACCTACTTTGTTATCGTCAGCCGAAATCGCATTTCCCCAGGTACCAATCAGACCAATAGATGATTGAGCGCCAATGTTACGACTGATCCTACCTACGGTAAGCTGCGAATTTTGGTAATTATGCAGGCTGTCAATGCCGTAATCACGTTCATCGCTGATATGCATCAACCCGATGTTCCAGTTGTTCTGAGTACCTGTTATCTTGGCGGCATACCTCACAGGGAGCATATTCCCATCACTGTCAAGCCCAAGTCTTCTGGAGAAAAACGGTACAATTGAATTACGGTATGGATTGTTGTCATCACCTTCGATTCCAAATTTGAAGTAATTGGATCCATCCAGAAAGAAGTCGCGTTTCTCAGGAAAATATAAATTGAACCGGGTAAGATTAATTTGCCGGTCGTCCACTTCTGTTTCAGCAAAATCAGTATTGATTGAAAGGGAGGCCTTCAATCTTGGAGTGATTTGGTAAAACATATCCAACCCACCATCATACATATATTTGTTATTTTCACCATTCCTGGTATTTATTCCACCGATCGCATAAGGCGAAATATCAAGGCCGATTCCCTGGGTGATTCCTTCCAGCCCAGTAAGCAATCCAGAATCGGAAATCTGAAAGCGATGTGTATTTAAGTTTGCAACCGGCCAATAAGATGCTTCAAGCCTTCGTTTGATGTTGCGAATCAGTTTCATTCCCCAAACAGTTTTATCAGGATCGAAGCCGATGGTCTTGAACGGGATAGCCAGTTCAGCCTCCCATCCATCACTGTTGATGCTCGATTTGCCCGTCCACAGCGCATCCCATTCTTTGTTCATGGAGGCACCGTTTTCGCTGATCAGTGCATCACCTATAGAGCCGCGTGGCCCAATCTGAAACCAATAGCCATTGCGGTGATCAAGGTATGTATCCAGAATAATCTGAACCCGGTCATCGTTTCCAAGACTCACGTCACGTGCCATTTCCTTTGCAGTAATTTTAGTTGGATCATCATAACATTTCACTGCAAAATACAGGTAATTGTTATCGTAACATACTGAAACGATGGTTTTCTCAGAAACTGGCTCGCCTGGATTGGGTTCGCGCTGAACGAACTGGTCGATTTGAGTGGCATGTTCCCAAACCGCTTCATTGATATGTCCGTCAATGGTTGGTGGTGTATCCACCCGTATAGCCTTTGCAGACGTTTGGGCATTCAGTTGTTGGCCTAAAAATAAAAGCAGCACAATAGCTATGAGTATACAGAAATATTTCAATTTAGATTGGCTTAACAGGTTAAGATATATGTAAGAATGATGGTCGAAGATGATCCGCAGTGCAAAACTAATAATAAATACAATCCGGCAATTGATACTTTGCTCTACCATCAGGGCTTTTTAAATATAATGTAGTCGGTCTTATTGTCAATTAGATAAACTGGAACAGTTCCAGATATTGGTGTCAAGCATATATTCAATCAATTGATTCTCTTTGTTGGTTATCCGGTTGTTATCTTGAGTCCATAAAATCAGGAGTAAAAGAATCTATACCTTCAATCAGGTTCTGCCAAGGATTATGAAATGGAAATATATACAAGGCATTACCGACTTTTTTAAGGTAGACCTTGTCATCATCAAATTCCATATTCTTTGGGATACTAATAGCTTGAATACCTTTTATATTTTTAATATCAATCATTTCGAATGCCATAATAACTTAATTTGTCCTCAAATATAATCATTTAATTAATTCCACGAAAGATCTTATTAATAGTATTATGGCGTTTTACCAGTTACACAACCAACGTTGCTAAATTCATTCCGACAAATATTCATCATTTAAAAGAATTATAAAATTGTTTTCCAACTCGAATCTACTATTTTTGATGCCGAGTTTGAAAATTAATAGAATGACTATGCAAAAGCATTTGTTTTTGGGGGTTGAAGCCATTGGACAAGGCGCTATTGATGGAGGAATATCAGGCGTGTATGCATATCCCGGCACGCCGTCCACTGAGATAACCGAATTTATTCAGGATCATCCGTTGGCGGAAGAACGAAAGATACACTGTAAATGGTCTGTCAATGAGAAGACTGCCCTTGAAACGGCTCTGGGAATGTCGTATGCAGGGAAACGTGCAATGGCCTGTATGAAACACGTCGGACTCAACGTAGCAGCTGATCCTTTTGTCAATTCAGCATTGACGGGTGTAAATGGCGGACTAATCGTCACTGTTGCTGATGACCCTTCCATGCATTCATCGCAAAATGAACAGGATTCGCGTTTCTATGGTAAATTTGCCATGGTGCCTATTCTTGAACCTTCGTCTCAACAAGAAGCTTATGACATGGCACGTGAAGGATTTGCACTTTCAGAACTGACCCAGGTTCCAGTTATGCTGCGCATCACCACCCGCATGGCGCATTCGCGTGCCGGTGTTGTATGCAAAGAAGTGTTGGATGAAAATCCGCTTTCACTGCCAACAGATCCACGCCAGTATATATTGCTCCCTGCAATTGCTCGCCGTAAATACAAAGGCTTGCTCAAAAGCCAGGAGTTGTTCCTGAAACTTTCAGAAGAATCGAAATACAATCGCTACGAAGAGGGCGCGGATAAAAGCCGCGGGATTGTGGCATGCGGAATTGCCTATAATTACCTGATGGAGCATTATCCCAACAATACTTGTCCATTTCCGGTAGTGAAAGTGTCACAATATCCCATTCCAACGACTTATATTCATCGTCTTAATACAGAATGCAATGAAATTTTGGTGTTAGAGGAAGGTGCGCCCATGGTGGAAGAAATGCTGAAAGGTTTTTTTGCCAATGGAACACCAATTAAAGGTCGTCTGGATGGAACCTTGCCTCGAGATGGTGAATTAAATCCTGATTTCATTGCAAAGGCCCTTGGTAAAGAATTGTTCCAGGGATTTACAATTCCTGAAGTGGTGGCCAACCGCCCTCCCGCATTGTGTATGGGTTGTGGACATCAGGACGTTTATGTAGCCATGAATGAAGCTTTGGAGAATTATTCAAAAGGGCGTGTGTTTTCTGATATCGGCTGTTATACTTTGGGTGCATTACCTCCTTATGAAACAATATATTCGTGTATCGATATGGGAGCTTCCATCACTATGGCCAAGGGCGCTGCTGATGCAGGCCTGATTCCATCAGTAGCTGTAATTGGAGATTCCACCTTTGCCCACTCAGGAATTACCGGTTTACTGGATGCTGTGAACGAAAAATCAAGTATTACTATTGTCATTTCCGACAATGAATCGGTTTCGATGACGGGAGGACAAGACTCTTCAGCCTTCGGCAAAATTGAAGCGATTTGTAAAGGTGTTGGTGTCGATCCGGCTCATATTCATACAATTGTTCCATTGAAGAAAAACCATGATGAAATGGTGAGATTGTTCAAACAGGAATTTGCCTACGAAGGAGTTTCTGTCATTATTCCCCGACGCGAGTGCATCCAGCGCTCTTCAAGGAAGAAGAGAAATAAGTGATCAGTGGGCAGTGATCAATTTCCAGTGATCAGTCAGTGGCACTTAACTTGGAACCTGAAACTTTAAAGAAGGAATAAGTAAAAAGAAAGAAGAAATAAGAAATAAGAAATAACGATTAACGATTGAGGATTAACGATTGAGGATTAACGATTTAAAAATAAGGAATAAGGAATTGAGGTGCATTGCATTATTATCTTAGAAGTCCCGAGTACTCGGGATGTAATCCGTTTCAATCCGTATAATCCTATTGAACTTTAAATATATGAAAGCAGATATTATATTGGCAGGTGTTGGTGGGCAAGGAATTCTATCCATCGCAACTGTACTGGGTGAGGCCGCATTGGCTGACAATCTTCTAATCAAACAGGCGGAGACACATGGTATGAGTCAGCGCGGCGGAGCTGTTTATTCGCACATGCGTATTTCTGATCAGCCTATATTTTCTGATTTAATTCCCGGAGGATCTGCCGACCTCATCTTATCGGTTGAACCCATGGAGTCGCTAAGGTATTTACCTTATTTATCTGCCATAGGGTATTTGGTAACCAATATTACACCTTTTATAAACATCCCCAATTATCCTGAGATTGAAAAAGTGTTGGCAGAGATTCGCAAACTACCCCGTTTTATTGCCATTGATGCCGATCAAATTGCCAAAGAAGTAGGCAGTTCACGAGCTTCAAACATGGTTATGCTAGGGGCTGCTTCTCCATTTATCGACATTGAATTCTCTCAAATTGAAAACGGCATCCGTACAATTTTTGAACGAAAAGGTGAAAGCATAGTAGACCTAAACCTTGAAGCATTGCGCCGGGGACGGAAGTTTGCAGAAGAGAATAAGTAGAGAGAGAAGATGAGAATATGAGAAGGTGAGAATATGAGAAATAAGAAATATAGAGTTGAACTGATCTTTTCGTATAATTCGTTTTAAATTCGTCTAATTCGTATTTTAGTGTAATTCATTTTAAATTCGTCTAATTCGTATTTTAGTGTAATTCGTATTTTAGTGTAATTCGTTTTAAATTAGTGTAATTCGTATTTAAGTGAAACTAATTAAATTACTGAAGCCAGGTACTTCGAAGCGTAACCTTCTTTTTATTGCCGCAATGGTGTGGACATTTGCAGGTGGTATGCTTTTGACCAGAGGTATTTTGATGATGGGTATTGACAATGATTTTTTGATTACCAGAACAGTCATCAGCATCGTTGGAGGCGGATTATTTTATGTGATTTTGTTCTCCAAAATATCTAAAAAGCATGTTATCCGAATCATTCAACTTTCCAATAACCACCCTTCGATCTTCTCTTTTTTCAATCTAAAAAGTTATTTGATGATGACTTTTATGATTTCATTTGGGGTAATTCTCCGCAAAACAGGAATCGTTGCTCCCTTCTACCTCTCCATTTTGTATGTTACCATGGGAATTCCCCTACTAGTTTCTTCGCTGCGATTTTATTATTCTGGTATAAATTATCAATCAATTGGCAGAAAAAAACAATAACTTGCACAAGTTATTAGTCTCTATATTTCAGAAATGCCCTTTCAACAAAAGTTGAAGGGGCATTTCTATTGATAGTTAGTTGTGATATTTTAAGAGCAATAACTCATGTTGAAATCAATTCTGAATTACCAAATTCATGAAAATGAAATCTAATAATAAATAAATATTAATTTCTACAATTCTATAAACAAATTAATTGGGATAGTGTTAAAGGATGGATAAACAGTTAAATATTAACATTATAAATTTATAGCATATGAAAAAACTTTTTACTTTCACATCCATTCGAACGCTCACCTTGATGACGGTGATTGTAATTTCGACCCTTAATCTGGCAGGCCAGATTTCGCATGCAGTGGCTGTAACCGACTATGCGTTTACTCCAAAAGAATTAACTATCACAGCCGGTGATACTGTAATTTGGACAAACACCGGAGCTATGGGGCACAATGTAAATGGCACAACAGTCACTTTTCCAAACAATCCAGAATCATTTGGAAATGCTGTAGGTCTCAATTGGACCTATAAATTTGTATTTAATACTCCAGGTATTTATGATTACCACTGCAATCCACATGCATCATTTGGAATGACCGGAAGTGTGATTGTTAACTCCAGCACTGGCACAGAAGATTTGGCCGGCAAAACTGAAAACTTTCAGTTATATCCCAATCCGGCAAGCCAATACATTGAATTATTGGTTCCTGACAATCATGAAAAAATAAGTTCTTTAAAAGTTTACTCTGTTACCGGAACATTGATTGATCAAAAGATTCTGTCTGGAAATGCACAATCTTTCAGATACGATGTGAGCCGATATAAAAGCGGAGTCTATTTTATGGAATTCAATTCTGGTATCCATAAAAATACACTAAAGTTTATAAAGCAATAGAATTCCATGGAAAGTTTATATTTATATTAAAGAAGCATTCCATTCTTATTATGAAGGGTGGAATCCTATTGCTATGTCTGTTAGACTCACAAATTAGACAAGAACCTTTTTATAAATAAATTTCAAATAGGCCTTAATTTTTCTTATCAATAAGAGTAAAATGAACGTATATATTCTTATCTTTAGTGCATCTCTGTTAAATGGGGACTTTGTATGGAAAAAGAACATTTTGGAATATTGATTATTGAAAGTGATATAATTGAACAGCAACATATTGCACAGATATTTAAAGCCAATACTACTGAGCCCTCTATAGAGATAGCAGAAGATACAGATTCCGCATTGATAAAAATTATTGATATGAACCCAGATATTGTACTCCTGGAATTTCCTGTAAAAGGAAAAACAGGAACTGGAATTATCAAATTTATTCACTCAAATCATCCCCGTACAACCATTGCATTCGTTTCAAACTCTAAGAAATATGCCGCTGAAGCCATTCATTTTGAAGTATATGATTATTTACTGAAACCCGTAAAAAAAATTGAAGTAAAGAGTTTAATTGAAAAAGTACAATTTAAAAAGAGGTCAAACACATTGTCGAGTGTAAATGATCTGATTGACAAGAAACAGCCAGAAACCATACTGAGATTCAATACGATAAAAGGATTTATTATTACCAGCACCGACGAAATACTCTTTTGCAAAGCCGATGGAGCATTTACTGAACTTCACTTTACCAACAAAAGCATGGATTTGACTTTCTTATATCTATCTCAAATTGATGAAATTCTTAATCCCTATAACTTTATGCGAATTAGTCGGTCTATAATTATAAACAAGAATTATATTCGCAAAGTTAATTTAAAGACCTATACTTTGACATTGTCATCAAATGGTGAAGAGTGCGAAATTATTGGATCTAGGGTACTTTTAAGGTCGCTTGGAAAATATTTAGAATAAAGAAAATGGATATTAAGGATATAACAGCCATCATAATTGACGACGATTCAGAGGCGCTTTATTTACTAGAGATGTATCTTAGGCAGTTTCCTGAAATCAAGATTATCGGTAAAAGCACCAAAGCTCCAACCGGTTTGTCACTCATAAATAAGAAGTTTCCTGACCTTGTATTTCTAGATATCGATATGCCGGATATGACTGGATTGCAAGTGGCTGAATCGATGAGAAATAAAAGCTTCCATTCGGAAATTGTGTTTACAACAGCTTATCAACATTATGCTTATAACGTATTGGCCATTGAGCCGCTTGACTTTTTAACCAAACCATTTTTTCAGGAAGATCTTGATAAGGTGATTAAAAAATACATGGCTAAGGTGGAGAAAAAAAAGCATGAACAAAAAGTGAATGAATTTATACAGGCGCAGCCGAATCCAACTCCAATTTCAGTGCCTACTGTACATGGTTTCCTTTTTATAGATATCAAAGACATCGTTTACATTAAAACCAAAATTAATGGTACGGATATCTATCTTCAGGATGGAACTGTTGAAACCGTATCCAAAAGAATCAACCAGCTTATCGCCTTACTCAATTCAACGCTTCTCTTTCAAATCAATAGAGGAATTTTTGTGAATTTGAATTATGTCGTACGAATTGAAAAGAAGAAAGCAATTTGTATCTTGAGAATCGAAGATACAACTCACGAAGAAGCCATTAGCAGAAGCAATATTCTGATTTTCAAGAAACTGAATATTTTCCCTACATTCTAATTTAGCAAAAAAAAGAGAAAAGCAACTGATCAATCAGTCACTGTTCTCTTATTTTCTATTGGCTTATTTTCCCAGATATTTATTCAATTCTCATTGGAGAATCAACCTTGGTTTTCAATAATGCAATATCTAAGACCTCCTCTATGGTATTTACATGGTGAAATATTAATCCTTCGATATAAACTTGCTTTATTTCTTCCAGATCTTTTCTATTGTCTTCAGATAAGATAATCTCCTTAATTCCAGCCCGTTTGGCAGCAAGTATTTTTTCCTTAATTCCACCTACTGGAAGTACTTTTCCGCGTAAAGTAATTTCACCAGTCATAGCCAGATTTGGCCTGATCTTCCGTTGAGTGAATGCTGAAGTAATGGAAGTTACCATAGTTATACCAGCTGAAGGTCCATCTTTTGGGATAGCTCCTTCGGGAACATGAACATGAACATTGTATCGGTCGAACAATTCAGGATTAAGACCCAATTGTTCGGCATGACTGCGAATATATTCATGTGCCAGCATAGCCGATTCTTTCATCACATCGCCAAGGTTACCTGTTAAGGTTAATGTACCTTTTCCTTTGCTCAGACTGGTTTCTACATATAGAATTTCTCCGCCAACAGCAGTCCAGGCCAAGCCTGTGACTACACCTGCAAAATCATTGCCCTGATAAATTTCTTTGGAATATGGAGTCACTCCAAGGTATTCCCTGACATCTTGTTTGCTAAGCGTTTGATTATATGGTTCACTAAAAGCGATTTTTTTAGCCATCCGCCTCGAAATCTTAGCTAACTTTTTATCAAGATCTCTCACTCCCGATTCACGTGTATATTTTTCAATGATATGCTGAATAACGTCATCAGGAATAACAATATTATTAGATTCAATCCCGTGATTATCAAACTGTTTAGGAATCAAATGTCGTTTGGCAATTTCAATTTTCTCCTCTACTAAATATCCGCTTACTTCGATTAATTCAAGTCTGTCTCGCAATGCCGGTGCAATTGTATTTAAGGTATTGGCTGTTGCAATAAACATCACTTTTGATAAATCAAATTCCTGTTCGATATAATTATCATGGAACTCGAAATTCTGCTCAGGATCAAGTACCTCAAGCAAAGCAGATGCAGGATCGCCATGAAAATCCTGAGATACTTTATCAATTTCATCTAAAATAAAGACCGGATTAGATGATTTTGCCTTTTTAATATTTTGCAAAATACGTCCAGGCATAGCTCCAATGTAAGTTTTACGGTGGCCCCGTATTTCTGCTTCGTCATGTAAACCACCCAGGCTCATTCGAACATAACTACGATCAAGTGCCTTTGCTATAGAGCGTCCAAGCGATGTTTTTCCAACTCCGGGAGGGCCGTATAAACATAAAATAGGCGCCTTCATGTCATTCTTTAATTTCAGAACTGCCAGATGTTCAAGTATTCTTTCTTTCACTTTTTCAAGTCCATAATGATCTTCATCAAGTACTTTGGCTGCACGTAAAAGGTCAAAATTATCATCGGTAAACTCATTCCATGGAAGATCAACAAACGTGTGACAGTAAGAATATTGAACTGAATATTCACCAGCGGCAGGATTTAAACGCGACAACTTATGCAATTCTTTATCAAAATATTTCTTAACTTCCTCGCTCCACTTTTTATCTTTTGCCAGTTCTTTTAATTCCACAATTTCCTGCTCGGCAGGGCTACCTCCAAGTTCATCCTGAATGGTTTTCATTTGTTGATTCAGCAGATATTCACGTTGTTGCTGATCGAGTTCCGACTTAACCTTAGTTTGAATATCGCGCTTCAATTCGGCCATCTGAACTTCACGTACTAAATAACCAATTGCCTGTATACCGCGCTCTTTAAGTTCGCCAATACCTAACATGACCTGTTTCTCTTCCACTTTCAGATCAGCATTTGAGCAAATATAATTAATCAGAAATGTAGAATTTTCTATATTCTTAACTGCAAATGAAGCTTCAGGTGAAATTTGCGATGAGTACTGCGCAATTTTTATCGACAAATCTTTTAATGATCCGACAACTGCCGAAAATTCAACAGATTCATCCTTTGGCTGAACATCGTCCAATGCATTTATCTTTGCTCTGAAATAGGGGAATTCCTGAGTGTATTCTACAATTTCAAACCGTCGTTTACCCTGAATAATTACAGAAGTTGTTCCATCCGGCATTTCAAGGATCTTCAAAATCTGAGCAATGGTACCGATTTGATACAGATCAGCCTGTTCCGGATCTTCAATACTCCCATCTATTTGGGCAATGGTTCCAATTAACCGATTTCCCCGATACACTTCTTGAATTAACTGCAATGATTTTTGTCTCCCAACAGTGATCGGCAAAACTACTCCAGGAAACATAACTGTATTCCTTAAAGGCAATATTGGCAAAATGTCAGGAACTTCCACATTGGTCAATTCAGAGTCATCTCCATCAGCCAAAATTGGTATAAAATCACTCTCTTCATCCATAAAGCTGGAAATTAATATATTATGCATATTTTACTTTTTTCTTACTTCCTAAAATCCATTCATCTCATACTGACATACTGACCGATACTGATCAGCATTCAATTACTTCATACGATTTTGCAATTGCCATGCCAAAGTATTACCAATCCTAAGTATGTACAATTTTAATGAATTTTGAAAATTATAAGGCAAAGTAACAAAAAGTAATCTGACAAAAAAACGTTTACTGAAAATATGTAACTTTTATATTAAAACTTCTAACTTTAACCATTTAACCATCCAACCATCCAACCATCCAACCTTTAATTTATACCCAAGCAATTCCTTTTTTCAACAATTCAAGCGTTTGTGCTTCCGGACTACCCGGTTCAGGCTGATACTGGTATATCCATTCAACTTCAGACGGCATACTTACCATGATAGATTCCGTATTGCCTTCAGTTTCAAGGCCAAATCTGGTGCCGCGATCATATATAAGGTTGAATTCAACATATCGACCACGACGAATTTTTTGCCATTGTTTTTGTTCTTCTGTGTAGGACTTCTGTCCATTATTTTTCATCAAAATACTGTAAATTATTGGATATATACCAGCCAGTTCAGATGTCAGGTTAAGCATCTTTTCAAAATCATTTTCATCAGCAGGGTGAATACGATCGAAAAATATTCCGCCAATACCGCGCGTTTCATGTCTATGGGGAAGATAGAAATAATCATCTGCTCCTATTTTCCATTCAGGATAAAAGGAAATGTCATAATGATCACAAACTTTCTTGATCGTTTGATGAAACAGCTTGGCTTCTTCTAAATTGACATAAGCGGGAGTTAAATCAATTCCACCTCCGAACCATGAAGAACCATTGTCGAGAACGAAATACCTCATATTCATATGAATAGTAGGGACATACGGATTTCCCGAGTGAATAATAGAAGAGATTCCTGTAGCCGCAAAGGTGCTGGCATTTTCCCCAAGAAGTTTAGCCATATTGGCATTAAAATCCCCCTGCACATTGGAGAAATTAACACCTCCCTTTTCAATTATCGATCCATTTTGCATAACACAAGTGATGCCGGAACCTATTTCCTTCTCCCAACCGATTTCAGTAAACTTTCCACTTCCATCAGACTCTTCCAATATGCGACATATAGATTGTTGTATATCTTTATATATTTCGGCCACTCGATTTACATTCACATTGAGTTCATTTTAGCATTTATATAAGATGCCGAATAATTGAAAATCGGTATCCATCAACTTCTTCAATCTAAGAAACCATTCAGAGTTAATTAAGTTTATCTGATTGCAGTCAAAATGAATATAAAGATTAAAAACAAAGTTACACAGAGTTTTTTATTTATTTACACAAAGTTACACAGAGTTTCACAGATTTATTTTATTTATTAAAACAAAGTTACACAGAGTTTCACAGAGTAAGACACAGAGTTTCACAGAGTTTTTTAAACTCTTTTTTACTCTTTTTAAACTCTGTGAAACTCTGTGTCTTTACTCTGTGAAACTCTGTGTAACTTTGTTTTAATAAATAAAAGGACGCTGTGTAACTTTGTTTTTTAAGGTGAAACCTTTATAGCACAGTCTTTTATAACTGCCCCTAAGTAAATGGATAAGTATATTCAATTTTTAGTATAACTACTTATTAACTCATTACTATTTCCATATTAACTCATTACTAATTCCATACTAACTCAATATTAACTCAATATGAACTCAATATGAACTCAATACCGAATGGGTACATTATGGGTACATTATGGGTACATAATGGGTTGATAATGGGTTCATGAACCCATTATCAACCCATAATATACCCATTTATATCCCATTCGGTATTGAATTCATATTGAGTTGGTATTGAGTTAATATTGAATTAGTAAGGAGTTAGTATGAAAGCATTGACCCGCACATTCACCTATCATCCAATACCACATTATCTTCGAAAAGGTTTAGAACGCTGTGTTAAGAATTACTAAAGGCTATATGAAATATCAATGACTTTCACTTATTTATTCATAAATATATTGTATATTTACAGAATCAAAACATTGACATCCAATGGATTAATATAATACTATTAAAATAAAACCCATCATTCAGGTTTTCAACGCATTTAATATTTTGAATCTTTCGGCAGAGAATTAATTAACAGGTTAAATGAAATTGGATTTAATAATGAAGTTTATTCAACATGAAAAATAGTTCAGATAAACTTATGGGCTTTAAATTATCTGATATAAAAAGTACTTTTCGTTCACTCCAATATAAAAATTACCGTTTGTTCTTTTATGGACAAAGCATCTCACTTATTGGAACATGGATACAACGAATAACGACGCCATGGTTGGTTTATGAACTTACACACTCGGCCTTTATGCTGGGGCTGGTTGGGTTTGCAGGTCAAATACCAACTTTTTTAATTGCTCCCATCGCAGGAGTTTATACTGACCGATGGAACCGATATCACATATTAATCATTACGCAAATTGCGGCAATGGTTCAGGCTTTGATTCTTGCATTCCTCTACCTATCAGGCAATATAGAGGTTTGGCACATCTTACTGCTTAGCGTATTTTTAGGCTGTGTAAATGCATTTGATGTTCCGGCACGACAATCATTTCTTGTTGAGATGGTTGAGAAAAAAGAGGACCTTGCAAATGCAATTGCTCTAAATTCAACAATGGTAAACGGTGCCAGATTATTGGGACCCTCTATTGCGGGTTTACTAATCGCCTTTACAGGTGAAGGGATATGTTTCCTGCTCAATGGGTTAAGTTATATTTTTGTAATCATCTCGCTTATGATGATGACGATTATTCCCAGAAAGACAAATAACCAAAGGAAGGAGGTATTTAAAAAATTGAAAGAAGGATTTACCTATACTTTTGGTTTTGCACCCATAAAATATATCATCCTATTACTTGCTTTGGTCAGTTTAATGGGAATGCCTTATGCTGTATTGATGCCGGTTTTTTCAAAAGAAATACTGCATGGGAGCTCTCATACCTTTGGTTTTCTGATGGGAGCTTCAGGTTTAGGAGCCTTAATGGGAGCCTTATATCTGGCTTCAAGAAAAAGTGTATTGGGACTTGCCAAACTCATTCCCAAGGCAACAATACTCTTTGGATTGGGACTTATCGCCTTTTCATTGTCCCGCTACTTTTGGCTTTCAATGGTGTTGATGGTAGCAATTGGACTTGGAATGATGTTGCAAATGGCATCAAGCAACACTATTTTACAAACCATTGTTGATGATGATAAACGCGGTCGTGTGATGAGCTTCTTTACAATGGCATTTATGGGTACAGCACCCTTTGGAAGCTTTTTAGCAGGTGGATTAGCTAGTAGTATCGGGGTGACAAATACATTAATATTTGGAGGCGTATCATGCATCATAGGTGCATACATTTATTCACGTAAACTGCCGGAATTAAAGAAAGCCATTCGACCAATTTATATCAAACTGGGGATTATTTCTGAAGTGTCACTTGGAATACAGGCGGTAACAGAATTAACCGTTCCGCCGGATGATTAGATAAATAGAATGGTATTTATCTCATTCTATTAAGGAAATGTAATATTATACTCCTTTGTTGGGATTGCTTCGTGCGTCGCAATGACGGACATTTGGAGAACTTTACGTTATTTCGAGGCACGAAGCAATCTCACCATAGGAGTGTAATTACCTCATCAACATCTATTTGCCTAATATAAATACATCTTAAAAGCTGGGTAAAGAATCCTATTTTTTCCAATAGGAAAAACGGAACAAATTATTACTTTTGATATTCTAACTTGAACTGAAACAAAAACCTTTCTCTGAGAGGCTAAAATTCATGGAAAAAATGAAAGTAATGACCAATTTTAATACTGAAGAAATAATCCTAAGGTTGAAAAGGGAAGACAAATCAGCCATGGATGAATTGTTTCAATATTACTATCCTCGTTTGTTCCATTTTTCACGATCAATCTTGAAAATGGAAAATGAAATTGATGATATCCTTCAGGATGTATTTGTAAAGATATGGCTTAATCGTTTTAAAATAGGCAATACAGCGACTTTTAATTCTTATATTTTTACCATCACCAAAAACGAAGTACTGAATTTCCTCAGATCGAAACTGAAGGATCAGAAATTCAAAGATGAGCTCTTTCTTCGGTCTGTTGCTGAAGAATATCAAAACCCAAATTCATTAGAATTCAAAGAGATTAAAGCCGGGATAGACAAAATCGTGGAAGGTCTACCTGAAAAAAGACGACAGGTATTTATTTTAAGTCGTACCGAAGGGCTTTCCAACAAAGAAATTGCCCTTCAAATGAATATTTCTGAAAAAACTGTAGAAGATCATATCACGCACGCCATCAAACACTTAAAGCTAACAATGAAAGATATGAGCATAGTCTCCCTTCTCTATTTTTATCTTTTTTTATAATTTTTCATTTTTAGAGCAGGGGATGCCCCTACCTTTTGTGTATTATAAAGTACATGGAAAAACAATTTAGAAAATACTTAAATGGCACATGTAACCCTGAGGAGTTTACAGACCTATTAGAAGCCATTGAAGGAAAAGAAGACAATGACCAAATGTCATCTGAGATCTTTGAACTGTGGGATGCTACGTTGAAGGGATCGATTGAAAACAAAGAAAACGACCAATTGCTCGATAAGATTCACCACCGTATTTCGTTGGATGAATCCAGATCATTAGCCCGACAATTTACTTTGTACCGAAATTTATTAAAAATTGCCGCTGTTCTAATCGTTGGATTATTAGTTTCGACAGCCATATTTTATAATATACCAGAAAAACAACCCTTTACCACATTAATCGAAACGGTTACTACTCCCTTCGGAGCCAGAACCAGTTTTAAACTTCCTGATGGATCTGAAGTATGGTTGAATTCCGGATCGACAATCTCCTTTCCCAAACAATTTGGAGATATTCGAAGTATTGAACTTACAGGAGAGGCTTATTTTAAAGTAGTTAAAGATGGAAAACGATTCATGGTATCAACAGATTACGGAAAAGTGGAAGTAATGGGAACTTCCTTCGATGTAAAAGCCTATCCAAAGGAAAACTTTGAAACGACTTTGGTTGAAGGAAGCGTAAAAGTGAAGAATTTAACAAATAAATTGGCAATTTTAGAGTCTGGTCAACAATCTGTCATTACTCCTTCAAATGAATTCTCTGTAAATGAAGTAAATACTGATTTAAGAACATCTTGGAAAGAGGGTAAATTGATATTCGTAAAAGAGCCTTTTCAAAACGTTGTTAAAGCGTTGGAGCGTTGGTACAATGTGAAAATTGAATTGCAGGGTGAACGATTAAAAAAATTAGGCTTTACTGGAACTATCGAAATGGAATCTTTTGGTGAGGTACTGGAACTGATCAATGCGACTACACCAATAACCTATAAGTTTGATAAAAATACAAGAATATTAATTATATACCAAAGATAAAAACCTTATATTGAATAATTTAACTGAATGATTAACTTAAATTAAAAAAAATGGAAAAAGAAAAACAACCTACGTAAAAAAAGTAAAGGTGGAAATGGCCGTTCCCACCTTTAATCAAGAGTCGATTTAAACAAATGTCATTATTTAAACCAAATGCTAAGTTATGAATAAATTGCTGCAAAAATATGGCATACTGCCATTATTTTATCAATTTTTTAGAAAGATGAAACTAACAATACTGTTTCTAACGGTGTCAATCTTAAGTTGTATGTCTGCTGAGACTTATTCGCAGACCACAAAGTTGACCATAGCCGAGAATAATTCTACGCTCCTGAATGTGCTTCAAGCCATTGAAGCACAAAGTGAATTTAAATTTTTCTACAACGAAAAAGTAGATGTCAATAGGCCAGTTTCTATTGATGCCAATAAGAAAACTGTTACTGAGATCCTTGATAAGGTACTGACAAATACCTCTGTTAAATACAAGGTAATTGGCAGTCAGATTGCGCTATACGATAAAAATGAAATGGAACCCTTTGTCAGTGAACAACAGGGCATTAAGATTACAGGTAAGGTTACCGACTCATCTGGAGCTTCATTGCCAGGAGTATCGATAGTTGAAAAAGGAACAACTACAGGTATCATTACAGACATGGATGGTAACTTCTCATTGACCATATCACCCAATGCCAAAACGCTTGTCTTCTCTTTTATGGGAATGAAATCGCAGGAATTAGTGATTGGTAATAAAACTACCATCAATGTGGTGATGGAAGATGAAAGTATTGGATTAAATGAAATAGTTACAATCGGATATGGTACCGTAAAGAAAAGCGATGTTACCGGTTCGGTAGCCAGTGTGAAAATAAAAGATATTGGCGACCGTCAAAATCCAGATATTGCTACTCTCCTCCAGGGAAGTGTAGCAGGAGTGGAAGTAAATGCCGGTCAAATACGAGTTCGTGGAGTTACTACTTTTAATAATAGCGATCCATTAATTATTATTGACGGTTTTTTTGGAGGCAATCTTTCCACCGTTAATCCAAATGACATAGCAAGCATTGAAGTTTTAAAAGATGGTTCTTCTACTGCTATTTATGGTGCAAAGGGTGCAAACGGCGTAATTCTTATCACAACGAAAAGTGGGACAACTGAGCCCTTGAAAGTAAATATAAATGTCAATTCTGGTTTTGCAATGGCATCAAAAAAACTGGACGTTCTCAATGCCAATCAGTATATTGATTTGGTAACGGAAGGAATGACCAATGCAAAAATGACAATTCCCGACAAATTTCTTACTCCCGGTGTCCGCAAGGATGTTACCAATTGGCAGGATGAAGTTTTCAGAACAGGGCATAGCAATTCTGTGGATATGAATTTTGCTGGAGGTACTAATAAAGCGACCTTTTATATGAGTATGGGGTACAAACATTTTGATGATATTGTTATCGGCCCTCAATATGATCAGATTTCCATGAGGTTAAAGAATGATTTTAAATTAACCAAATGGCTGAAGTTCGGAAATAATGTGGGCTTAAGCTATAAGATGGCAAACGGCTCGATGCCGGGTGATCCTTCGGCAATGATTACAATGCCTCCCTATATCCATGTCAGAGATGCCAGTAATTACTGGGGATATGGAACCACTGACCGTAATATCGACTTGAATGAAGCCTATAATCCGGTAGCATCCAGTGTGCTGACTCATCCCAAATCAAATGGTTTTGAATATATGGCCAACATATATGCAGATATCACTTTTATGAAAGGGCTTGTATATCATATACAGACTGGTGTAACCGGATCGTTTAACCACAATACAAGATGGGATGATCAATTTAATGATAACGCAGGTAAAACCATTGCAAATAATTACTCAGAGTATTCAAGCTACTACCTCGATCCTATTCTTGAAAGTTATTTAGCATATACTCATAAATTTAAAAAGCACGATTTGAGCATCATGGCTGGTAATACCTATGAGAATTTTGTTACATCTGGCAATTTATCTATCTCAGGTAATGATTACGCTAATACATTGGTAAAAAATGTATCTTATGCTGCAACAAGAGGTAATCCAGCAGATGAATCAAATGTTTTTGCCTCATTATCCTACTTCGGTCGGTTAAACTACCAGTTTGATAACAAATATTTACTAACAATGAATATACGCCACGACGGTTCACCGCGTTTTGCACAGAATAATCGGTTTGGTAATTTTCCGTCTGTAGCAGTAGCTTGGAAAATGCATGAAGAAGGTTTTATTAGAGGTCTGAATATATTTGACCAGTTGAAACTAAGGGCAAGCTGGGGTATTTCAGGGAATGATGGTATTGGCAATTTCCAATATGTCTCACAAGTATGGAGAAAGAGTGTATATTATCCACTGGGCACCACTCCAACGCTTAATGTAGGCGCTACTGTAATCGATGACTCTTCGCAGGCAATTAAATGGGAATCGACCACATCGAAGACAATTGGATTGGATATGGCCTTTCTAAAAAACCGGCTGACAGTGACGGGTGAATATTTTATAAAGAACTCAAATGACATTCTTTTTGCCGTACCTCGTCCGATATCTCTTGGTTATGGTCAATTTGTCACCGGGGGAAATCCGCTTGTCAATGCAGCCAGTTGTACCAACAAAGGTTTTGAATTGCAGGTAGGATATAAAAACAAAATAGGATTATTCAATTATTCTTTGGATGCTAACTATTCGCATGTAAACAATAATGTAACCTCTCTGGGTTTAGGGGGAGTTCCTTACATGGTGGCAAATATATCCAGAACAGATATAGGTAACCCAATCGGATATTTTTATGGTTATGAGGCTGATGGAGTTTTTATGACTCAGGCTTCCCTGGATGCGGCCAATCAAAGTGCAAGAGATGCAGCCTTGAAAACCAATCCTCAATTAACCCCAACCGAGTTGTCACAGGTTTATTATGAATTGGCAGCCACAAGCGCTGGGGATGTCAGATATAAAGATATAAATGGTGATGGTAAAGTTACTGACTTAGACAGGACAAAGATAGGTAACTCCATTCCGACGAGCTATTATGGTCTATCTATAAATCTTGATTATAAAGGATTCGATTTTAATGTTCTTTTCCAGGGCATAGCAGGTTCAGACCTCTTCTTTAACGGATACCAAAATACCCGTGGAATGTGGTCAGTAAAAAATCAGGAAGCCTATGTATTGAATCGTTGGAGAAGTGAACAGAATCCTGGCAATGGTATTGTTCCCCGTGCTATAATTGGTGACCCGGCACAGAATATGAGACCGTCTACTCTGATGGTGGAATCAGGAGATTATCTAAAAGTAAAACAACTATCCTTTGGATATAGCCTTCCAATTCGTATCAGTGAAAAAGTGGGATTGTCAAAATTAAGAATTTATGCCAGTGCTGCAAATGTGTTAACCTTGACGAAATACTCTGGATATGATCCCGAATATGGAGGCTCCAACTTAACGCGTGGAGTTAACTGGTTAAATTATCCTTCTCCAAGAACCTTTTCACTGGGTGTTCAGATAGGTTTATAATTATTAATAATTAATAATTCAACAAATGAAAAAAATAATATTTGTTAAGGCTTTTATAGCTATTCAGATTATACTATTGATATCATCCTGCGGAAAAGATATGCTAAACATAACCGATCCCAATACTATTTCCACTGATAAATATTTCAAAACACCAGTTGAAATCCGTGAGGGAGCAAATGCGATCTATGCAGGATTTTATAATAATAATATGATGAGCTTTGAATGGCCTGAGATGTTTGATGCTCTAGCCAACGAAGCAAATCCTACGCTTGCGGCACTTGCCAACGAACCGGCTGTTTCGGCTTTGTGGCAATATCAATATCAAAATACGAATGCAACTCTTGAACGATTCTGGAAAATGCTTTATAAAGTGATCCTGCGTTCGAATCTTGTCATTGACAAAGCAGATCAATATTTAGCGAAAAATGGAGACGACAAAGATAATATTGTCAGCCGAAGTAGGGGTGAAGCTTATTTTATAAGAGGCTACGCCTATTCTCAGTTGGCTTTTTACTGGGGAAGGGTGCCAATCAGAACCTCCTTTGATCAATCAGCTAATATTTATGCTCCAAGGGCAGCAACCGTTGAGGATGTTTGGGCAGTGGCAGAAAGCGATTTAAAGACAGCACAAACTATCTTGCCTGAATCCTGGGACAATGCCAATATAGGACGCGCTACAAAAGGAGCAGCAACTGGTTTTTTAGGAAAACTATATCTCTACACTAAAAAATATGCGGAATCAGATGCCCAGTTTGTTTTGCTCGATGGGAAATATAGCCTTTTGCCAAAAGCAAATTGGGATGATAATTTTGGGGAAAAGAATGAAAATAATATGGAAAGTCTTTTCGAAGTCCAATTTCAATGGTTTGATGGTAACAATATATTTGGCGCCTTAGGAACACAAGAAGGAAATAATATCCCTGCTACCCACACAGCCCGGGAACAATTATATGGCTGGAATGATTGGGGAAATTGGTTTTTTCCTGCAAGACGTGCAAATGATTTTGTGTATAATAACGAGAGCGGTAGTTCTTATACAGATCCACGTGCTCAACTTACATTCTATGGCGGTATCGGAGCCATGACATGGTTAAATAATCTTCCGGATAGCGCAAGGGCCTTTGATTTTGCGAAGCTTGGTTACTGGTATAAAAAGAACTTGAATAAAGAATATAAAAAGACAGAGGACAATTTGAAAACCAGTAATAATCTGCGGCTATTGCGATATGCTGATGTTCTGTTGATGAGAGCAGAATGTAAACTCAATACAGGTGATATACCTGGATGTATAGGTTATATTAACCAGGTTAGGGCAAGGATCGGCGCATTTACATATAACAATACCTATTCACAGACTCAGGCTTTTGATCTGCTCAAACGTGAAAGACAACTTGAATTGATGGGCGAACAATCAAGGTATAATGATTTAAAACGTTGGGGAATCTTAGTTGAAACTATGAATACTGAAACAGTGGCCAATTTTGGAACTGCTCGTGTGGTTGATAAACATGTTATGTTCCCCATTCCTTTGGGTGAAATAGATTCCAATATTGGACTTGGAACTGTCAATGATCAATGGAATTAATTATTGAATTTTTCTTACTTTGAGAGAATTTCAAATTACATATTTAAGGATTTAAGCTATTGTGCTTAAATCCTTAAATTAATGTCTTAATATTTGTTTAAATAGCGAACCTCTTTAAAGTGAACTCTCTAACAGAACAACATTAAAATGAAAAAATATATTTTATTGACTTGGCTGTTTACAATATCTATTGTTTTTTTATACGCTCAGACATCCAATGTTTTACCATCCAAATCACAATTGAAGTGGGCGAATTCTGAGATAGGAGTCCTTATTCATTACGATATTAATATTTTTGCAAAAGGAGGAGCTGATGCAGTTGACCTCGCAAAAAAAGAAACTTTACCCCCATTATCTGCCTTTAATCCCTCTAAATTAAATACCGATCAATGGATAGAAACTGCAAAAAAGGCAGGAGCCAAATATGCAGTATTGGTTGCCAAACACGGTACAGGATTTACGCTGTGGCCCTCTAAAGCCAATGATTATAATATAGGAAATACTCCTTTTAAAAATGGCAAAGGTGACATTCTTGGAGACTTCATTAAATCGTGTAAGAAGTATGATATAAAACCAGGCATCTATTACAATACAAACTATAATTCATATTTTGGTGCAGGCTATACCAAACTGCCTGATGATCAGACATTGAAATATAATCAAATGGTGTATCAGCAGCTCCACGAAATTTGGACCAAGTACGGTACTCTTTTTGAAATATGGTTTGATGGTGGAGTCATGACAGATAAAAAATTGGGGATAAGCGATAAAGTGTCTACGCTATTACGTAAATATCAACCCAATGCAATACTTTTCCAGGGGCCACTTAGTGAAAACAATTTGATCAGATGGGTTGGTAATGAAGAAGGACATGCACCCTACCCAAACTGGAGTAAAGCAGATGCCAATACTTCTGCAACTGGAACAGTTGAAATACCCAATTTGAATGGCAATCCTGATGGTAAATACTGGATTCCAGGCGAGACTGATTTTCCCAATAGAAAAAATGGAGGATGGATGTGGGACGCTGATGGATCGAAACAACCACCATTTTCAGCAGATGAATTACTCGATCGTTACTACACTTCTGTGGGCAGAAATGCAAATATGTTGATAGGAATGGTGATCGACACAGCAGGTCTTTTCCCTGAACACGATTCACAAATATTCGTTGAGTTTGGTAAAAAGCTTAATGCTAGAACTCAATCAATGATCGGTACCACTGATGGCAAAGGAAATATTTTTACTATCAAATTAGAGGCTGCAAAAGAAATAAATCAAATAGAGATACAAGAAGATATTTCTAAAGGAGAACGAGTCAGAAGCTATAATATTGAAGGCTTGGTAGAAGGAAAATGGAATAAGCTATGTGATGGAACCTCTGTAGGACACAAGCGTATTCAGTTGTTTGATAAGGTAAAGGTCACAGAAATACGACTGACCATTGTAAAATCTGAAGGCGAACCAATCATCAGGAAATTTTCAGTGTATAAGTATTAAAGTGAGTTCCTTAAAAAATGAAGTCTGCAGATACTCATTTCTCATTGTCAAGATTGCCAAGATTGCCAATTTCAAAATGAATAATATTGGCAATGGTGACAATCTAGACAATGAGGATTTAAAGTAGATCAGGAGTTTTGGGTGCCGTCACCATTGATAGATTGTAAAATTAAGGGACTATTTTCCGACAACTCCGACACTTGTCGTTTTAATGTTCATTTCACTCCTTCAGAGATTAAAACGACAAGTGTCGGAGTTGTCGGAGTTGTCGGAGTTGTCGGAAATGAAGTAAGTATCTAAGAGATTTCATCTTTATTGATTGACCTCTTTTTACAGAAGGTACTTAAGTTAGTCTTGCAGAACCCACTTTTGGATAATGGATTTTTTCAAAGTGTCGCTTATTACGAACTCACTTTAATAACGTGAGTTCGAACTACGCGAGTAATTCATAAAACACCATTTAATCTTAGGCTAAGACAATGACCTCCTATTTTCCGATAAGACCGCCAAACCGCCAAGACCGCCACTTGTCGTTTTAATAGTACTTTCACTCCTGCAAGATTAAAACGACAAGTGGCGGTCTTGGCGGTTTGGCGGTTTGGCGGTCTTATCGGAAATGAAGCAGGAGTATACCAGGTATTCTATCTATATAGAATTGAGTGCTTTTTGCAGAAAATAGGAAAGCTAATATTGCCACACCTACTTTTGGATAATAGGTTTTTTTCAAAGTGTCGCATAGTTCAAATTCATATTAATAGTTACTAATTAAGACTATGAAAATAAATATAAAAAACCTGGCTCCTATTTTATTGGTATTATTATTATTTTCTAAATCAGCAGAAGCACAGGCACCTCTTAAATTGCCATCCATTATTAGTGACCATGTAGTATTTCAGCAATCAGCCAATGTAAAATTATGGGGATGGGGACCTGGCGCTAATAAAGTTGCCATTGTTGGTAGCTGGAATAAATCAGATACCGTATTTGCTAAAGTTGATGTTGATTTTACATGGCAGACTATTTTAAAAACGCCAAAAGGTGGAGATAAAACTTACAGTATAGAGTTTATCTGTAAAAAACAAAAATTAACTATAAAAGATATATTATTTGGGGAGGTCTGGCTTTGTGGCGGACAATCCAATATGGAATATAGTTTTAACTGGGGAGGAGTTTCAGATGCAGGAGATACCCTAAATGCATATAATAACAAACAGATCAGGTTTTTTAAGGTACCATTGGCTTTTTACGAGAAATATCCTCAAAGTGATTGTAAAGGAGAATGGAAAGTTTGCACTCCATCAACAACAAAAGATTTCAGTGCAGTGGGCTTTTATTTTGGTAAATATCTTCAGGAGGCATTAAAAACACCAGTTGGCTTAATTGGCTCTTACCAAGGAGGAACTTGCATACAAGCATGGTGTCCTAAAGAATTGTTTGAAGGTGATATAGAACAACAGCGGATAAATGAAAAGGAGCCTGTCAATGAGTGGGTACCTGAAGCACCATCGATATTATACAATTCTATGATTTATCCTCTGGCTCCTTATAGTTTGTCAGGAGTGATTTGGTATCAGGGAGAAAGTAATATTTTCAATTCATATAAAACGTATTCAAAAGTATTTTCCGGCATGATAAAGAGTTGGAGAGAACTCTTTAAAAGCCCATTACCTTTTTATTACGTTCAAATTGCACCATTCTCTCCACGAGAAGGTGAAAAGTATTTTATAGCGCCAAACGCAGCCCTATTAAGGGAACAGCAAGAAGCAACACTGACCGTTCCTAAGACAGGAATGGTAAATATAAATCTAAAATAAAGGCAATCAAATGATTAAATATATTATTTCAAATGGACAATCATATTAAATTAAATCGACGCCGCTTTATAGCTCTTTCAGTGTTGGGCGTGGGTGGTATGTGTTTATTTAGCCGATGCGCAAATCATTCCTTGTCGCAGTGGAGATTTCTTACGGAACAGGAATCAATATTGCTTGATGCTCTCGTGGAACAAATTATACCGACCGATGAATGGCCTGGAGCATCTGATGCAGGTGTAACCAATTTCATTGATCTCCAACTGATTGGACCTTATGCCAGATATCAGGAAACTTATCGTAAAGGTCTGCATGCAATTCAGGAAAGTTGTAACACCAAATATTCAAAGAGATTTGAAGAATTGCCATGGAAGGAGCAAACACAATTTATGGAAGCAATGTCTTATGGTAAAATGGAAGGCAAGAATTGGGAAAATGGTTTAGACTGGCAATTATTTAGTTTGATACATGACCATTCGATGCAGGGCTATTATGGTAGTCCACGACATGGTGGTAATAAAAACGCTGTCAGTTATAAAATGCTGAAACTCGATTACCCTAAAATTATTGGGCAAAACCGTTATACTACCTAACTTATGGGAAATAAACATGTAAATGCCATTGTTGTCGGCGCAGGAGCCGGAGGTGGTATCGTTGCCAAAGAATTAAGTGTCGCAGGCCTTTCTGTTGTTCTATTTGAACGCGGAAAGTGGGCCACTTTTGATGATACGGATACCGATGAATTAATTTCCCAACGGGTAACATCCTTGGGTGCAGCTTACGGTCCTGATGATCAGCGTTATCGACGCGTTGTTGTGAATGAGGATGGCAGTACCAACGTTGTATTACCCAGTGAAGGTGGGTACAACAATAATGCGGCATGTGTTGGCTCAGGGACAGTTAGTTATGGAGCTATGGCCTGGCGATTTATGCAAGAAGATTTTAAGTTAAAGACAACTTATGGATCAGTAGCTGGATCTACACTCGAAGACTGGCCTATTACCTATGAAGAACTGGAACCATTTTACGAAAAGGCAGAATGGGAAATAGGTGTTGCAGGCGATGATTTACAAAATCCTTTTGCACCTCCACGCCATAAACCTCAACCAATGCCTCCTTTTTCACATAACAAAGAGGCACAGTTGCTCTATGATGCAGCCAAACGATTGGGATATCACCCCTTCCCTATTCCCATGTTGCGCAATTCTATTCCTTATGGTGGTCGTCCGGCTTGTATTCGGATGCGGACATGTTGTGGTTTTGCCTGTCCCGTAAATGCAAAGTGCGGAACTCAAAATACAGTGATTCCCATTGCACTTGAAACCGGTAATTGTGATTTGCGCATCAATTCTGTGGTCAGTGAAATACTGGTAGATAGCCAGGGCAAGATTACTGGAGTTTCTTATTTTGATGAAAAAAACAGGAAACAGACACAAACTGCAGATATCGTTATACTCTCAGCATCAGCAACTGAAACGGCACGTCTGCTGCTTAATTCGAAATCGAAGTTCTTTCCGAAAGGAATAGGCAACGATAATGACTGGGTAGGTCGCAATCTTCAGGGGCATGCTTATACTGGGGCATGTGGAATTTTTGAAGAAGATATATACGATGATCTGGGACCCGGTGCCTCAGTTGCTATTAGTGATTTTAGTCACCACAATCCAGGAATCATGGGAGGCGGAGTATTGTGTAACGAATTTATAAGGATGCCCTACCTCTTCACAGGAGTACGTCCTCCTGGATCATCAAATTGGGGTAAAAGCCATAAAGAGTTTCAACGCATTAACTTCAAAAGAATCGCAGATGTAAAAGGGCCTTATCAAGAGATTCCTAGTTTTGATGCACGCGTTGAAGTTGATCCTACCGTTAAAGATTTTTGGGGAATACCAGTGGTCAGATTATCTGGCTCACGGCACGAGAAAGATATTGAAGGATGTAAACTCATGGCCGAAAAGGCTGAATTGTGGTTGAAAGAAGCAGGTGCCGTTGTAACGTGGCAAAATGTAGGTGGTGGAAAAGGTCTCAGTGGTGGTCAACATCAAGCCGGTACATGCCGTATGGGAAATGACCCAAAAACCTCTGTAACCGACAAATATGGCAGAGTTCATGCGGTTCCCAATCTGTTTGTAGCTGATGGCAGTTTACATGTAAACAATGGAGGATTCAATCCCGCTTTAACAATAATGGCATTGGGCTTCAGGGTTGGAGGTTATATTGCATCTGAATGGTCTAAAGGAAACCGATTTAAATAATTTACCATGCATAGAAATCTTAAAATAATACTGATAAGTATTTCAATAATTAGTTCAATCGGTATTCTTGCTTTTAGTTCGTTTTATACATACTGGAACACCGCTTCGCCCGATAAAACCTGTTCATCCTGTCACGAGATTGGAAAGTCAGTAAACACATTGGCTCAATCTTCACATCGTAATCTGCACTGCAAAGAGTGTCATGGAACAGCCTTGAGTAATGGTCTACATAGCATGGAAGAGAAAGGTATGATGGTTGTTAACCACATTAAAAACAAGAAGTCTGAGAATATAAAACTAGATGAAGAACAGTTGCTTGATCTACTTAACAACTGTAAAAGATGTCATGCAACGCAATATGCAAAATGGACTTCTGGTGGCCATTCTGTAGATTATGAACACATATTTTTAAATACAAAGCACAATACAACTGAGGCAATTAGTTTTGACTGCCTAAGATGTCATGGAATGTTCTTTGAAGGCACTGTGGTTGATCTGGTTGAACCATTGAATATTAAAGGCCCATGGAAACTGAAGTCTAAAGAAAGGGCCGCCATGCATGCTATTCCATGCATGGTCTGTCATCAGATTCATCAAGATGGATCACCTAAAACCAAGCCGCAATATTCGGATCCTAAATCCATATTTTATCAAAGTAAAGTGGCCAATTCTGAAATTGGCTTTTATGATCGACATGAAAAAGTTCACTTTCCAGTATCCGAATTACCCAAAATGAAATTGTGGGAAGGTGATCGGGTTATAAAAGTTTCTGATGACCCTCTTATGCGTAATTGTGTTCAGTGTCATGCTCCAAATGCCCATCATCAGGCAGGTACTTCAGACGACAGGACGCCAAGAGGAGTGCATGAAGGTCTAAGTTGTACTGCTTGCCACGATCCTCACAGCAACAATGCCAAAAACAGTTGTATTTCCTGCCATCCTGCTTTATCGAACTGTAAGCTGGACGTTATGAAAATGAATACTACTTACGCAGATGCAAAAAGCCAGAATAATATTCATTTTGTGGCTTGCACTGATTGTCATCATGATGATAGGAAAAGCCATCGTAGTTTGTCATCTTTGCAATGAAATAGTAATCATGTCGAAATGTGAATAATTTGCGATTAATTTATAACAACTAAACCATTATGCGAAAATCAATTTTGCTCTTTTTATTTTCAATCTTCTTTCTAGTTAGTTTTGCCCAGTATGAGGGGTATATCTATCCGAAAGATCCCAAAGTTCAGCAAAACCTTAAAGAATTGCAGGATTGTAAGTTTGGGTTATTTATGACCTGGGGTACTTATAGTCAATGGGGTTGTGTTGAAAGTTGGGGACTTAACCCAGAAGTTGATGATACAACACACAGAAAAGGACCTTATAGCGCTGATTATTCCACATATAAGAAAGCATACGAAAATCTACAGACAACTTTCAACCCCGTAAACTTTAACCCGGAAAAATGGGCAAAAGCAGCAAAATATGCAGGAATGAAATATGTAGTATTTACTACCAAGCACCACGACGGTTTTTGCATGTTCGATACAAAGCAGACAACTTATAAAATAACTGATGCGCTAACCCCCTTTTCATCCAAAAAGCGGAGCGATGTGACAAAGGAAATTTTTAATGCATTCAGAAAAGATTCATTTAAAATTGGAGCCTATTTTTCCAAACCGGATTGGCACAATGAAAATTTTTGGTGGCCTTATTTTCCTCCAAAAGATCGCAATGTCAATTATGACATTTCTAAAAACCATGCTCGTTGGGATAGGTTTAAGGAATTTACTTACAAGCAAGTAGAAGAATTAACTACCGGTTATGGAAAACTTGATATCCTTTGGTTTGACGGAGGATGGGTAATGCCGGCAAAGCATAATCCAGCTTTGGATCAGGATGTTGATATGCCGGGGATCGTTTCAATGGCTAGAAAACACCAACCGCAATTAATAGTGGTGGATCGTTGGGGCCCTGCAGAAAATGAGAATTATAGAACGCCTGAACAGGAGATTCCCGAGAAAACTTTAAACTATCCTTGGGAAACTTGCATGACTATGGGTAATTCATGGAGCTATGTTCCAAATGATACTTATAAAACTTCACTCGTTTTGGTACAATCCCTGATAAAAATAGTATCCCGTGGAGGAAATTTTCTTTTAAATATTGGCCCTGATTCAAAAGGCGAACTAGATCCTGTTGCTTATCAACGACTACTTGATATGGGCGACTGGATGAAATTAAATTCAGAGGGGATTTATAATTCAGAGCCTGTTGTTCCATATTCTATAGGAAACATTTTTTATACCAAATCAAAAAATAAGGATTTAATCTATCTCTATTGGCTTTCGGAAAGTGATGATGTAAAGCTGCCCAAAGAATTCACGACCTTAATGCCATCCACTAAGACCATTAAAAAAGTAACTTTACTTGCAAATCAGCAATCTGTAAATTGGAAAGTTAAAGACAATAATCTGACCATATTGATACCGAAAAGTATGAACTCAAAACAGCCGATCAAATATGCTGCTGTTTTCAAGATCGAATACAAAAATTAAATAAATGACCAGAAAAATGCATGGGCTGATTCATCCATACAATGAGGGTGCATTAATTTGGAAAAGTGAGTAATATATTATTAAATATAAGGATATTTGTAACAAAAAAATCACAAAATCTATTGACATTAACAATTAAATTATAACAACTAAACCATTATGAGAAAACCAATTTTGCTCTTTTTATTTTCAATCTTCTTTCTATATAGCTTTGCCCAATATGATGGGTATATCTATCCGAAAGATCCCAAAGTTCAGCAAAACCTTAAAGAATTGCAGGATTGTAAGTTTGGGCTATTTATGCATTGGGGTACCTATAGCCAATGGGGTTGTGTTGAAAGTTGGGGACTTTGCCCTGAAGGAGATACTACACAAAGAAATGGACCTTACAGCGCTGATTATTTCACGTACAAGAAAGCTTATGAGAATCTACAGAAAACTTTCAATCCGGTAAATTTCAACCCCGAGAAATGGGCAACAGCGGCAAAGTATGCAGGAATGAAATATGTAGTATTTACCACCAAGCACCACGACGGTTTTTGTATGTTCGATACCAAGCAGACTACATATAAAATAACTGATGCGCTAACCCCTTTCTCATCCAATAAACGAAGCAATATAGCGAAGGAAATTTTTACTGCATTCAGAAAAGATTCATTTAAAATTGGAGCCTATTTTTCCAAACCTGATTGGCACAATGAAAATTTCTGGTGGCCTTATTTTCCTCCAAAAGATCGCAATGTTAATTATGACATTTCAAAAAATCATGCACGATGGGATAGATTTAAGGAATTTACCTACAAGCAATTAGAAGAATTAACTACCGGCTATGGAAAACTTGATATCCTTTGGTTTGACGGAGGATGGGTAATGCCGGCAAAGCATAATCCAGCTCTGGATCAGGATATTGATATGCCCGCGATCGTTGCAATGGCCAGAAAAAACCAACCGCAATTAATAGTGGTGGATCGTTGGGGACCTGCAGAACATGAAAATTATAGAACTCCAGAACAGGAGATTCCAGAAAAACCTTTAACCTATCCTTGGGAAACTTGCATGAGTATGGGTAATTCATGGAGCTATGTTCCAAATGATACTTATAAAACGCCCATGGTTTTGGTCCAATCTCTTATAAAAATAGTATCCCGTGGCGGAAATTTTCTTCTAAATATTGGCCCTGATCCAAAAGGCGAACTAGATCCTGTGGCCTATCAGCGACTACATGATATGGGCGACTGGATGAAATTAAATTCTGAGGGGATTTATAATTCAGTGCCTGTTGCACCTTATTCTAAAGAAAACATTTTTTATACCAAATCAAAAGATAAGGATTTAATCTATCTCTATTGGCTTTCGGAAAGTGATGAGGTAAAGCTGCCCAAAGAATTCACTACCGAAATGCCATCCACTAAGACAATTAAAAAAGTAACTTTACTGGCAAATCAGCAGTCTGTAAATTGGAAAGTTAAAGACAATAAACTGACTCTATTGATGCCGAAAAGTATGAACTCTAAACAGCCAATCAAATATGCTGCTGTTTTCAAGATTGAATACAAAAATTAAAAACATTATGGACAGACGAATTTTTCTCAAAAATACCAGTTTATTAGTTGCTGGAGCATCAATAATAACGCTAAATTTAGGATGCGATCGCAAAAAGCATCCGAATGATTTAATTACAATCGGAATGATTGGAGTTGGCTCTCAGGGAGTTGACCGAAACCTTCAATATTACCTGAAATATCCGGAGCTGTGTCGGGTTGTTGCTGTTTGTGATGTTAGTATATCGAGAGCTACAAGCGCTATGAATCTGGTTAACAACACTTATAAATCAAAGGATTGTAAGTCATACCAGGATTTCAGGGAGCTTTTGGAGGACAAAACCATTGATGCAATTCAGATATCGACTCCTGATCATTGGCATGTCCCAATCACGATTATGTCGGCCTTGAAAGGCAAACATGTCTGCTGCGAAAAGCCGACTCTCACGATTGCAGAAGGACGATTACTTTGTGATGTGATTACTAAAACCGGAATTGTTTATCAGGTTTCAATGGAAGACAGGTTTCTACCCAACTACCACAAAATGGCTGAAGTTGCGCTCAATGGACGGTTGGGTAAACTTAAACACATCGAAATTTCACTCCCTGTAGCAGCCTTGCCCACAGAAAATCTACAAATTACCGAGCCTCCTAAAGATCTGGATTTTGATTTATGGCTTGGCCCTACACCGGAAATTCCTTTTATTTATAACAGGACATTTTACAATTTCAGATGGTACGATGCATTTTCAGGAGGCGTTTTAACCGATTGGGGAGCTCATTATTGCGATACTGCTCAACTGGTTAGTGGAAATGAGTTGACTGGTCCTACCGAAGTTACCCCTACCGGCGAAACACTATTTTATAACGATGGCATTTTCAATACTGCCTATCAATTTGATTTACAATATAAATATGCAAATGGTGTATCCATGAGGCTTAAAGGCGGCGATGCTTCAATAAGGCTCGAAGGCGAAGAGGGATGGGTCGAATCTGTAGGATGGAATCGCACTGTGGTGGCAAGTAAGGATAATATTTTGGACTTATCAGAAAAGAAAATCTCTTTACCTACTGCTGATAATGAGATTATTGACTTTCTTGAAAGTATTAAATTGGGAAGAAAAGCAATTTATAATGCAGAAACGGGACATCGCACCAGTTCACTTTTACATTGCGGAAATACTGCATTAAAACTCAATCGTAAAGTAGAATGGAATCCTCAAACTGAAGCTTTTGTTAATGATGATGAAGCTGAAAAATTCAAAAAACGAGTGATGAGGGATAAATGGAGTTACAGCAAACTCTGCCCGGAGTATAAATATTGATAATTTATAAACCAATGAAAATCAAACTATTACTAATATACGCCTTGGTTATATTGACTTTCCAAGTCTCAGCCAAGAAAAAGGTGAGCAATATTTTTTATGCTCAAAATACGATAGACAAGTTTCAAAATACGCCAAAAACTAATCAGGAAAAGGCTAAGTTATTGAAATCTATTGGTTATGATGGATTGGAAGGTGCCGGATATTCAGATTTTTTAGATCTTAAAAAAGCACTCGACAATGAAGGTCTTCTGATGCCTACGAATTATGTTGCACTTTCTTTCGAGGCCAATGCAAAACCTGAAAATCCTTCAATTGATGAGATTAAAACGATGATCAAGGCTTCAGCAAAAGGTTCCATCATCTATTTTAATCTGCACAGTAAAAGTTACAAAGAGGATAAAGAAACGGGAGATAAAGTACTGGCAGTCATACTAAAAGAGCTTTCTGATTTTGCATCTGCTTATGAAGTAAAGATTGCTGCCTATCCGCATATTGATTTATATTGCGAAACTGTAACCCATAGTATTCAAATTGCCAAGCTGGTCGACAGGAAGAATTTCGGCACTACAATTAACCTTTGTCACCTACTTAAAATTGAAGGAACCAAAGGTATTGAGACAAACATCAAGGAGTATTTACCCTATCTTTTTGCAGTGAATATTTGCGGTGCTGATGCTGGAGATACAAAAAAAATGGGTTGGGATCAGCTCATACAGCCATTGGGTCATGGGACTTTTGATACTTACGGATTTGTTAAATTACTACTCGACAATGGTTATAAAGGGCCAATTGGATTACAATCCTATGATCTCAAAGGTGATGCAAAGGAAACGCTCACGCAGTCGATGAAAACCTGGAATAGTTATAAAGTGCGGTATCAAAAAGAGAAATAAAATGTACCTTTAACAATTAATAATTATACTATTCAAGAATAAATAGAACTTTTAAATAAACCAAACAATAATATTGAAATGAAAAAAATAGTCCTCTTAATATTGGTAGTTTTGAGCTTAATAAGTTTCAAGAATAATTTGCCAGACAAAATTATTAAAATTGATTTGGATAAGGATGAATTTGTATGGGCTGGTGTTGTTATGGAAGGCCATCTTATGCCCTTTACAGCTCCATATAAAATGAATTTTTATGCTGAAAACAAAAGGAACCAGGCACAGCCATTAATTCTGACCAGCAAGGGTAGATATTTCTGGAGCGAAAAGCCTTTTAGTTTTGAAATTAACGGTAACAAATTATCAATAACTGACCCTTATGCATCTCTGGTTTCAGGTAAAATTGGAACTACACTGGAAGAAGCCCAAAAGTTTGTCCGTGATAAATATTTTCCAGCAAGCGGTCTAATGCCTGACTCACTGTTGTTTACAGCCCCGCAATACAATACATGGATTGAGCTGAATCTTCATCAAAATCAGGCAGATATCATTAAATATGCTGAGGCTATCATAAAGAATGGTATGCCTCCGGGGGTATTTATGATTGATGATACATGGCAGGAAGATTATGGGATGTGGAACTTTCATCCAGGACGTTTTCCCAATCCCAAAGTTATGATTGACCAATTACATGCAATGGGTTTTAAGGTCATGTTATGGATTTGCCCATTTGTAAGTGCCGACCAATCAGTATTATACCATAAATTAGAAAGTCAGAAGGCCTTCGTTCTTGAAAAAACCAAAGCTGATGATACTTGGGAGACAGCCCAAAATCCTGCAATGATCCACTGGTGGAACGGTGTATCTGCTGTTCTTGATTTTTCGAACCCAGTTGCTGTGGAATGGTTTAATACTCAGTTGAATGGCCTTGTCAAGGACTATAAAATTGATGGCTTCAAATTTGATGCAGGAGATATGATGTTTTATCCTGAAAATACATTAAGTAAAAAGGGATTTACAGCCAACGATCATTGTGAATCTTATGCTCAATTTGGCTTAAAATTCCCTCTGAACGAATACCGTGCATGTTGGAAAATGGCTGGTCAACCCCTCGCTCAAAGATTACATGATAAAGAACATACCTGGGTCGATTTGCAGCATCTAATCCCCGATATGGTTATTGAAGGCCTTTCAGGGTATACATTTTCTTGCCCTGACATGATTGGCGGCGGCATGTTAACCACGTTTGAAGACAGCACAAAAATCATACAGGAATTGATCGTCCGTTCTGCACAATGCCATGCGCTAATGCCCATGATGCAATTCTCAGTAGCTCCATGGCGTATATTGGATAAAAATAATTTTAATGCTGTAAAAAAAGCCGTCGAGATTAGAAAGCAATTCACTCCGTTTATTATGAAACTTGCCCGTGCATCAGCAAAAACCGGTGAGCCTATTTTGACTAACCTGGAATTCTATTTCCCTGGTCAGGGGTTTGAAAAAATTATTAACCAATTTATGCTCGGTCCTACAATCATGGTAGCACCAATGTTGGAGGCTGGAACTAGCAGAAAAGTTATATTTCCAAAGGGAAAATGGTTGGGCGACGATGGTAAAAAATATACAGGCGGCAAGGATTACACCATAGAGGTACCCATCGATCGACTACCCTATTTTTCTAAAGTCGGCTAGTATCATGTTATTGATAGATTGATACATTCGTCTTCAGCAACAACATTCAATACCTCACAACGGTATGTTGATGAGTCATTTACACTTTTAATATGAGATTGCTTCGTTCCTCGCAATGACGCCTCACATTCCGCGCGCCGTAATTGCGAAGTACGAAGCAATCCCACATTAAAAGCGTAAATGCATTCTAATAATACATTTGATTCATTTTCAACACTTTACAAAAACTGTATAGGATATAATTCCAGAATATCTTCTTGCCCTTTGATCTATAAAATAAAACTCATCCTTCTTTCGCGGTAACATTTTTACCAAAGTTGTCTTCTACTTAAGCCATGGTTTTTTAATCCTTAAACGCAGTATTGGGACTATAGATTATTCGAAGACTATTCGAAGACTATTCGAAGGTTATTCGAAGATGGTTCGAATGCATTCAAAAAATCATCAAATAGTTTTCGAATAGCCTTCAAATAATCTTCCAATAATATGCAGCCGTGCCAATTGGCCAATACATGTTCCATTCAGCAATACTTAAAGTATTATGTCATCCACATATTGATAATGTAAACATCAGAACCTCAATATCACCCCACCCAGGAAGGTTAATGAGGGAAAATATGCTTAGAGGAAAAATCAACTTAAAGAAGAAAATTAAAACAAATTGAGAAGAATCGTAAGGCTAGATTGGAGACACGACATTAGATATTAAATATCTGTTTATTTGCGTCTTAATTTCAGAAGATATATTCAAAAAAAATACAAATTGGAATATTAAGTGTATTTTTGCGTTTTGAATAAAATAAATAATTAGGAAACGATTTTCAAAAACTTATCTATAAAGGAGGGCTCACAATGGATAATGTTGATACCGTATCAACAGATGTGCTAATTATCGGCGGCGGACCATCAGGTCTGGCTACGGCAATTCATTTAGCGGATACATTAAAACAAAAAGGTCAAAACCACAGAATACTGCTTATCGAAAAAGGAAGTTCGATCGGAAGTCATATCATGTCGGGCGCAGTGATTAAAGCTGCAATTTTTAAAGAATTATTGCCTGATGTTGAATTTTCTGAGATTCCTTTCAACGCAAAAGTAACCAAGGACAGCACCATATTGATGAGCGAAAATGGCCATATTACTTTGCCGTTTCACGTTCCTTATATGAATAATATAGGCAACTACACCGCTTCTTTGGGGCAGATATGTAGATACTTAGCTACAAAGGCCCAGGAAAAAGGGGTGGAAATATATACAGGGTTTGCTGTTGATGAAATTTTATATAAAGATGGAAAAGTAATTGGTGCCAAAACCAAAGATACGGGCTTGGATCATCTTGGAAATCAGTTGGAAAACTTTCAGGCAGGTACCCGGATTGAAGCCAAGATTACCATTTTTGCTGAAGGAACCAGAGGCAGTTTAACCAAGATGCTTATTAAGAAGTTCAACCTGAATAAGGACAAAAACGAACAGATTTATTCTTTAGGCTGTAAAGAATTGTGGGTAGTTCCACAAGGCAATATAGAGGCCGGTCAGATTTACCATACTATGGGCTATCCGCTTAATAATGATGAATTTGGCGGAGGTTTTATCTACGGATTAAACGATAATAAAGTAGCAGTTGGCCTTGTCGTCGGACTAGATTATAAAGACCCCTCTTTCGATGTTCATGATGCAATGCAGGTTTGGAAATCGACATCATTTGTTTCCAATATATTAAAAGGAGGTAAATTATTGGAATATGGAGCCAAAACACTTCCTGAAGGTGGTTTTTATGCTCTTCCAAAATTATATGTTGATAATGCTTTGATTGTTGGTGACAGCGCAGGTTTTCTGACTATGCCAGCCTTAAAAGGTGTACATTTAGCAATCAAATCAGGTATGTTGGCTGCTCAAACAGCAGCTCAGGCATTGGCAAACAATGATACTTCTGAAAAGAGCCTTCAGCAATACGAAACGTTAGTGAATAACAGTATGATTCACGACGAAATGTATCCTGTCCGTAATTTCAGACAAGGGTTTGCAAAAGGACTTATTGTTGGTGGAATACAATTTGGAACTCAGTTAATTACAGGTGGAGCAGGATTCTCAGGCCGATTGAGAACTGAAGCTGACTATAAGACGACTTTAAAACTAAGCGAACTTAAAACGAAACCATTTAGGGAGCGATTTAAAGGTAAGCTGGAATTCGACAAAGTATTGACATTCGATAAGGCAACTGATATTTACCATTCAGGAGTTTACCATGATGAGCAACAGGTTGTGCATCTTCACATTAACAATCCAGAGAAATTTAAAACCGTTAACATTGAACAATATGGAGCACCAGAGCAATTTTATTGTTCCTCTGAGGTTTATGAGCTTCATATCAACAAAGCAGGTGAGAAAGAACTTCGGATTCATGCTGAAAATTGTATGCATTGCAAAACTTGCGACATAAAATCTCCGGAACAGGGAATTACCTGGGTAGTACCTAATGGGGGCAATGGTCCTGATTTTCAAAATATGTAAAAATTTAAAGACAAGGCAACAATGGCTTTAACAATAATAAGTTTAATAAAACAAGTTCCACTTCCCAGCGAAATGAGGATGGGTGAAGATGGATTGATGGACCGAACAAAGGCAAAATCAATTATTAATATTGATTGCCAATTCGGACTGGAAGCGGGTTTACAACTTAAAAAGAAGAATCCTGATGCAAAATTAATTGTTGCCTCAATGGGTCCGCCGTCTTTTGAAGTTGCTTTACGAACTGCCATTTCGATGGGTTATGATGAAGCATACCTCCTATCGGACCGTAAGCTTGGTGGAAGCGATACTTATGCTACAGGCCTTGCTATTGCTACTATGCTGAAACATTTAGGGTTTTCAAAAGATTCAAAAGAACCATATATTATTTTAGCAGGCCGTCAAACAAGCGATGGTGATACGGCACACGTTCCATCACAGGTAGCTGAAAATATTGGGATTCCCCAAGCCACTTTTGTAGAGAGTATACAAGATGACGGCGCTGGAAATGTAATTGCACGAAGGATCATAGAAGGCGGATATCAAATGATGAAATTGCCCATGCCTTGTGTAATTTCATTGACTCCTACTGGAATTCCTCCACGTAAACCATCATTAAGTGGAGCTATCAAAGCACACAATTCGAAGATTACTGTTTTTGGAATCGATGATATTGGATTGGGAACAGAGAAAATTGGTATTAGCGGATCGCCAACGATTGTAGCAAAAGTAATTAACATTGTTAGTGAACGTGCGCCTATAACCATGTCGGAAGGTCATAATGAAGCATCTTTGGTGGATAGCTTGATTGCTAACTTAAAAAAAGGCGGCAATGTTTTGGAGAAAAAAGATGATGTGGCTAAAAAAGAAACCGAGCGTCCTGATTTCCCTGAAAAAGATTTTAGAGATGGATCAAGAGGAATTATGACCTGGGCTGAAGTAACCAATGGTACTGTTTCAAGACCTTCACTCGAACTGTTAACTCCAGCCAGAAATCTGGCTACTGAGTTAGGGAACGACACAAAGGTGATGACGGTAATTATAGGAAAAGATATCCAACATTTGGCCCAAACACTGATTGAACATGGTTCAGATGAGGTAATCGTTATTGAAAATGATAAGCTTGAAGAATATCTTGTACTTCCATTTTCTTCTATTTTTGAACAAGTCATCAAGAAAAAGAAACCGGAAATTGCACTTTTTGCTGCAACTACCTCAGGCCGTGAATTAGCTCCCCGGATAGGTATGAAAACTGGTAGCGGAGTAACTGCAGACTGCACCGGACTTGAAATTGGAGAGTACGTGGATAAAAAAGAGAAAGTGATTTATACACCCATTCTTGAATCCCGAAGGCCTACTTATGGCGAAAGTAAACTGGCCACTATTCTTGGATTTGTTTGTCCTGAAATATCAACAGCACGTGCAGGTACATTCGAAGTACCAATAAGTGTTGTGGGAAGAAAAGGAATTATTTCAAATTTCGTGCCTGTATTAAATGATAAAGATTTTGTAGTTGAAATATTAAAAACGGTAAGAGGTGAAGGCGGATTGCAAAATCTTTTCGGAGCAGATATCGTAATTTCAGGAGGTAGAGGTACAACAGTCGATAATTTGGGCCTTATAAAAGCACTTTCAGAAGCATTAAAAGGTCAAGGCATCAATGCCGAATGGTCATGTAGCCGTCCTGTCGTTGATGAAGGCATTGTTGAATATGCACGTCAGGTTGGACAAACAGGTAAAACGATTCGACCTAAAGTATATGTTGCAGTAGGTATTTCAGGAGCAATTCAGCATATTGCAGGAATGAAAGAATCTGAAAAAATTATTGCGATAGACCACAATCCCAAAGCAAATATTTTTCACAATGCTGACTTTGGTATTGTGGGTGAATATCAAGATATTTTACCTGAATTAATCGAACGTGTCAAAAGCGGATTTACCTTCGGTATTGAGGCTGAAAAGTAAAAATGATTATATGTTAATGCACCCTTTCAGGGATGTATTGGTATAATATATTAAATCTTAACCGTCCCGATAATCTATCAGGACGGTTTTTGATATTTAACTACTGCATGAATAGTAAGATTCGAATAGATCCAGTGCGTCATTGCGAGAGGAAAGCTATTTTTAAAATAGCGACAATGCTGTAATGACAGTAAATATTTGCACCTTCATTAGAGAGATGCCTCCCTCCGAGCGTCATTGCGAGGGAGATGCTACCAAATGAGCAATGACATTATATTCATAATCAACAGCTAACCCCGAGCACTCGGGGTCATTGGTAGGAAAGAAACAATCTGTTATCAAAATCAAAGCATCCATAATTAGCAAGCATGGCACAAGGTTTTTAAAATTATGCTATCTTTACAGTTCGAATAAAAAATCAATTCATGGAATTAAACTTACTCACAGCTATTTCGCCTATTGATGGACGTTACCGTTCAAAGGTTGAGAATCTGCAACTCTATTTTTCAGAATATGCACTCATCAAATATCGTGTATTTGTTGAAGTTGAATACTTTATTGCATTGTGCGAATTGCCATTGCCACAATTGGCATCTTTTGATAAAAATCTATTTGGAGTATTGCGTCAATTGGTTACGAACTTCTCGCTCGACGATGCCCAACGTATTAAAAATATAGAAAAAATAACCAACCACGATGTAAAAGCAGTTGAATATTTCCTGAAAGAAGAGTTTGATAAACTTGATATTAAGGCTTTTAAAGAATTTATTCATTTTGGTCTGACCTCTCAGGACATCAACAATACAGCTGTTCCCAAGTCGATTCAGGATGCTCTGGACAATGAATATTTTCCAGCCATAAATGATTTGGTTGATAAACTGGAAGAGTTCGCTACCGAATGGAAAGACATTCCAATGCTGGCCAGAACGCATGGACAACCAGCCTCTCCGACCAATCTGGGCAAAGAAATAAGGGTATTTTCAGAACGTATAAAAATTCAACTTGAACAGTTAAAAGGGATATCGTGCGATGCCAAATTTGGCGGTGCAACAGGTAATTTTAATGCCCATCATATTGCTTATCCTGAAATTAGTTGGAAAGCTTTCGGTAATCATTTCCTTAAAAAATATCTTGGTCTTGAAAGAGCCCAGTATACTACACAGATTGCCAATTACGACAACCATGCTGCCATTTTTGATGCCATGAAACGGATCAACAATGTGATTCTGGATTTGAACCGCGATATGTGGACCTATATTTCGATGGAATATTTCAAACAAAAAATAAAAGCAGGAGAGGTAGGATCATCAGCCATGCCACACAAGGTAAATCCTATTGATTTTGAAAATTCAGAAGGAAATATTGGACTGGCTAATGCACTATTTGAACATTTATCGGCCAAGTTACCAGTTTCACGTTTGCAGCGCGACCTTACAGACTCAACGGTTTTACGTAATATCGGAGTTCCGTTTGCACACACATTGATCTCACTAAATTCAACCATGAAGGGACTGAATAAATTACTGATCAATAAAGAAGCCATCAATGCCGATCTGGAGAAAAACTGGCCTGTAGTGGCTGAAGCTCTTCAAACTATCCTGCGTCGTGAAGGCTATCCCAATCCTTATGAGGCATTGCGAAATCTTACCCGTGTTAACCGTAAGATTGACAGGGAAGTGATTCATGAATTTATTGATTCTCTGGAGATTTCGGATGCACTGAAAACTGAATTAAAAAAGATCACCCCTCAAAATTTTACAGGCATCTTTTAACAACCAAATTACAAGAATATTGGCATTTTTAGGAAATAGCATCTGCATTTACTGAATACAAATTATTCGATGAAGGAATTCTTTCAGATTTTAAAGCGGTTTATACCCCCATACAAAAAGCAGTTAATACTGAATTTTCTGTTCAATCTGTTGTCAGCATTGTTCACTGTTTTCTCGATGGCCATGATGAGTCCAATGCTGGAGATACTTTTCGGAACAGACAAAGATATCACTGATCTGGTGCCTTGGAAATTGACAAAAGATGCTGTGGTACACAATCTTTATTATTACATCACTATAATTAAGGATGCCAACGGAGCAGGACTTACACTATTGTTTGTGGGTTTCTTTGTTATAATTGCTACCTTTCTAAAAGTGGGCTTTGCCTATCTGAGCGCCTATGAAGCTATAATTATACGGAATGGGGTAGTCAAAGATATACGAGAACAGATTTTCAACAAAATGCTCAAACTAGCCCTTCCATTCTTTTCTGAAGAACGTAAAGGCGACATCATATCACGCATAACAGGAGACGTTACTGAAGTTGAAAACTCCGTGATGTCGTCGCTTGATATGTTCCTGAAAAACCCTGTGATTATCATTGTGTTGCTTCTGGCAATGCTGATCATGAGTCCAAGTATGACACTTTTTATATTTCTGGTACTTCCCATAGCCGGCTTAATCATAGGCCGTGTAGGAAAATCGTTAAAAAAAGTATCACGTGAAGGACAAGATAAAATGGGTGTTATACTGACGGTTGTTGAAGAAACACTTGGTGGATTGCGCATTATCAAAGCTTTCAATGCTGAAAAGAAAATGAATGCACGGTTCTATTCGGAGCTTCACGACTACAAATCCATTATGAACCGATTGATGCGTCGCCGTGAATTGGCACACCCGTTAAGTGAATTATTGGGTACCATTGTAATTATACTTGTTGTTTGGTATGGAGGAACCTTGATTTTGAGCAATAACAGCGAATTGTCAGGACCTGAATTCATCATCTATCTGGGAATTTTTTATCAGATTATCAATCCTGCCAAAGCATTTACTACCGCATTATATAGTATTCAGAAAGGATTGGCTTCAATGGATCGAATAGATAAAATTCTGATGGCCGATGTTACCATACCTGAAAAGACTGATGCACAATCGATCAGTACATTTCAAAATTTGATTGAATACCGAAACGTTAGCTTTGCTTATGACGAAAAGATCGTTCTTAACAATGTTTCACTGACCATTCCGAGGGGAAAAACCATAGCACTGGTAGGACAATCGGGAAGTGGAAAAACGACTTTTGTGGATTTGTTACCTCGCTTCTATGATGTAAATGATGGTCAAATTTTAATTGACGGTATTGATATACGCGACCTGAAATTACATTCTCTCCGTGATTTGATGGGTAATGTCAATCAGGATGCTATATTATTCAACGATACAATATTCAACAATATCGCTTTCGGGGTTGAATCTACTTCGATGACTGAGGTGATTGCTGCCGCCAAAGTAGCCAATGCCCACGATTTTATCATCGAAACCGAACACGGCTATGAAACAGTAATTGGGGATCGGGGAAGTAAACTTTCTGGTGGACAACGTCAACGATTAAGCATTGCGAGAGCCATTCTGAAAAACCCACCCATTCTGATTTTGGATGAGGCTACCTCTGCACTCGACACTGAATCAGAACGTTTGGTTCAGGATGCATTGGATAATCTGATGAAAAATCGCACATCTGTGGTAATTGCTCACCGTTTGTCAACAGTACGGAATGCCGACCTGATTTGTGTATTTCATGAAGGAGAGATTGTTGAACGCGGTACACATGACCAACTTATAGCATTGGATGGACGCTACAAACGACTGCATAGTATGCAAATGTTTTAAATTCTCATTTCTCATTCCCTATTTCAAATAAATTAAAATCATTTTCATTATTTTATTACATTTACCCCGATTGAAAAACCTTGGGTTGAATAGGATTGGCAAGGCTTACAGAAGTATTTGATGGATGTTTTTTAATTCCTCAAATTACTATTGAGTTTGCTGGTTTAATTATAATTCAAAAACAAGTAATCTCATTCATAAAATAAGTACCTTTAAAAGGTATTAGTAAAGTATAAACGCATAATTAACTTTTGCTTAATGAGAAAATGGCGCATCGAAGACTCAGCTGAACTCTACAACATCAATGGTTGGGGGATCAACTTTTTTTCTATCAATGAAAAAGGCAATGTAACTGTCACTCCCAAGAAAAATGGAGTTACGGTTGACCTTAAAGAACTGGTTGAAGAACTTCAACTTAGGGATGTTTCGGCCCCTATGTTGCTTCGTTTCCCTGACATTCTGGATAACAGGATTGAAAAAATGGACAGTTGTTTTAAATCTGCCGCTGAAGAGTATGGGTACAAAGGTCAAAACTTTATTATATACCCAATTAAGGTAAACCAGATGCGTCCAGTGGTAGAAGAAATTGTCAGCCATGGTAAAAAATTCAATATTGGACTAGAAGCAGGGTCAAAACCTGAATTGCATGCTGTAATTGCCATCAGCACTGATGACGACTCACTAATTATCTGCAACGGATATAAAGACGAGAGTTATATTGAGTTGGCACTGTTGGCTCAAAAGATGGGAAGACGCATTTATCTGGTAGTTGAAAAATTGAATGAATTAAAACTGATTCTCAAGATAGCGCAACGTTTGAAAATTAAGCCTAACATTGGAATACGGATCAAGCTTGCCAGTTCAGGTAGCGGAAAGTGGGAAGAATCAGGAGGCGATGCAAGCAAATTCGGTTTAACTTCCAGTGAACTTCTCGAAGCCCTTGATATACTGGAGAAAAAAGACATGAAAGACTGTCTTAAATTGGTTCATTTCCACATCGGCAGTCAGGTTACCAAAATACGTCGTATTAAAATTGCTATGCGCGAAGCATCGCAATTCTATGTTCAACTTTACATTAAAGGATTTAATGTTGAGTTTGTTGACATCGGCGGTGGACTAGGAGTTGATTATGATGGAACACGTTCATCAAGCAGCGAAAGCAGTGTCAATTACAGCATTCAGGAATATGTGAACGATGCTATCGCTACAATGGTTGATACAAGCGATAAAAACAATATTCCCCATCCAAATATCATAACAGAATCAGGTCGTTCACTAACTGCACATCATTCGGTACTTATATTTGAAGTGTTGGAAACGACAACCCTGCCGACCATGGGCGAGGATGAAGAATCAAAACCGGAAGACCATGAATTAGTTCGGGAATTGTTTTCAATGTGGGACCTGCTCAATCAATCGCGCATGCTTGAAACTTGGCACGATTCTCAACAAATAAGGGAAGAGGCGCTCGATCTATTCAGCCTTGGACTTCTCGATTTGAAAACACGAGCTCAGATTGAACGCCTGTTTTGGTCCATTACAAAAGAAATACACCAGATGACGGGAGAGTTAAAACACATTCCTGAAGAATTGTTATATTTGCCTAAATTATTGTCAGATAAGTATTTCTGCAACTTTTCATTGTTCCAATCGCTTCCCGATTCATGGGCTATCGATCAGATTTTCCCCATTATCCCTATTCAACGTTTGGATGAGAAGCCTGAACGTTCGGCTACCATTCAAGATATTACCTGCGACTCGGATGGGAAGATCGACAACTTTATTTCGACCCGTAATTTCTCCTATTACCTTCCTGTTCATCCATTAAAAGCAAAAGAGCCCTATTACATCGGCGTATTTTTGGTGGGAGCATATCAGGAAATACTGGGCGATTTGCATAACCTTTTTGGCGATTGCAATGCAGTTCATATTTCTGTAAATGAAAAAGGTTACAATATTGATCAGATCATAGACGGGGAAACAGTTGCCGAAGTACTTGACTACGTTCAGTATAACGCCAAAAAGCTCGTCCGCACTGTTGAAACATGGGTAACTTCCTCAGTAAAATCAGGAATCATCTCAGCCGAAGAAGGTAAAGAGTTTTTATCCAACTACAGATCAGGCTTGTACGGATATACTTATCTGGAATAAGAATTCAAAATGGATAGAAAATTAAAAATGCAAATACTTTAAAAGAGGTATTTGCATTTTTTTATAAAGACAAGGTGAAATGTACCCTGCTCACTTCCTCACTTCCTACACTTCCTCACTTCCTATTTCATTTTTGTCATTTTCACAGTTTTTAAAGTGGCTGCTCAAATGTTGTCCTAAATTTTATATTTGAGTTGGGTAATGAGGTTGTGGGTTAAGGGTTTGGAGAAATATTTTCCTCGTGCCAAAATAAAATGATCCCATTTTGGCAATTGATTTCAAAATGCGTTTTTTCGAAATAGGAAGTGAGGAAGTTGAGGAAGTGAGGAAGTGGATAGTTTCACACTCGTTAGGATTATTGTATTTCACTCCAATTGTCCGAATGTGTCTCATTTTTGCAAATGCCAGTGAGGTCACATTAGTTGTTAGATGACAATTGTGAATTTCAGACTGCAACGTGGGGTAAATAACAAAAATATTTCTTCTTTTCAAGATAAATGAAATAATCCATCTCCACATAACTTTTTGATTATGAAAAAGTCAGACCCTGATTGACTATGGAAGGCCTTGGGTCATGCATATTTATTATCTCAGGATAGTTAATTTCTCTAGGTGGTATAAAACTAATTACTATATTTGCCATCGCAAAAAGGATACGGGTGTAGCTCAGTTGGTAGAGCACTGGTCTCCAAAACCAGGTGTCGGGCGTTCGAGTCGCTCCTCCCGTGCAAAAGCTGCTCTTTCGGGCAGTTTTTTTTTGTTTTTAAGGAAAGTCTTTGGTATCTTCAACCCAAATTCATAAGGTTATGATTGTTGATTTATTTATACCCTGTTTTATTGATCAGATATATCCTGATACTGCTTTTAATGTGGTAAAATTACTGCGGAAAGCAGGGCTGGAAGTTAATTACAATCCAGAGCAAACCTGTTGTGGTCAACCGGCATTTAATAGTGGATACTGGGATGAAACCAAATCATTGGCAAAGAAATTCATTCGTGATTTTCCCAACGAACGGCATATTATCAGTCCGTCGGCCTCGTGTACTGGCTTTATCAAAAATTACTATCCTGATCTGTTTAAAAAGGGGAAGGCAGGATTTACAGATTACGAACGTTTGAACCGCAACCTGTTTGAATTAACTGATTACCTGGTCAATCACTTGCAGTATACCAACTTTGGAGCTGAATTTCCACACAAAGTATGTTACCACGATGCCTGTACTGCTTTGCGGGAATATGGTATCCGAAAGGAACCTCGCCTATTACTCTCGAAAGTGAAAGGCCTCGAACTGGTTGAAATGGAGGACACTGAAACCTGTTGTGGCTTTGGAGGAACTTTCTCAGCCAAATTCACAGCTATTTCCACCGCCATGACAGAACAAAAAGTGGAACATGCATTAAATACAGGGGCAGAATATATTGTATCCACAGAATCATCGTGTATCATGAACCTTGAAAGTTATATACTGAAAAACAATTTACCCATCAAACCCATTCATATAGCCGATATTTTAGCTGCGGGATGGGAAGGATAAAAATATTAATGATTAACGATTGAGGATTAACGATTTAAAAATTCGTAAATAGTTAATCGTTAATCACAGCTTGAAATTTGAAACTTTAAACTTGGAACTCGCACAATGACTGAAATAGGAAAAATAAATCACCTGTATGTGGTGAAAGAAGTGGACTTTGGAATTTATCTTGATGGAGGTGATCTGGGTGAAATTCTGATGCCAAAACGCTATGTTCCAGAAGGAACGCAACCTGAAGATACGATCGATGCGTTTATCTATCTCGATTCAGAAGACCGCTTAGTAGCAACGACCGAAAAACCGTTTGCAATGGTCGAGGAATTCGCCTTGCTTGAAGTAGTATCCATTACCCCGGTAGGTGCTTTCCTGAATTGGGGATTGCCCAAAGATTTGTTTGTTCCCTTCCGTGAGCAGCGTCAGCCAATGGAAGAGGGTAAAAAATACCTGGTATATGTCTATGTAGACGTCAACACCAAACGAATTGCGGCTTCATCAAAAATAGAAAATTACCTGGATAATCTTCCCATGGATTATGATGAAGGCGAAGATGTGGATCTCATTATCGTGAATGAAACCGATCTGGGCTACAATGCCATTATTGACAATAGTCACATGGGGGTTATATTTAAAAATGAAGTATTTCAACCTCTTAACCCAGGCGACAAGATTCAGGGCTTCATCAAGAAAATCAGATACGACGGCAAGATTGATCTTTGTCTGCAAAAAGCAGGCTATGAAAAGATCAGTGAATTTGCTGATAAAATCATTGCAGAACTTCAAAAACAGAATGGGTTTCTAGCTTTGACAGATAAGAGCACTCCTGAAGAAATTTATCAGGCATTTAAATTCAGCAAGAAGAACTTTAAAGCGGCCATCGGGGCATTGTACAAAAAAAGAATCATTACACTGGAAGATAATGGCATAAAACTCTTGGCTTGATGTCTACTCAACTGGTGACTATTTTAGGTCACCTGCTGAGTAACTCCTTCTAAATCATCATCAACTTAAATATTCAATTATGATTAAATCTATCAAATCAACAATGATTGCCGTCATGTTATTGGCAATTATGAGTACCGGGCTTTCAGCAAAGGATAAAAAGAAATCAGACAAGGTACATCCAGACTCAGAAAAATGGGAAAGTCTTTTTAAACCGGACCTTTCAAACGCTACATTTCCTAAAGGAGTGTGGACCTCTACCAAAGGCGTCATGACTGCTTCAGAGGATCAGGCTATATGGTCGGACAAGAAATATAACAATTTCAAACTTGATCTGGAATTTAAGACTGCAGCAGGCACCAACAGCGGTGTAATTGTATATTGCACCAACCAGGAAAACTGGATTCCAAATTCAGTAGAAATTCAAATAGCCGACGATTTTGCCAAACAATGGGCCGAAAGTCCCAAAACATGGCAATGTGGTGCTATTTTCGGTCACTTGGCTCCCTCTAAAAGCTTGGTTAAAAAGCCTGGAGAATGGAACCGTTTTACAATAACCTGCAAAGGAAAAAAGATTAAGGTTGCCCTAAATGGTGAAATTGTAACTGATATGAATATGGACTTATGGACGAGCGCTACTAAAAATCCTGATGGAACCGAAATCCCGGCTTGGTTGAGTACCCCGTTTGCAAAGCTTCCAACTCACGGATTTATTGGCTTACAAGGTAAACATGCCGGTGCGCCAATCTATTTCCGTAATGTTAAAATTAAGGAATTAAAAAAAGATACTGAAAAATAATCAATTGGTACCTCAGCTGGTGACTATTTTTAAGTCACCTGCTGAGTCACTTTGAATTGCGTTCATGAAAGTTTGTATTGCTGAAAAGCCGAGTGTAGCCAAAGAACTGGCTCAGATAGTTGGAGCAAATGGCCGTAGAGATGGCTATTTCGAAGGAAATGGATACCAGGTTACCTGGACATTCGGGCATTTGTGCACCCTCAAAGAGCCCAACGATTATACCGACCTTTGGAAAGCATGGACCCTCCATCATTTACCGATGATCCCATCAAAATTCGGAATCAAAGTCATTGATAATGATGGGGTTAAAAAGCAATTTGCCATTATTGAAAAGCTGTTTTCAACCGCCGAGGAGGTAATCAATTGTGGTGATGCCGGACAAGAAGGTGAACTGATTCAGCGGTGGGTAATGTCGAAAGCCAAATGTACTGCGCCGGTAAAAAGACTATGGATTTCATCGCTTACTGAAGAAGCTATCCGCGAAGGATTTACAAAATTACAACCGGGAGAAAAATACGACCATTTATATGCGGCCGGAAGTGCACGGGCAATTGGTGATTGGCTTCTCGGTATGAATGCAACAAGACTATACACCCTAAAATATGGTCGAAACAAACAAATACTTTCAATCGGAAGAGTTCAAACCCCTACCCTAGCCTTGATTGTTAACCGACAGAAAGAAATAGATGCTTTTAGATCGGAACCCTACTTCGAAATCAAAACTATCTACCGCGAAACTACTTTCTCAGCCTCTTCAGGTCGTTTTCAGAAACGTGAAGATGCTGCTCAGGTATTGGAAGAAATCAGTCACTTCGATCTGGTAATCGGAAAAATTGAAACAAAGAACAGTATTGAACAGCCCTTGCGCCTATTCGATCTGACATCTCTCCAGGTTGATTGCAACCGTAAATACAGTATGAGCGCCGAAGAGACTTTGCGAACCATTCAGTCACTCTATGAAAAAAAGCTGACCACTTATCCCCGTGTTGATACAACTTATTTATCAGAAGATATTTATCCCAAAATACCGGGTATACTGAAACAGTTAAAGGGTTATGAAACCCTTACTGCTCCGTTGCTACAGGAAAAACAAATCCGTAAAACCAATAAAGTTTTCGACGATAAAAAGATTACAGATCACCACGCCATCATTCCAACCGGACAAACTCGCAATGATCTGACCAAAGAGGAAAATCAAGTGTTCGATATGGTCACAAAACGATTCATATCAGTATTTTATCCCGACTGCAAAGTCTCAAATACTACTGTAGAAGCAACTGTTGGGCCTCATGATTTTAAAGCTACCGGCAAACAGATACTTTTTCCAGGATGGCGCATCGTTTATATGAACGACAAAAATCCAGTTCAGAGTGATGAAAATATCCTTCCAATTTTTGTTACCGGAGAGCATGGTCCTCATGAGCCAGGGTTGCTTGAAAAATCTACTCAACCGCCTAAATACCTGACTGAAGCAACATTACTTCGCGCAATGGAAACTGCAGGCAAAAGTGTGGACGATGAAGAATTACGTGAACTGATGAAAGAAAACGGCATTGGACGTCCTTCAACCCGAGCAAACATCATTGAGACGCTTTTCAGAAGAAAATATGTAAAGAAGGACGGCAAGAAATTAGTTGCCACCCCTACTGGTATTGACCTGATCGACAGCATTGAAAATGATCTTTTGAAGTCGGCTGAACTGACCGGTCAATGGGAAAAGAAGTTAAGGTTAATTGAATCAGGCAAATACGATGTGGCCCATTTCATGGAAGAGATGAAACAGATGGTCATTGAAGTAGTTAGCCAGGTAAAAAGCTCTCCACGTAAGGTTTTTGCTATGCCGGAGGAAGAACCTGTTATTCCAGAGAAAAAAGTAAAAGCTGCCTCTATCGAGACCCAAGATACTACTTGTCCTGCATGTAAAAAAGGGTTGCTGAAAAAGGGAAAGAATGCCTGGGGCTGTTCTGCCTGGAAAGATGGATGTCGATTCATCATTCCATTTGAATATATGGGTAAAAAACTAACCGATGCACAGATTAAAAGGTTGGCTGAAAAAGGAAAAACCACAATGATCAAAGGTTTCAAGCAGGAAGATGAAACAGTTGATGGTATTCTGGAACTTACCAACGACTATAAAATCAACTTTACAGGTGCAGAACCGGAGAAACTAATTTGCCCATCCTGCAAGATTGGTGAAATTGTAAAAGGAAATACAGCCTGGGGATGCACCAATTTCAAAGGAGGCTGCAAACTTCGCATCCCATTTGAAGTTCAGGATAAAAAGCTTACAGAAAATCAAGTCAATCAGCTCGTTTTAAAAGGTTTAACACGTCCATTCACCACTATCGAAGAGGCTTCAGGAAAAAAAACTACAGGTATTTTCAAATTTAACAATCTCTTTCAGGTTACGTTTACAGAAAAATAAACTACATTTATAGTTTGTTACTCACGTGGTAACTTGGAGTCACCCCGTGAGTGCATCTATCGACTAAATAGTGTAACCTAAACCATTAAAATGATGAAACTAACTTTAAGATTTCTATTATCTA
>Ga0123339_10000109_pt1 | contig 79876 bp, 66 predicted proteins | sample lystaG_FD_89956 | JGI IMG/M metagenome (GOLD analysis project Ga0123339, IMG submission 89956) | Glacier valley bacterial and archeal communities from Borup Fiord, Nunavut, Canada, to study Microbial Dark Matter (Phase II) -... | ecosystem: Environmental > Aquatic > Freshwater > Ice > Glacier ...
CATGTATTTGAGCATGGTGATGGAGTAAAAGTTGTTGCACTCTGGGTTGATGATGCTACAAGTGCCTTCAATGAGACTACAGCTCGTGGCGCCCGTGCGTACTTACATCCTGTTCGTGAAGAAGATGCTGACGGTTACGTAATCAGATCTGGTATTTATACCTATGGTGAAACTGTTCATATTTTCATAGAGCGAACGAATTATCACGGGCCCTTTTTACCCGGATATGTTTTGCAGGAATCAGACTATAAACCTGAGACAATAGGACTTGAATACATTGACCATGTTGTGGGTAATGTAAACTGGCATCAAATGAATCGCTGGGTTAATTTTTATGGTACAGTGATGGGCTTTCATCAACTCGTTTCTTTTGATGATGCTGATATTTCAACAGAATATACGGCCCTGATGAGTAAGGTCATGACAAATGGTAACGACCGTATAAAATTTCCTATAAATGAGCCCGCTGAAGGAAAAAAGAAAAGTCAGATCGAAGAATATCTGGAATATTACAGAGGTGAGGGAGTACAGCATCTGGCAATTGCCACTTTCAATATTGTTGAAACGGTGACAAAACTTAGGGCGAGAGGTATAGAATTTTTGCAGGTACCTGCTTCTTATTATGAAACTGTCAGAGACCGTATCGGTGCAATTGATGAGGATGTAGATACGCTGAAATCATTAAATATCTTGGTAGACAGGGATGAAGAGGGATACTTATTGCAAATTTTCACAAAGCCAGCTCAAGACCGGCCGACCCTCTTCTTTGAAATCATTCAACGTAAAGGAGCCCGCTCTTTTGGAAAAGGTAATTTCAAGGCTTTATTTGAAGCGATAGAACTTGAGCAGGGTAAGCGCGGAAATCTTATTTAATGTTTTACCTTCATCGCAAATCAACTTTCCCCTGCTTTGAAAAGAATTGCGATTTTTGCTTCCGGCTCTGGTTCCAATGCCCAAAAAATAATGGAGCATTTCAAAAAAAATGCAGAAGCAGAAGTTGCACTGTTACTGACGAATAATGCCGATGCATATGTTTTGCAGCGTGCAGATAATTTCGAGATACCCAGCCAGGTTTTTGACAAAGAAATGTTCTATCACAGTGATACGATTTTAAAAATGCTTCATAATTTGAAAATAGATCTGATCGTACTGGCTGGGTTTCTCTGGTTGATTCCTGAGTATTTACTAGAAGCATATCCTCGCCGTATCATAAATATACATCCTGCGTTATTACCAGCCTACAGCGGTAAAGGCATGTTTGGTAAAAAAGTACATCAGGCCATACTTGATAATCATGAAATAGAATCAGGCATCACCATACATTATATCAATGAGCATTTTGATGAAGGTGAAATTATACATCAGGCAAAATTTAAAATTGAAAAAACTGATGATCTCGAAATGATTATGTACAAGGGTCAGCAACTTGAACACCAGTACTATCCTAAAATCATTGAAAACCTAATAAAAAAGATGGATTTGCGTTAAAAGCCTTTCCATCTCATCTCATTCATCTTGAAAACAGTTAATTCCGGTCTGTCCCATTCTCGATTTTGTTGCTTTATTATACTGGTGGCCCTATGTATGTTATTGTTTAATACGATTTCAATTCGGGCACAGGTTATTGTTAGCGGCAAAATTTTTGATGGCACTGAACATATCGTTTTACCCGGAGTAAGTATTGAACGCCTTCATAGTAGTGACGGTTTGCAGAGTGATGAACATGGCAGGTATTATCTTCATGCAAATAAGGGAGATACTATCAGGTTCAGCTTTATTGGTTATGCGCCAAAAACACTGGTCATACCTTCGGGTGTTGAGTTTTTTACTGAAGATATTTTTCTTTTTTCAAAAGAGTTTTCTCTACCCGGAGTAACAGTTACAGGCATAAAAAACTACCGTAAAGATTCTATAGAAAACCGGGTAATCAATCAGGAATTATTTGATTACCAGCAGAAATCTGTTGGTAGTAAACTTACAGCTTCGATTCTCGAGCCGTTAGGTATTCACCAAAAATTCAACCGTGCTCATAGCCTGAATACAAAGAGCCGGTTTCAGGATATGCTTATAAGAGGTGAGCAGGAAGACTATATTGACAGACATTATACAAAAGAGCTTGTTAACTTATTGACAGGCCTAAGGGGAATTGCGTTAGATCAGTTTATGAAATTTTACAGGCCTGGTTATTCGTTTATAAAAACAGTATCAGAGTATGATTTTATGGAAGATATAATGAATCATTACAGGCTTTATGTATCCCAAGGGGCAGATGTTTCAAGATAAACCTGGGTACGTCATTAATACGGAAATATTGGATGTAACAAAATGCCCATGAATAATCAAGAACGCAGCCCACTTATAAAATTAAGTCTTATTTCACTCATGCTTGGAGGCCTTAGCATCGGTATGACTGAGTTTCTTATGATGGGCGTATTGCCCGATATTTCACGTTCATTACTCATCTCTATTCCTGAAGCCGGGCACCTGATTTCTATTTACGCCCTTGGAGTTGTAATTGGTGCACCTTTAATGGTGGGTCTTGCTGGCTCACATCCTCCCAAAAAAGTACTCACAGGCCTGATGATGATGGTGTTGGTTTTCAATGGTTTGTTTTCAATTGCACCAACCTACGGGCTATTACTTGCCGCCAGATTTTTTTGTGGCCTGCCTCATGGTGCCTTTTTTGGTATGGGTGCTGTTGTCGCTAGCCGTTTGGCTGCCCCTGGTCGCGAAGCCAGGTCAGTGGCAGTAATGTTTGCTGGCCTTACTGTTGCAAACATCATTGGCGTTCCGCTTGGTACTTTTATCGGACATAACGTTAGCTGGAGAATTTCATTTGGGCTGGTCACTTTATTTGCCCTGATCAGCATCATTTGTATAAAAATATGGATGCCAATTTTAAAACCTGCTGGAGGAATCAGTTTTAAAAGCAGTCTGAAGATTTTTTCAAAAACAGAGCTTTGGCTGGTGATTGGAATTTCAGCTATTGGAACCGGTGGTTTTTTTGCCTGGATCAGCTATATCGCACCCCTGATGACAAATATTTCAGGTTTTAGTGGCAATATGGTAACAGTGATTATGGTTATCATTGGCCTGGGCATGGCTACCGGTAATTTTATTGGTGGCAGGCTTGCCGATAAGTTCTCACCCCTACTTACTACAGGAACTTTATTACTGGGTATGACGGCTGTTTTACTGGCATTTATTTTTGTGAGCCATTACAAAATACCTACCATTGGTATGATATTTTTAACCGGGGCAGTAGGGTTCAGTGTCATTGCGCCTATGCAGATTCTAATTATGCAAATTGCCAAAGGAGCTGAAATGCTTGCATCCTCTGTTTTGCAGGCCACCTCAAATTTCGGTAATGCGCTTGGGGCCTACCTTGGCGGGCTGCCAATAGCAGCAGGTCTGGGTTATACCTCACCTGAATATGTAGGTGCAGGTCTTGCTTTTATTGGTGTTGGTTTTTGCCTGCTCTTATATTGGAAGAGCCGAGGCCCGGGACAGGAATTAAATACCGTAAAGATCGCTTAGTTAAAAACATCTATAAAAAAGAAAGTATAAAAAAGACAAAATAATTAATTTTTAGTATTTATATTTAATATATATGATACTTGTATGAAACAACTCTTTTTCCTCCTGATGCTCGCTTTATCTATTAGTTTTTCCTCTGCCCATAGCCAGGCAGTTGAGACAGATAGCAGTTTTAATGATAGAACGGAGAATTCTTTACAAGATCAGACAGGCAATATTCACCAGATTTTTAGGGATCAGGTAACCAGAAAAAATAAAAATGACAGGCATTTACATCTTCCGTTAAGACAGGGCCTGGTTTGTTATGAATATATAAGCCCGATGGATAGTACCCTTGGAAAGGAGGTAATTTATAAAAATGCATTAAACTGGTATATGCGTTCATTCCCATATGCATACAAAAATCTGATCGTAAATGATCAATACCATGGTAAAATTATCGGTCGTTGTAATTTCCAGTTCACCTATTCCTGGCTTATGGATGAGTATGTGATGAAAGTAGATTTTGCTGTTGACATCACGGTTAAATATGGGAAATGCAGGCTCCGATTTTCTCAAATAGAACCCAAAGATGAAATTAAAGGAGAAGAATCAGCCTCAGGAAGACGCTCTTATTCTACCTGGGAAGACAGAAGTCTTGAACTAATGAATATACAATACCTGCAAACCTCTTCTCCTGCGGGCTTTGAAAAAGAAAAACTTTCAGGTATTGATGATTATTTCAGAGCTAAAATTGCAGCCTTTTCTCTTAGCCAGCATCAATTAAAGCGCTTTATAGGAGGTAGAGATTCATTTTAGAACTACCTACGTGTCAAGAAGCTCTACAAGTTTTGGAACGTGTCGGTTAATAGTATACATTCGCAGATTTTAATTCAATTTATGGAAAAGCGTAGGACTATTAAAAGTGCATTAGTATCTGTTTATTATAAAGATCATCTTGAGCCAATCATAAAAAGCCTTTCGGAACTTGGGGTAAAAATGTATTCCACCGGTGGAACTGAAAAATTCATTCGCGAATGCGGGGCTGAAGTAACTGCAGTTGAAGAACTTACTTCATACCCCTCAATTCTTGGCGGCCGTGTAAAAACTCTTCATCCTGGTGTTTTTGGCGGTATTTTATCAAGACGAGATAACCCTAATGATCTTGAGCAACTTGCACAATTCAATATTCCTGAAATTGACCTGGTCATAGTAGATCTTTATCCTTTTGAAGAAACCATGGCAGCAGGTGGTAGCCATGAGGCCCTGATTGAAAAAATTGATATTGGCGGTATTTCGTTGATTCGTGCAGCGGCCAAAAATCATAACGATGTTTTGATCGTTTCTTCGAAAAACCAATACACCCAGTTAGAACAACTGCTGAAAGAAGAAAAGGGTGTAAGCAGTCTTGAGCAGCGAAGAGATTTTGCAGCCCAGGCCTTTCAAATTACTTCACACTATGATTCTCTGATATTTAATTACTTCAATACCCTTGCTACACCTCAGGATACTCTGAACCTGAATATTGCTGAAAGCCAGGTCTTACGTTATGGTGAAAACCCGCACCAAAAAGGGGTTTTTTACGGGCGCATGGAAGACCTCTTCACTAAATTAAACGGAAAAGATCTATCCTACAATAACCTGGTCGATATAGATGCAGCAGTCAGATTGATCGCAGAATTTACAGAGCCAACTTTTGCCGTACTTAAACATACGAATGTATGCGGCATAGCAAGTTGTGGCACCCTGGTTGAAGCATGGACCGCTGCCCTTGCTGCCGATCCGATTTCTGCCTTTGGCGGTGTACTTGTCTGTAATCGGGAAATGGATGCGGAAACAGCATTATTGGTGCATAGTTTGTTTTTCGAGGTGCTGATTGCTCCATCTTATTCTGAAGAAGCCCTACAAATTTTAAAAGCCAAGAAAAACCGCATCCTGCTTATCCAGCATGAAGTAATTTTACCTGTTAAGCAGTACAAAAGTATTCTGAACGGTATCGTTGAACAAGATATGGACCTGGTAATTGAAGGTCCAGAGCTGATGCGTACGGTCACCACAGTTCAGCCAACTTTAGACCAGCTTACAGATCTCGCATTTGCATTAAAACTTGTGAAACATACCAAGTCAAATGCCATTATTCTGGCTAAAAATAAACAGTTACTTGCAAGCGGAGTCGGCCAAACTTCTAGAATTGATGCTTTGAAGCAGGCAATAAACAAAGCTGCTGTTTTTGGTTTTGATATTATTGGATCAGTAATGGCCTCAGATGCATTTTTCCCGTTTCCTGATTGTGTTGAGGTTGCTGCCGGGGCAGGCATTGCAGCAGTTGTAGAACCAGGGGGGTCTGTAAAAGACCAGGATTCAATAGACGCAGCAAATCGCCTGGGTATTGCAATGGTACTAACAGGTGTTCGCCACTTTAAACACTGATAAATTCTTCTTTCATTAAAAGTAGTCCTCATATATAATGCCCCGCTTAGGCAAGAAATTATTTTCAGTACTTTTAATTAGGCCATCCACACGTATTACTGCCCTTAAAATTAAGAAAATTTTGAACGCATTTTTATGACTAATAACCAGGTTAGAAACCAGGAAAGGGCTTGCCTTCAACTAATTTTTATATGTTAGCAGAATATTTGTAAAGTATTAAACAGAATTCTTATATTATCGATTTTTTGGTATCAGATAAGCTTCATTGATGTTTTTTGGTGATGAATAACAGCTATTGAATGAAGAAAAATTAAAACAGATTTAAGACTTGCACTTTTTGATGTATAGAATTTTGAATAACGTTTTCTATTTACTGTTACTATTACTGTTACCCGGTCATTTATTGGCTTGCATTAAAACAGACAGTCTACCTGAATTTCAGAAAAAAAATAAGGGTGACAGTATTGCTGGCGAGTTTAGTTTAAAACAGTGTATACGTTTTGCCCTTCAAAACGAACCGATTTTAAGACAGGCATTCATTGACCAGGAGATTGCTGAAAAAGATATACAGATACGACTTGCTGATTGGTTTCCCCAACTAAATATTGGAAATACCCTTGAGCACTTTTTAAAAAAACCAGTTTCAGCTTTTCCTAATATTGCAAACCCAGCTGCAGGGGTGTCTTATATTTCAACAGGCCGATATTATAATAATTCTCTTGGGCTATCAGCGACCCAAAACATTTTTTCTAATTCGTTAAGATTTGCATCTATCACGGCCAGATATTACCGTCAACAAGCAAATCAAAATACTGAACTTGTAAAAATTAAACTTGTCGCTAATGTAAGTAAGGCGTTCTACGATCTCTTGCTCAGCCGGCAACAACTGCTGGTACTTGACGAAGATATTTTAAGACTTAAGGGTAGTACCAAGATTGCCCAGTCTTTATATCAGCTAGGAACAAATGATCCCATTGATTACGATCAGAGTCTTATAGCTTTAAATAATTCAATCTCACAGCGTTTCACAACTTCAGAATCGATCAATTATAAGTTTAGCTTTCTGCGACAACTTATGGGCTACCCTGTGGCAAAGCCTCTTGAGCTAAAATTTGATTCATTGCTTTTGACTAAAGAAACCACGATAGATACCTTTTTAACGCTCGAATCAGGCAGAAGAATTGAATATAGCCAGCTTCAGACCACTATAGCACTTTTAAGAGAAAACTATTCTTTTTATAAGTACAATTTTTTGCCTACCGTATCAGCCTTTGGAAATTTTAATCTCGTTAATCAGAATGATCATTTCAATGAGCTGTTTAATCGTAATTTCCCTAACTCAGTAATTGGTCTGACGCTTTCACTGCCTATTTTTCAAGGTAATAAACGCATCTACAATATGAGACGCGCTGCGCTGACTATCAAAAGATCAACTCAAGATGAAATTCAATTAAACAATATTATACAAACAGAATATGTTCAGGCATTGGGTACTTATAAAAGCTACCTGAACCAATACCAACTCAATACTAAAAATGTCAGTATTGCACTTCATGTATATAAAGTAGTCTTATTGCAGTACCAACAAGGAATAAAACCTTACCTGAATTTAATTCAAGCTGAAACAGATCTGCGAACTTCTCAACTCAATCTGCTGAATTCGCTCTTTGAGCTTCTAAGCAGTAAACTAGATGTTCAGGTAGCTTCAGGCACCCTTGAAACAAAAATATAAGCTCTGTTAAGATTCTTAAAGATTAAATCAATATGAAAAAAATTCGCTTTCTGGTAGCATCTGGCATTTTAGTAATGTTTTCCTGTTCACATGCGCCAAAAGCAGTTGATCCAGCAACGCTGCAAGTACCTGTACGGGTAGTAAAAGTTAGCACTGGTTCATCAGCATTCAGCACGCAATACCCGGCTACAATTAATGCGCTAAATTTAACTGAATTACGCACCAATGTTAGTGGTTTTATTACAGGGCTCTATTTTAAGGAAGGGCAACAGGTAAAAAAAGGACAGAAGCTGTATGAGATTGACAAGAGCAAATACCTGGCAAATTACGATCTGGCAAAAGCCAATTATCAGATAGCCATTGCCAATCTTGATCGTGCAAGTCAGGATGCAAGCAGGTACCAGGCCCTGCTGAAACAAGATGCTGTAGCCCGTCAGCAGGTAGATCATTCTCTGACAGATCTACAAAATACAAAGTTGCAGGTTGTAGTTGCACGTCAGGCTGTAAAAAGTGCCGAAACCGATCTTAGGTATTCTGAAATAACAGCTCCTTTTAATGGTATTATCGGTATCAGTCAGGTAAGACTGGGTACATTGGTTCAATCGGGACAAACGCTTTTAAATACCATTTCAACGATAAACCCAATAGCAGCTGATGTGATTGTAAGCCAGGCTGATCTTCCCTTATTCCAGCGATTTTACAAAAGTCGTCTGCCCCTGACCGATTCTACTTTTACCTTGAACCTGCCAGACGGCTCAAAATACAATGGAACAGGCCATATCAGTGTTATCGATAGAGCCATTGACCCTCAGACGGGGACCATAACAATTCGTCTGAATTTTGAAAATTATCAGCAACTCTTACGCCCAGGTATGAACCTTACCCTGACGATAAAAGAAGGAAAAGGAAGTCAGGGGATTTTGATACCGTCAAAGTCTGTTACTGAAATTATGGGTGAACTATTTGTATTTGTAGTTGTGAAAGACAAGGCCCATCAGAAAAAGATATTGCAGGGCAGGATTATCGCTGATAAACTGATTGTTAAATCTGGCCTGAAAGAAGGTGATACCATCGTTACAGAAGGCATGGGAAAATTAAAAGAAGGATCATCAGTCAAAATAAATTAGCCAGTATGATTTCCAGCATATTTATTAAAAGACCTGTTACCGCAATTGTTATTTCACTTGTAATTGTTATTGTGGGTACTCTTGCACTTTCTAACCTACCGATTAGTCAGTATCCTGAGATCACCCCTCCCCAGGTGCAAATAACAGGTAGTTATGTAGGAGCTGATGCCCAGACTGTTGAACAGAATGTGGTTACCCCCATCGAAACCCAGGTCAATGGTACACCTGGCATGTCATATCTCCAAAGTAGTAGTACCAATAGCGGAAGCTTTACGATCAATGCTTATTTTAATATTGGTACTAATATTAATATTGCCACACTTGACGTTCAGAACCGGGTCAGTATAGCCCAACCGGTTTTACCAGCTGAGGTTAAGCAACTGGGAGTAATCACCCGCAAGCGCAATCCTGCTATCTTGATGCTGGTCGCTATATTCGCTCCTAAAAGCAGTCATAATGTGCAATTTCTCGATAACTACGCAAATATTTACGTTAAAGACCCATTAGGAAGAGTTGATGGTGTAGGAGATATTATAACCCGTACAGATGATTTTAGCATGAGGCTCTGGCTTCAGCCTGATAAGATGGCTGCATTGAGGCTTACAGCTGGAGATATCGTAAATGCCCTTAATGAACAAAATCTACAGGTTGCAGCTGGTTCAATTGGCTCACCACCGCAAAAAGGTGATCAGTCATTCGAATATACAGTACTGGTAAATGCACGGCTTAGTAAACCCGAGGAGTTCAGACGCATTATTGTTAAAAGCAATCCTGCTACCGGTTCAATAGTCTACCTAAAAGATGTCGCTCATGTTGAGCTTGGAAAATTCAACTACAGCAATAATTCATTTGTTGATGGTCGCCGGGCTTCATACCTGCTGGTATATCAGGCACCTGGTAGCAACTCGCTAAAAGTAGCAGAAGGGATTTACAAACAGATGGAAGAATTAAAAAAATCATTTCCTACAGATGTTGATTATGTTATACCATTTGAGGGTGTGTCAGTCGTACAGGTATCAATTTCTGAAGTAGTAAAAACCCTGGTTATCGCGCTTCTACTTGTGACCTTGGTGGTTTATATCTTCTTACAAAACTGGCGTGCAACCCTGATCCCAGTACTTGCCATTCCGGTATCAATTATTGGCACCTTTATGTTTTTTATTCCATTGGGGTTTACCATAAATACACTCACTTTATTTGGGTTTGTTCTTGCCATAGGAATTGTTGTCGATGATGCCATCGTTGTAGTAGAAGCCGTACAGCATTATATGGATACCCAAAAACTTTCAGCCAGAGAAGCAACTGAAAAAGCCATGGCTGATATCAGTGCTCCTGTCATTGCTATTGCTTTAATTTTAGCGGCAGTCTTTGTACCTGTTGGTTTTATTCCTGGAATTGTTGGCCGGCTTTATCAGCAATTTGCCATTACAATTGCTATTTCTGTTTTGCTTTCTGCTTTCATCGCACTTTCACTTACTCCTGCTTTATGTTCGATCTTATTGAAAGAACGGGATGAATCATCAAAAAAGAACTGGCTCGAACGGTTTTTTGATTCTTTTAACAATTGGTTCGAAAGAATGTCATCAAAATACACCATTGGGGTCAAACACAGTATTTCGGGAGCCAGGTATATTATCATTTTGCTCATAAGCCTGAGTGTAGCGGCCATATTTATGTTTAGAAGTAAACCTTCAGGCTTTATCCCGACTGAAGATGAAGGACGTATCTTCATAACTTATGAACTTCCTGAAGGGGCATCGACGAGCCGTTCACTGTTTGTGCTGAGAACATTGATGAAAAAAATTGATTCAATCAAGGCTGTGGGTCATTATGCAGCCCTTGGAGGGCTGAATGTAGTAACTTTTGCCTCTAAATCGAATAGCGGTACTGTTTTCGTGCAACTGAAACCCTGGGACCAGCGCACTGATAAGAAACTTCAGCTGAAGGCTGTCATTGCCGAGATGGTTAAGTCATTCAGTTCACTAATAGATGCAAATGTGGTTGTCATACCTCCGCCACCAATCCCTGGACTCGGACAAACTGCTGGTTTTACATTTGAAATCGAGCAAAAGGCAAGCAATAGTGATTTAGCCGGAATGCAGCAGAACATACAGAGCTTTACGGCTGCAATTAATAAACGGCCTGAGATAGGTAGAGCTTTTACTTTCTTTAATGCACGTAATCCAGTTTACAGGCTTACCGTTGATCGTGAACAATGCAGAAAACTTGGAGTAAATATTAAAGACGTATTTCAGACATTACAGGTTTATCTGGGCAGTTCGTATATTAATGATTTTACCCTGTATGGCCGAACATTTAGGGTTGTTGCCCAGGCTGATTCAAGTTACAGGGCAGATATCAGCCAGCTTGGCTATTATTATGTACGCAACCAGGCTGGCACCATGTTACCGCTTAAAACTTTGATCAGTTATAGACTTGAACAAAATGCACCTCTGATTTCTCATTATAATCTTTTTCGCTCAGTTGAATTTAATGGCACCCCTAAGCCTGGTTTCAGCAGTGGAGAGGCAATAGAAGCGCTGAAGGAAACAGCAGCCAAAACATTACCATCAAGCTACACGTACGAATTTAGTGGTTTGAGCAGAGAAGAGATTGCTTCGGGTAGTAGCAGTATCTATATTTTCGGGCTCTCAATTCTGTTTGTGTTTCTTTTTCTGGCTGCACTTTATGAAAGTTGGGCTATTCCCTTTTCTGTATTGCTGGCCGTACCAATAGGTGCCTTTGGTGCTATCCTGACGCTATCGTTTCTTCCAAGCCTTGACAACAATGTCTACGCACAGATCGGTCTGATTACACTGATAGGTCTGGCTGCCAAAAATGCTATTTTAATTGTCGAATTCGCCAAAGAGCGGGTTGATAATGGGATCGATGTAATAGAAGCTACCCTTGATGCTGTTCACCTGAGACTGAGACCAATTATCATGACTTCACTGGCTTTTATTCTGGGTGTATCACCACTTACCTTTGCCGAGGGTGCAGGAGCAATTGCCAGGCAGACCCTCGGATTCACGGTTCTTGGCGGCATGATTGCAGCAACTTCTATAGCCATATTCATTGTTCCCGTTCTCTTTGTCCTGATTGTGAAAATTGCCTATGGCAAGAAAAAACTTTCAGAACTTCAGAGCCTGCACAAGAATGATACTGATAAAGATTCATCAGATCGCTATTGATAAAATAAATCTGCAGAATACTAAACATTCTGAGCTACAGAAGCGTAATAATAAGTAATACAGGTCGTTAAGCATTAATTGCATTATTTGACCTCTTACTCATTATATAAAAGGTTCACGTATGCATAATTAAGCAGCATTTAAGTATAAATTTGAATTTCTGGCAATAAAATTTATTTCTCCCTTTATTTTGAAACATTAAAATAAAAGGGCTTTATCTTTATATTTGCTTTCCACTGTCTCTTAACCAATTTATTCACCTTCAGGAATGGGTCTCTTTAATTTTTTCACTCAGGAAATTGCTATTGATTTAGGTACCGCAAATACCCTGATTATCCATAATGACAAAGTTGTTGTAGATGAACCTTCCATAGTTGCCATTGATCGCAAAACCGGTAAACTTATTGCTATCGGCAAGCAGGCCATGCAAATGGATGGTAAAACACACGAAATCATAAAAACTGTTCGGCCGCTTAAAGACGGAGTTATCGCTGATTTTGATGCCGCAGAGCATATGATCAGAGGAATGATAAAAATGATTAATGGCGGTAAAGGTTGGCTTTTCCCTTCTTTAAGAATGGTTGTCTGCATTCCTTCAGGTATCACAGAGGTTGAAAAGCGTGCTGTAAGGGATTCAGCTGAAATTGCTGGCGCCAAAGAAGTATATCTTATTCATGAGCCAATGGCAGCAGCCATAGGTATTGGTATTGACGTTGAAGAGCCAATGGGCAATATGATCATCGATATTGGAGGCGGTACTACAGAGATTGCAGTTATAGCACTTTCAGGTATTGTCTGTGACCAGTCGATCAGGGTTGCCGGTGATAATTTCGATTCTGACATCGTGAATTACATGCGCCGTCAACATAATATCCTGATCGGTGACCGTACGGCCGAAAAAATCAAAATTGAAGTCGGTTCAGCGCTGCCTGAACTTCCTGATCCACCATCAGATTTTGCTGTTCAGGGTCGTGATCTGATGACCGGTGTGCCAAAACAGATTATGGTTTCCTATACTGAAATTGCTCATTGTCTAGATAAATCAATTTCAAAGATTGAAGAAGCAATTTTAAAAGCACTTGAAATTACGCCTCCTGAACTTTCTGCTGATATTTACCAGACAGGAATTTATTTAACAGGGGGTGGTGCATTATTAAGAGGTCTTGATAAAAGAATAGCCACTAAGACCAAGCTGCCGGTTCATGTTGCTGAAGACCCTTTACGTGCAGTTGTTAGAGGAACAGGCATCGCTTTAAAAAATATTCGTAATTTCAGGTTTCTAATGCCTTAAACTGTCTTAATGCGTAATCTTTGGTTATTTCTTTTCAGGAACCGCGCATTTTTCTGGTTTTTAACGTTTGAGGTTTTGTCACTTTATCTTGTTACCCAAAATAATTCGTTTCAGGGTGCTATTTTTTTAAACTCAGCAAATCAGGTTGCCGGCAATATTTATGAAAAAGAGAGTTCTATCAGGAACTATCTTAACCTGAATAAAGTTAATGACAGTCTGGCCACAGAAAACAGTAGATTAAGAGAAGAATTGCATTCTTCTTCATATAGCAATGCCGCAGCAGAAAATGCAGTTAAAGATACAGCCCATCATATTCAGTACACCTATACGGTGGCGAAAGTAATAAACAACTCTATTTCCCACCGTGATAATTACCTGATGCTCGACAAGGGCTCAATCGAAGGCATCAGCCCCGGGATGGGAATTATCAGCCCCATGGGTATTGTGGGCATTGTGAAAGATGTAAGTTTACATTTTAGCTCGGCAATTTCAGTGCTTCATAAAGCCTCAAGCTTTAGCGTAAGGCTCAAGCGAACAAAAGACATAGGCTCACTAACCTGGGATGGTATTGACTACAGGATTGCATCTCTTAAAGAAGTGCCAAATCATATAGAGCTCAAAAAAGGTGATACAATTGAAACTTCAGGTTTCTCATTATTTCCAGAGGGAATTATGATTGGTAGGGTAGCTAAATTCAGTGCAAATAACGGGGATAGTTTTTATACAATTGATGTACGGCTTAATACTGATTTTAACAGCCTGCAGTATGTTTATATCGTGAAGAACAAACTTGAACTCGAAAAGAAACAGTTGCAGTTAAAACAGGAGGATAAGCAGTAAACATGATAAATCTCTTTGTTTCAAACACTATCCGTTTTGTATTTCTGGTTCTCTTGCAGGTATTGCTGCTAAACAATATTGGTCTGTATTATAATTTGGCCAACCCCTACCTTTACATATTGTTTATCATCTTGCTTCCGATTGATATTCCGGTTTTCTGGCTTTTTGCCCTATCATTTGCGCTGGGTATTTCTGTAGACGCTTTTAGCGGAACAATTGGTTTACATGCCACTGCCTGTGTAATGATGGCTTTTGTCAGAATTGTAACCCTTGGCTTGTTGAACCCTCGTGGTGGCTCAGAGTTCTATACAGAACCAACCTTAAGAAATATGGGTTTCAATCGGTTCATGACCTATGCAATCCTGATGATTCTTGCCCATCACCTAATACTCATATCAGTCGACATTTTCAGGATCTCAGAATTTTTTTATATTATTTTAAGAGTTATATCGAGTTCAATTTTTACCCTTTCACTTGTGATTTTAAGTCAGTATCTGTTATTCGGGCGGCGCACTAAACAATGAACACATTTTTCGAACGAAGATTCATCATTCAGGGAATTATTTTTTGTGTAGCCATCATACTGCTTACACGGATTTTCTATATTCAGATGATCGACAAGTCATACTTCATTGCCTCAGAAAATAATGTTATCAGAAAACTAATTGTTTATCCTGCAAGAGGCGCAGTAGCTGATCGCACAGGTAAAATATTGGTTCAAAATACCCCGGTATATGATCTTATGGTAATACCCCGTGAAGTAAAGGCTTTTGATACGGCCCAGCTATGTGCACTCATTAACACGCCAAAAGCTGATTTCATAAAAAGCTATCGTGACGGCAGAAAAAAATCTCCTTATAAAGCCTTCATTGTTGAAAAGCAGCTCTCAGTTGAGACATATGCCCGCCTCCAAGAAATTTTATATCAGTTTAAAGGTTTTTATGTTCAGAACAGAACAGTTAGAAATTACCCCCGACCTATTGCCGCACAGCTTTTAGGCTATGTTGGGGAAGTAAATGACCGTATCATAGATCATTCAAATGGATTTTACCGCCAGGGTGATTATATCGGAATGAGCGGTATTGAAGGCTCTTATGAAAACATATTAAGAGGTCAGCGAGGCGTACGTATGGTATTATATGATGTTCATAATACAGAAAAAGGTAGCTACGAGGGTGGCAGATACGATACACTTGCCGTAGGTGGTGATAAAATGATCAGTTCAATCAGTGCAGATCTTCAGGAGTACGGAGAAAAGCTCATGAAAAATAAACTGGGCAGTATTGTCGTCATTGAGCCAAAAACCGGTGAAATACTGGCCCTGATAAGCAGCCCCAGTTATGATCCTAATTTACTGGTTGGCCGTGACCGTGGTAAAAATTTCAGTAAACTCTATACAGACCCTTACCTGCCATTGTACATGAGACCTTTACAAGCATATTATCCACCAGGATCTGCTATAAAACCAGTACAGGCGTTAATTGGTCAGCAAGAAGGTCTAATTCAGCCAAGCACTGTTTTCCCTGGAGGCATAGGCTATTATGCAGGCCGACACCTGGTAAAAAACTTTCATAAATTGCCGGCCCTTGATATGCGGGGAGCATTGCAATGGTCGAGTAATTCGTATTTCTGTAGTGTATTTAATAAGGTAATTACCGATGGCCCCTACCATAATGTTCCACAGAATTTTACACTCTGGCGTAATTTCATGACCAAATTTGGTTTCGGGAATTTATTGGGTATCGATGTGCCAAATGAGAAACACGGCCGGCTACCCAATCTTGCACTTTATGACAAGATGCACGGTAAAGGTCATTGGAATGCAAACTCTATTATTTCTCTGGCAATCGGGCAGGGTGAACTAGATGTGACACCTTTACAGATGGCAAATGAAATGGCAGCAATTGCTAATAAGGGATTTTATTTTACCCCCCACTCTATTATTTCAATCGGAAAAAATAAGTTTATTCGACCTGAATTTAAAGTAATGCACTCATTAGGTATTGACACAAGCTATTTCAATGCCGTTCATGATGGTATGCAGCTAGTCGTTGAAGAAGGAACAGCCATTCGTTCACGCATACCAGGAATACATATCTGTGCCAAAACCGGAACAGCACAAAACCCACACGGAGAAGATCATTCAGTATTCGTTGCATTTGCTCCACGTGAAAATCCAAAAATTGCGATATCAGTAATTGTTGAGAACGCAGGTCAGGGCGCTTACTGGGCAGGTCCTATTGCTAGTCTTATGATTGAAAAATACCTGCGTGATTCTATTTCACGACCAGAAATGGAAAAGAATATCATGGATGCAGTGATTCTGCCAGCAGCTTTTGGAGTGAAAAGCATTATGTCCGTGAAAAGCGCAACCAATGTACAGGAAAGGCCCAAACATAAGAAACCAGATAGTTCAGCAGCGAAAGGTTTAATACCTGCTATTAGAAATAATATACGGAAGCCAGAAAATTTGAAACCTAAACCATCAGTTAACAGACCTCCTGTAAATGATAAAGTGACTCAGCGAAAAGTTGACAACATACCTTCTCACTCCTAACTGATGGAAAAAAACAGGAGTATTTTTTTTAATATCGACTGGATAACTGTCATACTTTACTGCTGCCTGGTTGCCATAGGTCTAATGAGTATTTATGCCGCAAATTACGATCCCCGTCATATCTCGATATTCGATATGCAGCGCAATTATGGCAAACAGGTGGTTTGGATCAGTTCTGCATTAATATTAGCCTGTGTAATCTTATTACTTGACAGTAAATTTTTCCCAACCTTCTCCTACGGTTTTTATGCGATAACTATGCTAATGGTCATAGGAGTTATGTTTTTCGGCCGTTCTGTAATGGGAAACCGAAACTGGTTTGAAATTGGCAGTTTCAGACTACAGCCCTCAGAATTCGCTAAAGTAACAACCTGTCTGGCCCTGGCCAGATTTATGAGTGGAACGAACATAAAATGGCAGGATCTAAATACCCGTATCATTGCTTTTGCGATTGTTGGCCTGCCTTTTCTACTTGTTGGCTTGCAGGATGTTGGTTCTTCACTTACGTTCTCATCATTTATTTTCGTTCTATTCAGAGAAGGGTTACCACCCTGGGTATTGTTGATAACCTTGCTGGGTATCACACTTTTCGTTTTATCATTACTGGTGAAGTCTGTTTACCTTTTTGCGCTTATTCTCGCATCAGGATTTATGATTTTTTATTATATGCGTAAAACCAGGAAGAATTTAAGCCTGCTGGTTCTCGGGGCAATATTATCATCCACGCTAATTTTTGCAGTTCCATTTTTCATAAATAACGTTTTGAAGCCGCATCAACGGGTTAGAGTAAATAATCTCGTTGGCAAAGACATTGATTTAAAAGGGAATTACTATAATGTAAATCAATCCCAGATTGCCATTGGTTCAGGTAGATTACTGGGTAAGGGTTTTTTACAAGGCACACAGACAAAATTTGATTTCGTGCCTGAACAAACAACTGATTTTATATTTTGCACCGTTGGTGAAGAATGGGGATTTGCCGGGGCTCTTGTAGTCATTGGGTTATATGTTGCCCTGCTGATGCGAATCATTACGCTGGCTGAGAGGCAAAGAACAACATTTGGCCGTGTTTATGGATATGGTGCAGCCTGTATAATCTTCTTCCACCTGACCATTAATGTGGGTATGACCATCGGACTAGTTCCCGTTATAGGCATACCCCTGCCATTCATCAGTTATGGTGGGTCATCACTATGGAGTTTTACTATTTTACTGTTCATACTGGTGAAACAGGATGCAGCAAGAACGATGCTTAGATAAGAATCAGGGGGATAAAATTAATGACGTGAAAATTTTCGGTTAACGATATTTTTAAAAAGTTCAGCCACAGCAGCCTTTGAAGACCAGGAATATTCATCAGAAATCTGGGTTATAAAGTCTTGCGCCTGCTGGGAATTCTTCAGGCTATCAATAATTGTCAGTGAGCGGTCATATGCTTTCGGATCACCATTGAATAAGGTTTTGATAAATAGAAGATGCTCATTCAGGCCTACTGCCTTACGAATATCTTTTACAGGAAGACTGTCTAGTCTGTTGATCAGGTTAGGCCCGGTTTTCTGACCGGCAAGCAGATCATTAATATTTTTTACTGGCAGTGCATTATTTAAATCTGCCTGATTTAAATCAAACTGTTTTACGGCAGGTTTTGTATTACCCTTGAAGCTGTCGAAGTCAGACGAACGTACTCCATGACCCTGAATTCCTCCATTAAGATCTATTATTTTTGCCTGTACCTGGGCTGAATTAAAATTCGTTCGCCCTTGAAAACTACTATTTCTATCTGTTACCGAATTTCTGCCCTGAGAATTGATACTACCGGATGTACCTTCTTGCAGCTTATCAATTAAATTTTGAGGCTGTTGGTTTGAATCTGGCATAATCTGACCTGAATAATTACAAGGGTCAGAATTCTCCTTTTTAAAATCATCAGACTGAGCCTGATCAGGAACGTGATTCTGATAAACTGTTTCAGAAGGAATCAGATCTGGAAGGTTATTTTGTTGAATAAATAAATCTGAATCAATTATCATATTTGTTCTCAACTTTTCATTTGCCAAATCGGTTAAATCTTCATTGGTATTTAAATTGCTGGCGGGTTCAGACTTTACATTTAAAGATTGAACTTCTGATTTGTAGGTATCATTCAGTGTTTTAATTAATTCAGATTCACGGTTTGAATTTGCCAAGCGAAAAGCCAGTTCTCGTTCCCTAACTTCTTTTTCAGCAGCATTTTGTGCGGCAACCATCGCTGCACGTCGTTCGAGTTCTGGTGCAAATACACCTTGTTTATTTTCAAACACTACGCCTGGTTTAACCTGAGAGTTTCCATCGAGTTTAGGGAAAGGAAAATCATTCAAAATAGCATGAGCCAGACTAGCTTCTTTTGTTACTTCTGGATTTGGCAAAGTCGATACAGGTATATTAAGTGCCTGAGTAGTTTCATTATGTTCTTTTAAAATATTTTTCAATATCTCATCACGGGCTTTTACATCAAACGTATTGCCATTCACCTTCTGAAGAACTTCAAGATGCTGTACCAGATAACGGGCATTGGCCATAAAAAGCTCAAGCTCAATTTCAGGAATTCGTTCTGCATTGCCGGTAAGCTTTAAATGCTGCCCCTTTAAATCTTGAAGAATGAAGCTGATTTTATTAAGCAAACCTTGTTTATCCATGGTTTTGCCTATTACTATTTTGTAAGTTGAAACTGATTTTGTGTGGCAAGGCCTGTTTATCCATAATGCTTTATTCTACTTAAAATACAAGAATTAACCTTATAAAAATTGAAGGCATAGTAAAATAAGTATCGGTAATAACGAATATTAAAGAATGAATATTAAAGGGAAATTAACTGATCTTTATAAAAAACAGTAATCAAAAATAATAATTAATTTTGAATAATTGAGTTCCCACTTGTTGTGCCAGAATCATGAATATAGAAAATCTGTTGCGACAGGGGAAAATCGAAGTAATTACTGGTTCGATGTTTTCTGGAAAGACCGAAGAACTACTTAGAAGGCTAAAACGAGTAGCTATTGCAAAATTAAGAACCGAAATATTTAAACCTGCTATTGATACCAGATTCAATGAAAAGGCATTGGTTTCTCACGATTTTAACTCTACAATTTCTACTCCGATTGAAAATTCAAGTGCCATTTTACCTCTGTGTAATAATATAGATGTAATTGCAATTGATGAGGCTCAATTTTTTGATTCAGGGTTAATTGATGTTTGCGATGCACTTGCAAATAAAGGAATACGCGTGATTGTTGCTGGCCTTGACATGGATTTCATGGGCAAACCATTCGGCCCAATTCCCGGGCTGATGGCTATTGCCGATGAGGTCACCAAACTGCATGCTATCTGCGTGCAATGTGGGCGACCTGCACTTAATTCCTTTCGTTTAGGTAGTAATACTGACCAGATAATATTAGGTGAAATGGAGCTTTATGAGCCCAGATGTAGAATTTGTTTCAGGCTGGGCAAATAACCCTGGTTTCTGCTCATTTAAATTTGTCTTTCAGGGCTGCAAGTTTTGAAGCCAGGTCAGTTTCAATTTCAGGCTTGCGAACTTTAGAAACCATTTTTTTTCGGGGCATATTAGTTGATTCACTCTGTTTCGCGGGCTTTCTCTCACTGGCGATTCTTTCTAAAGGTTTTGCAACTTGCTTTTCCTGCTGTTTTTCAGGTGTTTTCATAGAAAGTGCAATTCGTTTTCTAGCTATGTCAACATCGGTTACTGTAACAAGAACTTTTTGTTGAACCTTTACAACTTCGTTTGGATCTTTAATAAACCGGTTTGACAACTGACTCATATGTACAAGTCCATCCTGATGTACGCCAATATCTACAAATGCGCCAAAATTGGTAATATTCGTAATTATACCAGGTAATTGCATTCCAACTTTTAGGTCTGCAATTGAATTCAGGCCATCAGTAAAATTAAAGACCTCAAAGACCTCTCTTGGATCACGTCCAGGCTTTGCGAGTTCGAGTACAATATCTTGCAAGGTTGGCAAACCCACGGCTTGAGAGACATACGACCTTAGTTTAATTTCTTTTCTTAATGAATCATTCGAAATCAATGTTGAAATATCAGTATTCAGGTCATTTGCCATTTGATGCACCAAGTCATACCGCTCTGGGTGAACAGCACTCGAATCGAGTGGATTTTCGGCATTTCTGATGCGCAAAAAACCTGCTGCCTGTTCAAATGCTTTATCACCCAATCGAGGCACTTTTTTTAGATCTTCACGTCGGGTAAACGCCCCATTTTTATTCCGGTATTCAACGATTTGCTGACCAAGAGCAGCATTAAGCCCCGACACATAAGATAAGAGTTGCTTTGAGGCCGTATTCAATTCAACCCCCACTTGATTTACACAGCTAATAACGGTATCATCAAGTGAAACCTGCAGTAGTTTCTGGTCAACATCATGCTGATATTGCCCTACTCCCATTGATTTTGGATCAATTTTTACCAGTTCCGCGAGCGGATCTATCAAACGACGGCCAATCGAAACAGCACCCCTGACCGTAATATCATATTCACCGAATTCTTCCCGGGCAACCTCTGAAGCCGAATAAACTGATGCACCGTTCTCACTCACCATAACAACAACCAGGCTTTCTACTACAATATTGCGAACAAACATTTCTGTTTCCCGGCCAGCTGTACCATTGCCGATAGCAACAACATTTATTTGATGAGCCATAATAAGAGCTTTAAGTAATTTTTCAGCTTCAGCAAGCCCCCCAGCTCCGGTATGAGGAAAAATAGTAGCATTATCCAATAATTTTCCCTGCTCATCGAGGCAGACTACTTTACAGCCGGTACGAAAACCCGGGTCAATTGCCAGCACCCTCTTTTCACCCATAGCAGGAGCAAGTAACAACTGCCTGATATTTTCAGTAAAAACTTTGATAGCGGCCTGATCGGCCTTTTTGCGCGTGAGTAACCTTACTTCTGTTTCCATTGATGGACCCAGCAACCGTTTATAGCTATCAGCAATGGCCATTTTAACCTGGGTACCAGTCTCTGTTTCTGATTTCAGAAAATAGGATTCCATCAAACTGATTGCATCTTCTGCCTCAGGTCTGATTTCAAGCCATACAATCTGTTCTTTTTCTGCTCTTCGCATAGCCAGTACCCGGTGTGAGGGTGCATGTTTAACAGGCTCAGACCATTCAAAATAATCACTGTATTTTGCGCCCTTTTCCTGCTGCCCGTCAATAACCCGGCAATTAAATTTCCCCTTGTTCAAAAACAGGTCACGGATGCCCGCTCTCAAACCAGGATCTTCAGCCATAATTTCTGCAAGAATATCTCTGGCCCCACTAATTGCCTCGGTAGCAGTCAGAATTCCTTTTTCAGTATTTACATAACATTCAGCCAGGGCATAAATTGACCCCTCCTGCTGCTCCATGAAGATAACTGATAATGGCTCAAGCCCCCTTTCTCTGGCAATACTCGCTCTGGTAGTTCTTTTAGGTCTGTAGGGAAGGTAAATATCTTCAAGCTGGATGAGCGTCTCAGCTGCATTTACCACAGTTTTTAAGACATCGGTCAGCTTTCCAAGACTTGTAAGTGAAGCAAGTATGACTTGTCTCCTTTTCTCTAGTTCATTCAATTGAAACAGGCGATCACGGATAGCCATAACCTGAATCTCATCCAGGCTTCCTGTTAATTCTTTACGGTATCTCGAAATAAAGGGTATAGTAGCACCGCCTTCAAGCAGATCAGCAGTTGTACTTACCTGCTTTTCTGTAATAGAAAGCTCGGTTGCAATTTTTTTAAACTGAATATTCAAAATAATATGAATGAGGCTAATTTTAAACAAAGCTGCTGAATTAAAATCAGCACCGACGCAAGCATTAAAAAAATATTAAATGGCGGTTAAAATATAAAAGTGCCACTGAAAATTCAATTTCCAGAACCGACCTGGCTGGCATAATTAAGTTAATATGATTACCACTCACCTTGAAACTGCTAAAATCGACAGGTTCAACTGATGGCTTCTAACCGAAATCATTATAATCGTTGATTTTCAGTGCTGCCAGTAATCTGGCATGTGTGTGACTCAATTTATCTATACCATTTACAATAAGTTCAAGAGGCAGATTTTTTTCAGCGTTAATATTGCAGATAGTAACATGCATCAGGCCCTGAAGATCTTTTGAAGCTGATACATTTAGTCAATTAAGACTTTTATCATTGAAAAAATAACGTTGAGCCTTGACATTCGTTTTAAGCAAACTTGCATTTTGGTGATCGGCATACATCTGATTAATAATAGATCGGTGTTAAAACTATTTCTTTCCCAGGGGTAAGAATCAGGGCCTGCAATACATTAATCATCTGTGCAATACAGGTCATTCTTACCCTGTCACTGTGATTATTGAAGATATTCAGGTTCGTACCTGCAACCAGGGCATCACGAAGTAAGTTCTGCTGAAATAAAAAGCCTGGATTCGTACCTGGTTCAACATCAAACCAATTACCCCATTCATCTAGCATTAACTCTATTTTCTTTTACGGACCATATTTATCCATGATGGCCGAATGTTTAAAAACCAGAGAATCCATCTCCAGGGTTTTCGCCATGGCTTTGAACCACTCAGCTTCAGAGAATTTTGTGGCTGACCCCTTCTTATCTTAGCTGTCCTGTATCGTATAATAATGTAATGCAAGCCCATTAATGAATTTAGAGCCATTCTTCATCAAAGTCTCTGTCTAGTTAAAATCAGCATTACTGGCACCAGATGCAATTTTTTGTAACTGGCCGCCTGGATAATTTTTAACGTAGGTAGCATATTTGCGCATTTCATCTGTGTAATAAGCGGCTGTCATACTGTCCCCACAACCCCAGGCCTTATTACCAAGGCCGATGTATTTAATCTTCCAGGGGGGTTCTCTACCATTCAATTTGCGAAGGTCGGTCATCGGACTTTTACCAGGAGAGGTCATATACTCTACCCACTGTGAGGGCTCGCATACAGTTCCACTACAAAACCTTCATAAATACCATGACCTAAATGTTCAGCAAACTGTCCATAAATATTTCTGTTAATGATGGTTCTGCCATCACGCTGATACAAATCACCTTGCCTGGCAGAAGCAGAATCTTTTAATGCTGAACTATTTTTCCTTGCAGTACTTCCAGGCCCTGCTTCAATCGTTATTTCCGACTGGGCAAAAGAACAAAACGGAGTCAAGATATATAATGCCATAAGAGCAAAAATCTTATGCTTCGCTCTCATTGAAATTGGATTGTTTCTAACCATGCCTGAGCCATTAATCCACATCCAGCCATGCTTGGGTGTACACCATCTGCTGTCCAGTAAACGCCAGGTGCCAGTTGTAGGGCCATATCATAAATTTTCTGATACGGAATAAATACTGCTTTATATTCTGAAGCCAGACTTGCAGCTGCTTCTCTGTAAGCATTGAATTCAGGATACCATCTGTTGTCTACTGCCTTTATTCCACTCACACCATAAGGCTCACCAATGATAAGTTTCAGATTGGGTAATTGCTGCAGCGTTCGATCTATCAACTTGCGGTAATCACCCTTATATGTTTCAATAGTACCTTTATAACCAGACGAGAGTGTATGCCAGAAATCATTCACGCCAACTAAAATACTAAGTATGCCAGGTTTTAACTGAATACAATCAGTTTCCCAGCGGGCTGCAAGTTCAAATACCTTATTACCGCTAATACCCCTGTTATAGATTTGTAGATTTTTTGATGCAGCACGTTGAAGTAACTGCCCACCGGCCATCAATGCATACCCCCCACCCATTGCCTGAGCTGAATTTGCCTGTAAGTTATCCCTCTGGCGGCCAGAATCTGTTACCGAGTCACCCTGAAAGAGAATGACCTCGCCTCTATCCAGTTTGATCTTCCCGGGTTTGTCAGCCCCAAAGGCCTGATTAACCAATTCTGGAATACCCGTTGAAAGCGCTGCTCCTAGGGCAGCGGTCTGAATAAATTTCTTACGTCCAATTTGACTTTGTTCCATATTAAAATTTAGTGATTGCAGTTTGAAACTACAGCATTTACGCCTGATTACGATGCATTTTATGGGTACATGCCAATTTAAAGTGAGACCCCACGTTTCCAGGGAATAAAATCTGCCCTCCCGGTAATGACAGCTGCCAAATTAACTTCACTACTGACTACAGAAATTAACTAATCCAGAATGCGTGACCCGGCCTGCTCAATATTATAGGCACAAAAGGCCTACTGTCGGTACCGGGTATTTTGCTTTACCAATAAGCACCCTGTACATGATGATTTCATCAGCAATTTCCAGGTCACCCAATGAAAATTTATGCTTTATCTCTATGTCATCTAACAGACTAACAAGAGAACCACCTACCATCACCTTATCATCTTTCCGAAGATCAGTGAGTGCTACTGCTACGTTATCGCCCGGGTGTAATTTAATACTGCTCGATTTCATGACAGACTTTTACTTATTGCGGCCACAATACCGTGATCTTTAATCAGGTTCAGATAGGTTTGTACTGTTTGTGAGAAGCAAGGCAGCTCATTCAGATTTACATTCCAAAGCTGAATATTACTCAAAACTGATGATGCCAGCATATCTACACTCGTTTCCTGCCAAAGCGTATGCATCAAGCCTGAAAACTCATCTTCAAGCTGATATTCAGCAAAGGCTGTTTTACCCCAGTAAATTCCCTGATCCAGACGAGAATTCATAAAAACAATATAGGCTGCAAAACCCAGAGATATAGCAGCAGGGATAGGTAAGTTAAGTTTAAAAGATTCCAATAAAACCGGAACAACTCTAATTCTTAATTTACGGGTATAATCAGTACAGATTTTAAGCCAGTAATGGCTCACTGCGGTATTTCTAAACCTGTCCAATACCTGTAAGCCGAACTTTAAAATGATTTCCTGATCAATATGAAAAGGAATTGCCGGAGACAGTTCATCGATGATTAGCTTTTTAATAAACCCGGCAAATAATGGATCTGCAACCGCATCGCTCACAGTTTCAATTCCGGCTAAAACTGCAGCCCCACAGCTTAAAGAATGTGTACCATTTAGTAACCTTAATTTCAGTTCACGAAACAAGGCTATATTGGGGCTGATAACCATACGTTGGTCTGACAGTTGAAAACTGAGCTTTGCTGCAACATCCTTACCCCCTTCGATTGCCCATAAACAATAAGGCTCAGCCAGGCATAGCAGATCATCTTTATAGCCGAGTTCATTTTCAAGTTCTGCAGCCTGTATTTCCGAAGGCTTACCAGGTACCATGCGATCTACCAGTGTATTGCAGAATGTATTGTGATAGCTTAACCAGCCAATAAATAAATCTCCAAGCTTATTTTCAATCGACAGTTGCATGACTATTGCTTTAAGCTGGCTACCATTATCAGGGATTAGTTCTGTAGGCAAAATCACCATACCACTGTCAATAGTACCCCCGAATGCATTGAAGCGTTCAAAAAGAAGGGCAAGTAATTTACCAGGGAAGCTTTCCGGAGGGTTGGCTAAAATAGATTCTGCCTGATAGCGTATACCCTTTTCTGTGGTGTTAGAAATAATTATGCCCAAATCTTTATTATGTACGGCAGCCAAAATAAGTGGCCATGACTGACTGGCATGTAAAACCCTTGAAATTGATTCATTTATGCGGTTTTCAACATATTCAACCCCATTCTCATACCCGCGAACGGCAACAGTATACAAGTTATTTTGCTTTATAAAAGCGCTGTCGATCGCATCTCCAGTTGTCTTAACAACCAAAATACTCCCGTTAAAAATACCAGTATGATTAGCCTTATCAATAAAGTAATCAGGCAGGGCACGTAAAAGCACACCGGTACCGAATTGCAAGACCCGTTCTGGCAAAACTGCCATTATTTCAGATTTTCCGGTTCCTGTATTATAAAGCCTTGCCCTGAGCAAGTCAGCTGATAATTGTTCCATATAGAAAAAGCTTGATCGTTATGACCTTACCTCACGGATCAGCTCAAGTGTTTGTACACTCATTTGACCAAGTAATGAAAAATCACTGTTCTCTTTAATTGATTTTGTAATCAGGTTTGTTCCCAGAGCCACAAGTGAGGATCCACTGTCGAACCATTTTTGTAAATTATCTTTCTCAATTTTAACTCCTCCACTTGGCATAAAGTACAGCTCTGGATAAACTTCTTTTAAAGCCTTAATGAACAAAGGACCAAGAACTAATGCCGGAAATATTTTAATTAACCTGATTCCTTGTTTCCAGGCCGTATGGATTTCTGTCGGGGTAAAACAGCCAGGAATCCAGAGAACTTTCAAATCAGCCGCCAGAGATGCTACCCAGGGATCAAAACATGGACTAACCAAAAAATCAGCCCCTATTCCAATAAATCTATGAGCATCTTCAGTGGTTCGGATTGTACCAGCTCCCAAAATAAGATCAGGCATTTCATCACGTGTTTCAAGTTTTAAACGCCTGAAATTTTCATATGCAGCGGGTCCTCTGTTTATATACTCAATGACCTGCATTCCTGACTGATACATTGCCCTGATCAGACTCAGACTTTTATCAAAACTGTCGTCATAAAATAAAGGCATTGCCCCTTGTCTGATTGAAGATTGAATGATACTCTCTATTTCAATGGCCATTTCTAAATAAATATCTTTCTAATATCTGGATTTATGCTCATACCGTGTTGAGAAATGTTTTATCTTGATCTTATTAGGAGAAAAGCATAAGTATGCACGAATACACAGGTCAAACAAGATTACTGGTTGCAATTGATTGCATCATTTTCGGATTTGACGGAGAAAAAATAAAGGTTTTATTAGTCAAAAGAGGACTCGAACCAGAAAAAGGTAAGTGGAGTCTTATGGGTGGGTTTCTCAGCCATGACATGAGTCTTGACAATGCAGCTGACTCTATTTTAAAAAAACTGACAGGTCTCGAGGGTGTTTACCTGCAGCAACTTGAATCGTTTGGCGATCCTGGTAGAGATCCTGTTGAGCGTACACTGAGTGTGGCCTATTTTGCCTTAATTGACATACATAAATACGAGACCCAGCTTTCTGATACCTATCATCCAGAATGGTTCCTGCAGGATAATCTTCCGCCTTTGATTTTTGACCATGCCCAAATGGTTAAAAAAGCAAAAAAACAACTTAAGTATAAGGCGGCTTTGCATCCTATTCTATTTGAATTATTGCCAGAGCGTTTTACCATACCACAACTACAAAGTCTTTATGAGGGCGTTTATGATATTAGCTTTGACAACCGAAATTTTAGCCGTAAAGTATTTTCTACTGGCTTGCTAATTAAGCTCGAAGAAAAAGATAAAACCAATTCAAAAAAAGGGGCATGGTATTATAAACTAGACAAAGAAAAATACGCTGAAAATTTTGATGCATTCCTTCATTTCATTCCCAACCCTGACAAGCTGATTATGGAAGGTTAAAAATTTCAAAATAGGCATAAAAGATTCTTAATTCTCTTTATTAAGTGTTATTTTGACATTATAAAGATTCATGAAACAGGAAATTTTTGTCATTGGTGTTGATTTTGGAACAGACTCTGTTCGGAGTGTACTTATTGATACAAAAGACGGCAGAGAACTATCGTCATCAGTCTTTTACTATCCAAGGTGGAAGGCTAGCCTCTATTGCAATGCATCGATTAATCAATTCAGGCAACATCCTGCTGACTATATTGAAGGTCTTGAACACACCATAAAATCTTGTCTTGACTATGTGGGTACAGATGCAGCTAAGTCAGTCAGGGGTATTTCAGTCGACACTACTGGATCTACCCCGATTGCCGTAGATAAAAAAGGAACCCCGTTAAGTTTTTTACCTGGTTTTGAAGAAAACCCAAATGCCATGTTTATTATCTGGAAAGATCATACTTCAATGACTGAGGCAGCAGAAATTAACGAACATGATAAGAAATATGGCAATAAATACCTCAAAAATGTAGGAGGAATTTACTCGTCTGAATGGTTTTGGGCAAAGCTATTACATATTTTACGGGTAGATCCGTCGGTTGCCGGGGCCATTGAAAGTTGGGTTGAGCATTGTGATTATATTCCCTTCCTGTTAACAGGAGGTAACAGCTCAACAGAAATTAAAAGAAGTGTTTGTGCTGCCGGTCATAAATCACTTTGGGCATCAGAATTTGGGGGTCTCCCACCTGACTCTTATTTTTCAGTATTAGATCCATTACTATCGGGCTTTACGGCCAGGTTATTCACAGAAACCTATACAGCCGATAAGGCAGCAGGAGTTATCAGTGATGAATGGGCATTACGCCTGGGTCTCTCTACTGATGTAATTATAGGAATCGGCGCTTTTGATGCCCATATGGGAGCTGTAGGGGGTCAGATTGAACCTTATCAATTAAGTAAAGTTATGGGAACCTCAACTTGCGATATGCTCGTTGCCCCACTTATTGAAATGCAGAACAAACAAATAAAAGGAATCTGTGGGCAGGTTCCTGGCTCTATCTTACCTGGCATGCTGGGTATGGAAGCCGGTCAGTCTGCTTTCGGTGATACATTTGCCTGGTTTCGGAATCTTCTCGAATGGCCTCTTGAATCGGGTGCATTTAATCTGGGTAATTTTCCGAAGGTTTTGACAGATGAATTAAAAGCGGCCATTCATGAGAATCTGATTCCTGCACTTAGTAGTGAGGCAGCAAAAATCAGCGTGACCGAACAATCAGAGCTTGCTCTTGACTGGCTGAACGGCAGGCGCTCACCTGATGCCAACCAGGAACTTAAAGCAGCAATTTCCCAGCTAAATCTGGCTAGTGATGCTCCTGCCATTTTCAGGGCACTCGCTGAATCTATCTGTTTTGGCGCCAAACAGATCGTTGATTGTTTTATTAGTCAGGGCGTACCAATTAAAGGGATTATCGGGTTAGGTGGAGTAGCAAAAAAATCAGCATTTACGATGCAGCTTCTTGCTGATATTCTTGATTTACCTGTAAGAATACACCGTTCAGAGCAAACTTGTGCAATTGGAGCCGCTATGTTTTCGGCAACAATCGTTGGCGCTTATACCACGGTAGAAAATGCCATGAATGCAATGGGCCAAGGTTTTGAACATACCTATTACCCGAATCCTATAAATAGAGCGCTTTTTGATAGCAGGTATCTCAGGTTTAAAAACCTGGCCTCGGGAATTGAGAAAATAAAATAGCCTGATATATACTTTAGACAATCCTGATTCAATCAGTTATGGATAAATATGATGAAATAAAAAATAAGGCTTTTGAAGCCAACCTAAGCCTTCCCAGGTTAGGCCTTGTCTTATTTACTTTTGGGAATGTGAGTGCTGTTGACCGTGCCGCTGGGGTATTTGCTATTAAGCCCAGTGGAGTACCATATTCAAGTCTACGTGAAGATATGATGGTCATTGTTGATTTTGAAGGTATATTAGTTGAAGGTACCTACAGCCCTTCTTCTGATACAAAAACCCATGCCTGCCTGTATAAACACTGGGTAGAAATAGGTGGAATAGCCCATACACATTCAAGTTATGCTACTTCCTGGGCTCAATCTCAGCGACCGATTCCACTATACGGCACAACCCATGCTGATCATTGTGTATCAGATATACCCTGTGCCCCCCCAATGCGAGACGAACATATAGCAGGAAATTATGAACTCGAGACTGGCTTTCAAATCATTGAGGCACTGGCAGAGCAGCAATTGAGTTATCTGGAAATGGAGATGATACTTGTAGCCAATCATGCACCATTCACCTGGGGTAAGACAGCTGAAAAGGCAGTTTATAATAGTGCTGTACTTGAAGAACTGGCAAAATTGGCATATCTTACTGAAAGCATCAATGTTAATGCCCCGCGCATGAAAGATGCCCTTATTAACAAGCATTACGAACGCAAACACGGTAAAAATTCTTATTACGGACAGTAAATCAATGAAAACACTTATTCTTTCAATTGTCTTTTATACTATCATGGTTCAGGTTCAAGCCCAGCAACATTCAGAAATCAAACTATGGCCAGGCCAGGTTCCATCAGAGAAATTAACAAAGGCTAATGATATCGAGGCAAGTGAAAATGGGGTTCTTCGTGTTTCACAAGTTACAGACCCCACAATAGAGGTCTATCTTACACCCTCAAAATCAGGTAAGCCAACACCTGCCGTCGTTGTTTGCCCCGGCGGTGGGTACAGTATTCTAGCCCTTGATCTTGAAGGTAGAGAGATTGCCGTCTGGCTGAATAGTCTGGGAATATCGGCTTTTGTGCTTCATTACCGGGTGCCAATGAAAAAAGAGGGAGCATTGCAGGATGCTGCAAGGGCAATGCGTATTGTTCGCAGTAAAGCCGCTGAGTTAAATATTAATATTGCCCAGCTCGGTATAATGGGATTTTCAGCAGGTGGAAGCCTCAGCGCACGCCTGAACAGCCGTTATGCTGAATCACTTTATCTACCCGTTGACAAGGCTGATGAATTTTCTACCAGACCAGATTTTTGCATACTGATATACCCGGCATATCTTGATAGCGGTGCCAATAATACGGTTAGCCCTGAACTGAAACTCTCAGTATCAAGTGCCCCTTTTTTTATTTTTCAAACAAGTGACGACCCGTATGGTAATAGCGCACTTGTCATGACTTCAGCCCTGAGAAAAGAGAAAATACCCGTTGAACTGCACTTTTATGCATCAGGTGGCCATGGCTATGGACTTAGACCCGGGAATAAGGCTGCTGAAGACTGGCCCATAGTATGTGCTTCCTGGTTGAAAGCCCGTCTGTTCAAATAAGTCTGGTTCTAAAACTATTTCAGTTAACTGGTTGCAGATTATTTAGCTGCTCTGGCTGGCAAATCATTTCAGGGTATAGTGGTTAATCAGGCTGGCAAATCAGGGTTCCAGTTCAGGCAGGCAAATCATTGCAGTCCATTTCGACTGATGTGCCAGAGGCTATTTCTGAAATATAGGCCTTTAATTCAAGTCCTATCTGCTCGAAATAGGCTTTACTAACCCGCTTAATCAGACTATTGACATGCTCAGCTCGAACAAGGTTAATAGTACAACCACCAAACCCACCTCCCATCATACGGGCTCCTAAAACATGTTCATCTTCACGTACAAGATCAACCAGGCAGTCAAGTTCAGCGCAGCTAACTTCATACATATATTGTAACCCATTATGGGATGCAAACATGCGCTTGCCAAAAGCTTCAAAATTGTTCTTTCGCAGGTCGTCAGCACCATCTTCTACTCGCTTGATCTCAGCAAGAATATAACTACAACGACGAAATACCAGCTCATCATGTGGCTCTACATAGTCAATAAGCATTGATTGAGTGATGTCTCTTAGACTAGTAATTCCTATTATATGCTTACTAACCATTGTAACACCTTTCTCACACTGCTCACGACGCTCATTAAAGGCTGAAGTAGTCAGTGAATGGGTCACACGGGTATCTAATAAAACTATTTTGATTTCCTGGGCCAGAAAAGGGATATATTCATAATCAAAACTACGGCAATCAAGTTTGATAACGGCCTGCTTTTCGCCGAAAGTACTCGCAAACTGATCCATAAGCCCACATTGCACGCCGACAAATTCATTTTCAGCCTTTTGAGCAGTTTTGGCCAGTTCTATTTTTTCAAGACCCAATGAAAAAAGTTTGTTTAAAGCAAATGCTGTTGCACATTCTAAAGCGGCAGATGAAGACAATCCAGCACCTTGCGGAATGTCACCTCCGAAAACGACATTAAAACCTTTTAAATTATGCTGCTTTTTAATTAGCTGATCGGCTACTCCCAGTATATAGTCTGGCCAGAGTTTGCCAGATGATTCTATTTTAGAGAGATTACTTTCAAATGAATCATTCAAATCAATTGAATGAAGATAAATCTGCTGATCGCTTCTAACACCTATTGCCATGTAGATATTTTTATTGATCGCCGCAGGAAGCACCAGCCCCTGATTGTAGTCGGTATGCTCACCAATAAGATTTACTCTACCAGGTGAACGAACCAACAGCGGTGTTTCAACGAAAAGTTCAACATATTTATCTTTTATAGTGGCAATAATACTCATGTAGATTAATTAGGAAGTTCAATATTGCCTGGCTTAATCTGATATTTTAAACGTCAGAGCCTGATATTGCAAAAATTTTAAGGTAATCATCCGTGTCTTCGGTTTTTAAATTTAACCCAACTAATTAAATCTAACCAGAATCGGGCAATTTTTTAGAATACATTTTTTTATTGTATTTTAAATATGAAATTAACGACATTTTTAAACGGATCATAAATTCATGTTATTATATTAAATATGGAAGCTGATACTACAACCAGTATTTCATCAATGCCAAGGGTCATTTTTGGCACCAGCAGTCTCGGTAATTTATTTGTTTGCCTCAGTAATGAAATCAAACTAGAAATTGTAAGTGAATGCTTCAAGCATTCTAAGGGGCCAGTCGTTTTTGATACGGCAGGTAAATATGGTGCAGGGCTCGCATTAGAAATATTGGGTAAGTGTTTAAAGCAGCTGAATATTTTACCTGAGAAAGTGATTATTAGTAATAAACTTGGTTGGATCCGCACAGAATTAAAAACTCCGGAACCCCTTTTTGAGCCCGGAGTATGGAGAAATCTAAAATACGACGCAGTACAGAAAATCAGCTATGATGGCATTCTTGAATGCTTTTATCAAGGCAACAAACTTCTTGATGGTTATATACCATCAATGGTTTCTGTACATGACCCGGATGAATATATGGCCAGGGCCGTTTCGCCAGAAGATTCACAGAAGCACTATGCTGATATTCTTGATGCTTACCGTGCGCTTGAAAAATTAAAAAAAGAAAAAAAGGTAGCCTCTATCGGGGTTGGTGCAAAAACATGGAATATCATAGAGCGTATTTCAGGAGATGTAAAGCTTGACTGGGTTATGATTGCCAATAGTATGACAATTAAAAATCATCCTGCCCCGCTTTTACAGCTCATGAAGAAACTCGAAAGCCAGGGCATAAAAATTATTAATTCTGCCATATTTCATTCAGGTTTTTTAACAGGTGGAAGTTATTTCGACTATAAGCTGATCTTACCAGATACTGTTTTAAACAAAACCATCTACAGTTGGCGTGATTACTTCTTTAAGATTTGTCGCAATCATGGAGTAAAACCTGCTGAAGCCTGTGTGCAATTTGCTCTTCTAGCACCCGGAGTTAAGAGTATTGCACTTAGTACAACCAATCCTGAAAGGGTGAAGGAAAATTTAAATCTGGCTGATAAGAAAATTGATAAAGAATTTTGGAAAGACCTTATTCGTGAAGGGCTGGTTGATCGGGAGTTTTTTGAATCCGAAGCTTTGTAACCCAAAAAACCTGACAACAAATGTAAATTAACTGTTACGATAAGTCAAAGATCATAAAGGTTTTTAGAAATACTGCCAGATTTAACAGTTCAAAACGCAGATTCAGTGTAGTTTTAAACAAAAATACCTCACAGTATGGTGAGGTACTAAGTGGTGATACCTGGATTTGAACCAGGGACACAAGGATTTTCAGTCCTTTGCTCTACCAACTGAGCTATATCACCTTTCTAATTGGGATTGCAAAAATAGAAATGTTTTTGTCTTAATGAAAATATATCTCAGTTTTTAAATTTAGTTTTTTCTTTTAACCTGGGTATATTGCGAACAATCAATCAATTCATGGCATTTCAACTCTTATTTATTTTTATTCTCGTCGCCTCAATTGTTCTGTTTACAAAAAATATCAGACAAATCAGCAATAATATAGCCTTAGGCAAAGACAAAAAATTAACTGATCAACCTGTAAAACGAACAGTAACCATGTTAAGAGTCGCCTTTGCCCAGGGTAAGCTACTAATCAAACCAATACCTGGGATAATGCATTTTCTGGTTTACGCCGGATTCGTACTCATAAATATTGAGGTGCTCGAAATTCTCATTGATGGAATTGCAGGTACACACCGGGTTTTCTCTTCCTACCTTGGCAGTTTTTACAATTTTCTAATTGGTGGTTTTGAGATCCTGGCATTTCTTGTCTGGATAGCCTGCGTTGTCTTTCTTGCACGCAGAAACTGGCTAAAACTGAAAAGATTTTCAGGTGTTGAAATGAAAAAATGGCCAAAAGAAGATGCCAACATCATTTTATTTGTTGAAGTTCTTCTCATGAGCGCTTTCCTGCTTATGAATGCTGCTGACCTACGGCTACAGGCACTGGGTTTTTCCCATTATATACATGCAGGTTCATTCCCGATCAGCTCCTGGTTTGCAGGCTTATTACCTTCAAACCCCGTCACACTTGAAATAATCGAAAGAAGCTGCTGGTGGTTTCATATTGTAGGAATACTAGCTTTCCTAAATTATCTACCTTATTCAAAACATCTGCATATTCTATTCGCCTTTCCGAATACCTATTTTTCAAATTTATCACCTAAAGGCAAATTCGATAATATGCAGAGTGTGCACAACGAAGTTCAGGCAATGCTTGACCCTTCATTTGTGCCCCCCGCAGATGCTATAGTTGGTAAGTTTGGAGCCAAAGATGTGACCGACCTCAGCTGGAAAAATTTGATGGATTCATATTCCTGTACTGAATGCGGCAGGTGTACATCTGAATGCCCGGCAAATATCACCGGAAAACTGCTCTCACCCCGCAAAATCATGATGGATACACGTGACAGGGTAACCGAACTGGGCTCAGCAATTTCTAAGAACGGATCTGGATTCACAGATGGAAAATCACTCCTGGGTGATTATATAACAGCAGAAGAATTATGGGCATGTACAAGTTGTAATGCCTGTACAGAGGCCTGCCCCATAAACATCGATCCACTGAATATTATTGTAGAGCTAAGAAGGTATCTGGTGATGGAAGAATCAAAAGCTCCGGCGAGCCTCTCGTCAATGTTTGCCAATATTGAAAACAATGGTGCCCCATGGCAGTTTTCCCCTTCTGACCGCTTAAACTGGGCCAAAGAGAACGCATAAATGACCCTGGTAGCAGTTTTCTCCTTCTGACCGCTCAAAATTGGCCAAAGAGAATGCATAATCAAGCTTAACGAAATACATGAGTACAGAACTTCATATTAAAACAATGGCTGAATTTGCGGCCGCATCAGAGCAGCCAGAAATTCTTTTCTGGGTTGGTTGTTCTGGAAGCTTTGATGAAAGAGCCCAACGGATTACAAGGGCTTTGGCTGGTATCTTACAGCATGTAGGAATTAGCTATGCTGTACTTGGAACAGAAGAAAGCTGTACAGGAGATCCTGCAAAACGGGCTGGAAACGAATTCTTATTTCAGATGCAGGCTGCAACTGCCATACAGACTCTGAATGGCTATGGAATTCGAAAAATTGTAACCGCCTGTCCACACTGCTTCAATACCATAAAAAATGAATATCCGGAATTAGGCGGTAATTATGAGGTTATTCACCATACAGAGTTAATCAAAGAACTTATTGATGCTGGCAAGCTTAAAGCAGCCGGTGGAGAGAGTTTTAAAGGTAAACGTATTACATTTCATGATTCATGTTATCTCGGACGGGCAAATGGCATCTACGAAGCGCCAAGAGCTGTTTTAGAAAGTCTCGATGCAGACTTGGTTGAAATGAAAAGAAGTAGGGCCCAAGGCCTTTGCTGTGGTGCTGGAGGTGCACAAATGTTTAAAGAACCAGAAAAAGGAAGAATAGATATAAATATCGAACGGGTTGAAGAAGCATTGGCACTTCAGCCGGCAATTATTGCAGCCTCATGCCCCTTTTGTATGACCATGCTGCGTGATGGAATAAAACATTTTAATAAAGAGCAGGAAGTGGAAGTACTGGATATTGCTGAACTCACCGCACGCGCAAACGGTATCTGAAACTATATTTGCGGCAGAACTGATTAATACAGAAATTTATCAGGTATTAATAGCAAAATTATGGCAGATATTAAAAATATGCCTGCTCATTCCAGAGTATGGGTTTACCAGAGTGATAGAGAATTTACAACTGACGAGGCTAATCAGCTAGAAGCGCAACTAGCGACATTCACTGCTGGTTGGGCTGCTCATGGTAATCAACTGGCGGCAGGTGCTGAGTTTAGATACAGAAGATTTATAATTCTGGCTGTTGATGAGAGTCAAAGTGGAGCAAGCGGTTGTTCTATCGATTCATCAGTGAGATTTATAAAAAGTCTTGAGCTGGAATACAAAATTGATTTGATGAACCGAATGCTGTTTGCCACCAAAGAAGATGATAAGGTACATGCCTACACAAGGGCAGCCTTTGAAGATGCTATAGAGAAAGGCAGACTTACAACTCAAACAATTGTTTTTAATAACCTGGTAAAAGATAAAACTGAACTTGATTCAAGCTGGGAAATACCTCTTGCTTCAAGCTGGCATGCCTCATTCTTTTCAGGCAATCTGGCAAGGGCATTGCCACACTAGTTAGGGTTTTTTTGTCGAAAATATATTTTAGATAATGGCTACCGGGAAACTGGTGGCCATTTTGATTTTAAATTTAAATACTTTCCATATTTTACAATTGAGTTATTAAAATGAATCTTGTTTAAAAGTGACAAAGGTTTATCGTTTTAATAATTCTGAAATTTTTCAACTCTAGCCCTACTGAAAAAAATATGACAATTACCAGCTTGATCAAACCAATACGGTCAGAGATCCGGGATTACCTCAAGGATAAAAACTCTCTTGAAATCTAAAGACTTTTAAATGGATGTGATGAAACTATTTAACAGAAAATCTCTGAAAAGTAATCTACTAAGCTTTCTTTTCTATTATCTGGTTACTTGTTTAATTTGCTCATTTATTACGCTTGTACCAAGCTTTATCTCAGCAATCGTTCAGTCAGCTCCCCCAATACAAGTAATAGAAGTCATTGTTATTTATCTTTTCCTTTTCCTTAGCTTATCTTGGATATATGTAATACTAGTTGTTGCTTGCATTTTGATTTGATTAAACGAGATTAAAAAGCCTGGGCGGCTGAAAGACTTTATAGTCCCTACGTCAAATATTACTATAATAATCTACGTTAGCTACTTTAAGCTTAGATTATTTGGTCTGGTTGAATATAGAATTGATTATCCATACGAATTCATGTATAGAGCCCTAAGTCTGATCTGGGCAATTGTTTATGTTTACGCATTTAAATATTTCTTTCCTCAATAATTTCATATAAGGGACCGAAAGAATATAAAGATCACATCCCAAGTATGATATGAAACCTACTAGTTCAATTTCATTCACTCATTAATGGCTATTGAATAAATGGGCCCGGTTTGCTAGATGAGTCATCGTGTTTGCAATCTTATCTGGTGAAGGTACTTCTTTGTTAATTCCTAAGTTAAGCAACCGGCCCCAAACGAAAAATGGCCACCCTTTGGAGGTAGCCATTTTTAAAAAATTAAAGCTGTAATTACTCTGCAACAACTTCAAAAGGTATTTTAACCTTAACTTCTTTATGAAGGTTCAGATTAGCGTTGTAAGTTCCAAGGAACTTAACATCGCCTTCAAACGTAATCTTGCGTCTGTCAACCTCAAAACCTAATTTCTTAATTGCTTCAGCGATCTGCAATGCGTTAACCGCACCAAAGATTTTTCCGGTTTCACCGGCAGCTTTAGCACCAATCTTAAGCGTAATGTCTTTTAGACCATCAGCGATGGTTTCAGCATCTTTCTTAAGTTTATCCTGCTTAAAGTGAATTTGTTTCAGGTTTTCAGCGAGAACCTTACGATTTGACTCATTTGCAATAACTGCGTATCCCTTTGGGATTAGAAAGTTACGGGCAAATCCTGGCTTTACTTTTACCACTTCGTCTTTCTCGCCCAGATGAATTACGTCTTGTTTTAATATGATGTCCATAATTGCTGTGGGATTATTTCAGTGAATCAGTTACATAAGGCAACAAGGCAAGGTGACGAGCACGCTTAACTGCCTGTGCAACTTTACGCTGGTATTTAAGTGAGGTACCTGTTAAACGGCGAGGTAAAACCTTGCCCTGGTCATTCACGAATTTCAGCAAAAACCCTGCATCCTTGTAATCAATGTATTTAATACCGTTTTTCTTAAAACGGCAATATTTTTTACGTGTTTCCTCAACCTTGGGTGGGGTTACATATGAAATTTGTTCAGCCATTATGCAGATTCCTCCTCAGTTTTTACTTCTTTAGCAGTCGTGTTCTTTGGTGCAAGTGTTCCCTTACGTTTACGCTCGTTGTAACCAACAGCATACTTTTCAAGAGAAATCGTTAAAAAACGTAAAATACGTTCTTCACGCTTGTATTCAGTTTCTAATCTGGCAATCAATTCACCCGGAGCTTTGAATTCGGTTAAATGATAGTATCCAGTTGTTTTCTTAGCGATCGGGTAAGCAAGTTTTCTCAAACCCCAATTGTCTTCATGGACAATTTCGGCTCCACCGTCAATGAGTATTTTCCTGAATTTTGCAATTACTTCCTTGGAAATCTCTTCTGACAGTAACGGGGTAAGAATGATCGTGGTTTCGTACTGATTCATTATCAATCGTTTCTGTTAAAAAATTAGGTTACTTCGCTGTGATTGTAGCGGGTGGCAAATATAGCGTAATTATCTTAATTTACGGCAATGGTACTCTCAAATAAATTAGACCTAAAACTAATCTTTTCACTGACCTGGAAGCAGTTACTTGGTTTGCTTCTGATTTCAAGCGGTGTTTATCTAACAAGGCGCTACGGATATGATGATTTATTGAGAGTAGACCCGCTTCCAGCAAGTATTTTGGGTACTGCTCTTTCTATATTACTGGGATTTAAAATTAATTCAGCCTATACCCGATGGTGGGATGCCCGAAAACTCTGGGGATCAATTGTCAATGATTCAAGAACCATGGCAAGGCAGATCGTAAGCTATTGTGTTGATGAAGAATTATGCCGCAGAATGATTCTACGGCAAGTAGCTTTTGCATATGCACTTAAAAATGCACTTCGTAAACAAACTGGTTTTTCAGAATTGGGACCTTTTCTGACCCGCAATAATCTGGCTGCATTATCTGGTCAAAAAAATATACCTGGCTTTATCCTGCAACTTCAGGCCCTTGAAATTGCCAAATTGCTAAAAGAACAAAAAATTGATCCCATACACCAAAGTCAGATGGAAGCCTGTTTGACAAGGCTTACAGATTCTCAGGGCGGCTGTGAACGAATCAAGAATACAGGATTCCCGAACTCATTTAATTTCCACCTTAATCTTTTCATTCTTATTTATTCTTATCTCCTTCCCTTTATTCTGATAACAAATTCAGACTGGCATACAATACCTGCTGCCATAATCATCGGGTATGTCTTTCTTTCGCTCAGTACAATTGCCCAAAACCTGGAAGATCCTTTTGAGAATACATGGTATGATGTGCCTATGAGTACGATTTGTCGAACTATCGAAGTTAACCTCAGCCAACAAGCCGGATTAACAGAATTTCCTCCATTTATAGAGCCAAGAGCAGGCTTTCTTCATTAAGGGATTAAATTAGAACTGATCATTTGTCTTAGCCCCGGAGTTTATTAAATTTGAACGTGAGTAATTTTGTAGTTTCTGCCCGTAAGTACCGTCCCGATCATTTTAATTCGGTTGTAGGCCAGTCGCATATAACGCGGACATTAAAAACCGCGATTAAAACCAATCAGCTGGCCCAGGCATTTTTATTTTGCGGGCCTCGTGGTGTAGGTAAAACTTCATGTGCCAGAATTCTAGCAAAAACAATCAATTGTACAAACATAAGCCCTGATTTCGAAGCCTGTGACGTTTGTGAATCCTGTGTTTCGTTTAGAAATGGGAGCTCTTTTAATATACATGAACTCGATGCCGCCTCAAATAATTCAGTTGAAGATATCAGGACCCTTGTTGAACAGGTCAGATATGCCCCTCAGGCAGGCAAGTATAAAATTTACATTATAGATGAGGTACATATGCTGTCTTCAAGTGCATTTAATGCGTTCTTGAAAACACTCGAAGAACCACCAGCTTATGCCATTTTCATACTTGCAACAACTGAAAAGCAAAAAATCATTCCCACAATTTTATCCCGGTGTCAGATATTTGAATTTCACCGTATCCAGGTAAAAGATATTGCCTCACATCTGGCCTATATTGCCGGTCAGGAAGCCATTAAATTTGAGCCTGAGGCCTTACATATAATAGCACAAAAAGCAGATGGTGCTTTACGTGATGCCCTTTCTTCATTTGACCAGCTGTCAATTTTTACTGATGGAAATATCACCTATAAAGAAGTAATAGAAAATCTGAATATTCTTGATTATGACTATTATTTCAAGGTTGGTGATGCACTGCTAACAGAGAATATACCTCAGGCATTATTGATATTTGATGAGATTCTTCGCAATGGATTCAATGGCAATGACTTCATGAGTGGTTTATGCAGCCATTTTCGTGACCTGCTTGTCTCAAAAGACCAAAACACGGTAAAGCTGCTTGAAGTTACCGAGCAAACCAGAGTACGCTATCTTGAACAAAGCGGCAGGGCAAGTTTATCATTCTTGCTGAGCGCACTGGCAATCGGCAACCAATGCGAAATCAATTACCGAACAAGTAAAAATCCGAGACTGCAGGTTGAGCTTGCCCTGATGAAGATGTGTCATATCTCATCAGCTTTTAAGTTTCAGAGCAACCCCGACAAGGGGCCTGAAAAAAAAAACCCTGAACTAAACCGGCCTCTTCCACTTATCGCTGATGCAATAGGTGGGATAAATCTATCTGCTAATACTGTTTTACAAACAGCTGTAAAGGAGGATTTGAAAGATAAAAAGGTGGTAGTGCCACAAATCACGTCTCAAGTTACCTTGTCAACAGGTATTATGATCGCTGAGTTGGTAAATAAGAAACTTGAAGAAACAGGTTCAGCTGTGATTAAGAGTCCTCATGAAACTTCTTCTGAACCAGTTAAAATCTCTCCTGACACTTCTGCTGGTGCGAAAGACAAAATCAAACTTGAGACGACTGCTGCTGCTATGGTTGGCAATACGCCTGAATCTGCTTTTGTTGCTACTACGGTTGACATTACGCCTGAATCTGCCTTTGCTGCTGCTATGGTTGGCAATACGCCTGAATCTGCTGCTTCTGCAACGGTTGACACACAAAAGCAAATAACAGCAGAGAAGCAACAGGTAAATAAACTAGAACCTCCCGTAATTATCACTACCTCGGTTAAACCCAGTTCTGTAAAATTCAAAATACCTTCGGCGGCAGAACTGCATAAAAAATTCGTGCCCTTGGGTGACGAAGAGCCAACAGAGTTTCTGATCGAAGAAATAGAAGATATACGCCCTATTGATTTTCATCTGCTGGTCAGCCATTGGAAAACATATGCGCATAGCCCACTTGTAGCTTCTAAAATAAACGTCTTTACGATACTTAACGCTTATAATCCTGAACTTGAGGACGGGCGTTTTATAAAAATCAAGGTTGAGAATTCTTTTCAACGTGGTATCGTGCAACCAGAGATTCCAGGATTGCTCAGATTTTTAAAAGATGTTTTCAATCACAGTTCACTGTATATTTCAGTACGAATCATGGAGCAGGCTGAAGAAAAAACACAGGCCCTTTATTCATCACAAGATCGATTTGCTTATCTGGCCGATAAAAATCCTTTAATAAAGGAATTCAAGTCGAGGCTTGACCTTGAAATTGAGCGATAAACTTATATTTACTTTAAAAATTATAATATGCCCTTTACAAAAATCAAAGTAGCAAATCCGGTTGTCGAACTCGACGGGGATGAAATGACCCGTATCATCTGGTCATTCATTAAAGAGAAGCTAATATTCCCTTACCTGGATCTTGATATTAAATACTATGATCTTGGCATGAAGTATCGTGATGAAACAAATGATCAGGTTACCATAGATGCAGCAAATGCTATAAAAAAATACCATGTCGGTATAAAATGTGCCACTATTACGCCTGATGAAACCAGGGTTAAAGAATTTGGTCTTAAGCAAATGTGGAGATCACCAAATGGTACGATCAGAAATATTCTTGACGGTACGGTATTCAGAGAACCTATTGTTATCTCTAATGTACCTCGCCTTGTACCTAACTGGACAGCTCCAATCTGTATAGGCCGGCATGCATTTGGCGATCAATACAAGGCAACAGATTTTGTTACTAAAGGCAAGGGCAAATTAAATATCAGTTTCACACCTGAAGATGGTAGCCCGGTTCAATCATTTGAAGTTTATAACTTCGAGGGCGATGGTGTTGCCCTGGCCATGTATAATACCGATGAATCAATCAAAGGCTTTGCAAGGGCTTGCTTTAATCAGGCAATCATAAAGAAATGGCCGCTATATCTTTCTACCAAGAATACCATTCTGAAGAAGTATGATGGCCGGTTCAAAGACATTTTTGAAGAAATCTACCTAAATGAATTCAGACCACAGATGGAAGAGTTAGGAATCACCTATGAACACCGTCTGATAGATGATATGGTTGCCTCAGTGCTGAAATGGCATGGTAACTTCGTCTGGGCATGTAAGAATTATGACGGCGATGTTCAGTCAGATACAGTTGCTCAAGGCTTTGGGTCGCTTGGTCTAATGACATCTGTACTTGTTACACCAGATGGTGAGACAATGGAAGCTGAAGCTGCTCATGGTACTGTCACCAGACATTACCGTGATCATCAGGCAGGCAGACCAACCTCTACCAATCCGATTGCATCAATATATGCCTGGACTCGTGGTCTTGAATTCAGGGGCAAATTAGATCAGAATAATGATCTGATTAATTTCTGTCATAGCCTTGAAGAAGTTTGTGTTGAAACCGTAGAATCAGGTAAGATGACGAAAGACCTGGCTGTAAATATCCATGGTAATAAAGTCAGGCATGGTGAGCATTATCTTTATACTGAAGAATTTCTTGATGCTATTGATCAGGGACTTACGGCCAAGTTAAATTTACATTCAATAGATTAAATTAGCTGTTTCTGTTTATTGACAGGATAAAGTTCAGAGCGGCCCCCGATAAGGGTGCACATTATTTTAAATCATTAAAAGCGGGCCCGATAAGGGTGACCGCTTTTTTATTTTAAAATAAATTTGCACTCTACGAATAAATTCGTAAGCTTTGATATACGAAACTATTCGTAAAATAAATTATTGATTATGAGCATTGCTGAACTTAAACCTACTGAGAGCGAACTCGAGATATTACAAATCATCTGGTTTAAAAAAGAAGCGACCGTGAGAGAGGTACATGATACATTGGCAAAGAAAAAAACAGTTGGTTATACGACAACTCTTAAATTAATGCAAATCATGTTTGAAAAGGGGCTGCTAACCAGAAACACTGATACAAAATCTCATCTGTATGAAGCCGCCGTCAGTCAGGATAAGACTCAAAAATTAATGTTAAATAAAGTCATTGATTCACTCTTTCTGGGCTCAAGCGTTGATCTGGTCATGCAGGCCCTGGGAAATAAGAAAACCAGTAAAAAAGATCTGGATCAGATTCGCAAATACTTGAAACAACTCGATAAAAAAGGGAAATAAAATGAACATAGCTGCAATGTCAATTTGGTTAAGACCCCTAGGTTGGGCCTTATTTCATTCTTTATGGCAAGGCTTTATACTCTGCCTGATCTGTAAAGTTTGCTTTATTCTCTGGAGCAAGAAAGCTTCTGTCAGATACATTATAGCCTATCTGGGTTTAAGTATCCTGTTTTTCACCTTTGTTGGTACTTTTATCTATCAGTTATTTATACCGGAGCAATTTTCAGTTCAGGTAATCAATGTGGCAACTAAAAATTTAATGCCTGTTAGTACGTCTGTACACTATTGGTCTTTTGAACGCCTGGCCAATGAATTTGATCAGATCCTAGTTTTATTAGTACCCTCATATCTCCTAATTCTAGGGTATTTATCTTTCAGGATGCTGGGCAGCTATAACCGTTTAGATCGCTTCAGGAATACGCGTTATCTATATTTACCAGGAATAAATTTATTAACCGTCTTTAATAATGCATGTCATTTAAGCAAATTCAAGAGATCAATAAAGCTTTATAGTTCAGAGCTGGTTAGCACACCGCTAACCATTGGATTTTTAAAGCCTATAGTTCTTATTCCTTTAGGTATGATGAGCCAGCTTAGCCCCGATCAGGTTGAGGCCATCTTTTTACATGAAATGGCCCATATAAGACGGCATGATTACCTGTTCAACCTATTTCAGGTTGCAATAGAAACAATTTTATTTTTCAATCCATTCAGTATAATTCTTGCCGGCATGATTAGAACTGAGCGAGAAAACTGCTGCGATGATTATGTAATTACCGGTGGAGCATCATCCCTTGATTACGCCCATGCACTTTTAAGTCTTGAAGAAATGAGGCTTCCACCTCCTGCCCTTTCTATGGGCCTGGGCTCAAAACCAAGTCAACTCTACCAGAGAATTAAGAGAATTACCAATACTCAGGCTCCAAAACCATTGGCCAGAACACCATTGGCCAGTCAGATTTTGATTGTCCTCGTTATTATTTTGACCGGATTGTCTTCGTTCGCTTTTCTAAACCCGAATAGTTTCTCACAGAAAACTGTGCGTACAGTTAAATTATCATTGCCACAATTACCAGGATTGCCAGAATTACCTGGATTGCCAGAATTTCTTGTATTTCCATCATATTTCAACTCACTACCAAAGGTGCTGAGAGCCCCGCAAGCCCCTCCTTCACCAAAAGCACCTTTAGCACCAACTGCGCCAAAAGCACCTTTAGCACCAACTGCGCCAAAAGCACCAACAACTCTACCGAAAGCACCCCCTACCAGCCAGATTACAATACCGCTTGACAAGCCGACAGTACCTCTGACACCTGCTAGGCCGAAAGCACCAGCAGCACCTGATCTGCTAAAAGCACCGCCAGCACCTGATCTGCTAAAAGCACCGCCAGCACCTGATCTGCTAAAAGCACCGCCAGCTCTACCGACAGCACCTCAGCCACCTAGTGCGCCGAAAGTATTATTAACAGCGGCGGTGAGCACCCCAATCAGCAAGCTCTCATTAACTTCATCATTTTCTCTGCAGACAAAATTAGGTCTTGGCTTAATGACAATGCAAATCACAGATAATCATGGTAAGAAAGAAACAATCACGCTCGTAGTAGATACGCTGATCAGTCCTGACGGTCAGATTAAAATAAAAGGAAAGATTGATAACAACAGGGTTTCTCTACCAGACCTAAAAAAGTTAGGTAAAGAGCTAAAAACTGCGATCAGGCAGGAGCAGTTTAAGAAACTACAAGCCGAGCTCGACACACTTAAAAATTTAAAAATTGACACCCGCGAAATCAGGAAAATTTGTGACCAACTCAGGTACAGCATTACCTTGAACACAAAAGCTAACAGATAAATAAAAATTCCTAAGGTCAGATCAATTATAGATTAGACTGGCACATTACGCCAGATATCCCAGAATTCAAGGCTTGGTAATGAAGCTATAATTTCGACTGGTTCTTTTTTTACAGGATGTATAAATCTCAGTCGTCTGGCATGCAGGCCAATGAACTTTTCTTTATATCCCCTGGGGTAGCCGTATTTATTATCACCACAAATGGGGCAACCTAAACTTGAGATCTGAACCCTGATCTGATGCGAGCGCCCAGTGATCGGATTAACTTCAAGTAAGAAAAATCCATTATCGGCACCTTTAAGCTTATAACTTAATTCAGCACGCTGGCTACCGGGCACTTCATGATCATAATGCTTGACAACATTACTCTCCCTGTCTTTCAGCAGCCAGTGAACCAGGGTATCTTCATGTATTTTCGGCTCTACCCTGGTAACTGCCCAATACGTTTTATTGATCTCCCGCTCTTTGAATTGCAAATTCATACGGTCGAGCGCTTTACTAGTGCGGGCAAATAAGATTACCCCACTAACAGGTCTGTCTAAACGGTGAATTACACCAACAAATGCTTTCCCTGGTTTATGGTATTTTTCGGCCAGGTACTCCTGCACCATTTCATCCATTGATTTATCTCCCGATTTATCAATCTGCACAATCATACCAGGCTGCTTATTAATTGCCAGGATATGATTATCTTCATATATTACTTCGAGATTATTACTATTTTCAGTTTTCAATATTGTTCTTTTTCATTCGGGAATTTACCCCCTTTTACATCGGAGATATAGTTCTTTACGGCAGCATTCATTTCATCATACAGGTTAAGGTACTGTCTGAGGAATCTTGGTCTGAAGCCTTTGTTTAATCCCAGCATATCATGAATCACCAGGATCTGACCGTCAACATTTGAGCCTGCACCGATACCAATAGTAGGGATATGAAGACTTGCAGTAACTTTTTTGCCCAGACTAGCGGGAATTTTTTCCAAAACTACACCAAAACAACCTGCATTTTCAAGCATTTTTGCATCGCTGAGAAGTTTCTCTGCTTCGCCATTTTCCTGAGCTCTTACGGCATAAGTGCCAAATTTGTAGATAGATTGTGGTGTAAGCCCAAGGTGGCCCATTACAGGTATACCTCCTGATAAAATACGATCAATTGATTCTTTAATTTCAATTCCTCCTTCAAGTTTTACAGCATGTGCCCCAGATTCTTTCATGATCCGGATAGCAGAATGCAGGGCTTCTTTTGAATTACCCTGATATGACCCAAAAGGGAGGTCAACTATTACCAATGCCTTTTTCACTGCCCTCACCACTGATGCCGCATGATAAATCATCTGATCAAGTGTAATTGGCAGGGTAGTTTCATGACCAGCCATGACATTTGATGCTGAATCACCTACCAACACTACGTCTAGCCCAGCTTCATCAACAATCTTTGCCATTGAATAATCGTATGCTGTTAGAGCAGATATTTTCTCACCCTTTGCCTTCATCTCCAGAAGAGTCTGAGTTGTAATACGTTTAACTTCTTTGTTTATTGACATAGCTGAGTCATGAGGAAGAACGAATGTAGATGATTTTAGGTTTATTTTTATACCTTTGACGGGTGAATATTGAGGCCCCTCAACACGCTTATTTTCAGATAAGACAGCATTCCTGCTGCCAGGTATCAGGTTTTTCTTTAAGATTTAAAATTACTTTTATTGTATGACGCAAATCGCAAGCATCCCTGCGGTACTTATTCTAGAAGACGGAACAGTTTTCCATGGAAAAGCTGCTGGCAAGATTGGAACCACAACAGGTGAGATATGTTTTAACACAGGTATGACAGGTTATCAGGAGATATTTACTGATCCTTCATACTTTGGTCAGATCATGGTAACTACCAATGTACATATTGGTAACTATGGCACTCATAACGATGAAAATGAATCACCTGAGATCAAGATTGCTGGTTTGGTTTGTAAGAACTTCAGTGAGGTTTATTCCAGGAAGATGGCATCTCAATCTTTACAAAATTATTATCTCGATCAGAATATGGTCGCCATCTCAGATATTGATACCCGCTCGCTGGTTCGGTATATCAGAGATAAAGGTGCCATGAATGCGATCATAAGTTCAGAGAAAATAAGTATTGAGGAGTTAAAAGAAAAGCTTGACCAAACCCCATCAATGGACGGATTAGAGCTATCATCAAAAGTCTGTACTTCTGAGGCCTACCATTATGGAAATCCAGAGGCACCATACAAAGTAGCAGTACTTGACCTTGGAGTTAAAAAAAGCATTCTGAAGAATTTTACTGAGCGTGATGTGTACGCCAAAGTCTTTCCTGCCAAAACGAGTTATGCTGAAATGAAAGCCTGGGGTGCAGATGGGTATTTTATATCTAACGGTCCTGGTGACCCTTCAGCCATGCCATATGCAGTACAGACTGTTAAAGAAATTCTGGCTGATGAAGCGCCCATGTTTGGTATTTGTCTTGGTCACCAGATACTTGCCCTTGCCAATGAAATCTCTACTTATAAGATGCATAACGGACATCGGGGCTTAAATCATCCAGTTAAAAATATCATACTCGATCATTGCGAAGTTACTTCCCAAAACCATGGTTTTGGTGTCAATCCAGACGAGATAAGAAGCTCAGAAAAAGTTGAGATTACACATATCAACCTGAATGATGGCACAATTGAAGGCATACGAGTCATTGGCAAGCCAGCTTTTTCAGTACAATATCATCCTGAAGCGTCGCCCGGGCCACATGACTCACGTTATCTTTTTGATGAGTTTATTACCTCACTAGGTAAAAAAATGGTAGAATTACGCTAATAAATTTATAAAAACATTAAACATGAGCTTAATTCTTGATGTTAAAGCCCGGCAGATATTGGATTCCCGGGGCAATCCAACAGTTGAAGTAGATGTAATTACTGAAAACGGTCTTTTAGGTCGTGCCGCCGTACCATCAGGTGCTTCAACCGGTATTCACGAAGCAGTAGAACTGCGCGATGATGACAAAAGCCGTTTTATGGGTAAGGGCGTAATAAAAGCTGTAGATAATGTAAATGATATTATCGCTGAAAAAATCAGAGGCCTTGATGTTTTCGAACAGAACTACATCGACCAGGTTCTGATTGAACTTGATGGTACCGATAATAAATCAAAACTTGGTGCTAATGCAATTCTTGGTGTATCACTGGCTGTAGCCCGTGTTGCTGCTCAGGAATCACATCAACCATTGTACCGGTATCTGGGTGGTGTTAATGCAAACACGTTACCAATACCTATGATGAACATCCTGAATGGTGGTGCCCATGCAGATAATAAAATCGACTTCCAGGAATTTATGGTTATGCCTATTGGCGCACCTTCTTTTTCTGAGGCTTTACGTTGGGGTACTGAAATATTTCATACCCTGAAAGGTGTTTTGAAAAGCAAAGGTTATTCAACCAATGTTGGTGACGAAGGTGGCTTTGCTCCAAATATCGGTTCTAATACAGAAGCAATTGAAATCGTACTTCAGGCAATTGAAAAAGCAGGTTACAAACCAGGTGAAGATGTTTATATTGCCATGGATGCTGCTGCCTCTGAATTATATATCAACGAAGAAAGAGTATACCATTTCAAAAAATCTAGTGGTGATAAATTAAGCTCTGAAGATATGGTTGCCTTCTGGGCAGACTGGGCTAAAAAATATCCAATCATTTCAATCGAAGATGGTCTTGCCGAAGACGATTGGGCTGGATGGTTATCATTGACTCAGAAATTGGGTAAAGATGTTCAGCTTGTAGGTGATGATTTATTCGTTACTAACGTTAAGCGTTTAAAACAAGGCATTGATCAAAAAATTGCTAATTCAATTCTGATCAAGGTCAATCAAATAGGTACATTGACTGAAACAATTGATGCTGTTAATATGGCTTCACGAGCTGCTTATACGTCAATCATCAGTCATCGTTCAGGTGAAACTGAAGATACCACGATAGCTGATCTTGCCGTAGCCTTGAATACCGGTCAGATTAAAACTGGTTCTGCTTCGCGCTCAGATCGGATTGCCAAATATAACCAGCTATTACGTATTGAAGAAGAATTAGGAGATACAGCCCAGTTCATTGGTAAAAGCTTTAAATACGTTAAATAATTTACGTAAACTTTATATAATTAACGCCTTATGAAAAAAGGAGCTTCAGCAATGAAGCTCCTTTTTTTGTGATCGTTTACAAATTTTAATCGGCACCATATCTACTTTACAATTTCCCCCTCTTTAAGCTCATCATTTGCATGAAGCACAATTCTATCGCGGGCATGGATATTTCCAAAAATCTCTGTAGAATCATGACTCGACAGACCTTCTTTAATATTAATTAATGCTGTACGCCCATTTTTAATTGTAGCAATGAATTCCCGTTCAGTTGATTTAACAATTGCATTATCAGGTACCACTAAAGACGTGGCATTTGATGTTAGGGGAATCTTTACTTCACCATACATGCCAGGCTTAAATTGTTTATCGTGATTGATCACATCTACTTCAATAGCCTCAGCATGCATAGAACCGAGGGCATTTGAAGACCTGCTGATTTTAGCCTGCAGAATCTTACCCGGCAAAGCATTTAGTACATAGCTGACTTCCTGATTCAGGTCTACCTTATCAACGTAGCTTTCAGGAATAAAAACCTCCAGCCTGAGTTTTTGCAGATTTTGTAGAATAAGTAATGGCTGGTCCTTGGTTTCTGATGAGCCTACAAGGGCACCATTAGAAACATTTCTCTGGGTGATAATACCTTCAAACGGAGCCCTTACTTCAAGGTAAGATTGCATCGTACGCACAGAATTGAGATTAGACTGCTCAGCCATAGATATTGCAGCATCAGCCTTCATTTTAGACAATGCATTATCCAGATCAATGGGCGAAACGGCCCCTGGCTCACGGGCTGCATCTTTCAGCCGGTCATACTTTTCCTTACTGGCCAGTGAAGTTTCCTGAGACTGAACATATTTTGAGTTTGCCGCCTCAACAGCAGATAATAATTCTGGTGCCTCTAGCCTGATCAATAATTGCCCTTTTTTAACTGTGGAGCCCCTGTCTACCAGCATTTCTTTGATAAAGCCGCTCACCTTTGGATAAATATTAACCTCATCAAATGGTTTCAAAACCCCCGGCAAACGTACATATCCATTGAGATTTCGCTCAACGATAGCACCCAACTCGACCTTTTGTGTTGTTACCTCGGCCCTGGAAAGATCTACCGGGTGCTGGTTGCCAGCGCAGCCTGTTAGAATAAGGCCAAATAATACGGCAATACCAAATAATAGACCATTGCAAGCTGTAATTTTCTGTTCAAAGTTCATGATGTTCAAGTATTGGCTGCGCTGATAGATCATCTTCAGGCATGAGTGAGGGAGAGATATAAGTTGTTTTTTCCTGGATCATTGAAAAGACCAGTGGTAAAATAAAAAGAGCGGCAAGCGTAGAAGCAAATAAGCCCCCGATCACAGCCCGGCCCAGTGGGGCTGTCTGTTCACCAGCTTCACCCATACCGGAAGCCATGGGAATCATGCCTGCAATCATGGCAATACTGGTCATAAGAATTGGCCTGAGCCTGATTGAGCCACTTGTGAGGGCAGCCCTGCCGGCATCTTTATAGTCAAGCCGTAGTTTTTCAGCATTGGTGACAATCAGAATCGCATTAGCAACAGATACCCCGGTTGACATAATCATACCCATATAAGATTGAAGATTCAAGGTTGAACTTGTCAAATGTAACGCAGCAAGTGATCCAAGAATTACTGCAGGAATAGTCGATAAAACTGTCAGAGACAATCTGAAAGACTGGTAATTCGCTGCCAGTAATAAAAAGATCACCAAAATGGCAAACAAGAGCCCATTCTGTAAACTACTAAATGTATCTGTCAGCAAATTAGACATCCCCTTCATCTCTGTGACCAAACCCCTGGGAAGGGGTCCCAATGAACTGATGGCTAGTTTAACAGCTGCAGATGCAGTGCCAAGATCTTTTTTATCAATATTTGCTCCAACTGTCAGAAACCTTCTGGGCCCGCTACGATCATATTCACCCGGTACGTAAATAACTTTGAAATCAGCAATATCACCCAGTGAAGGTATAGCCTGACCTTTTACCAGAGGTACTTCTTTCAGCTCATCAAGTGAGTTCATGACATATTCAGGCACCTCAACCTGCACCTGATAGGTATAGGCTGATTTCTCATCAAGCCAGAGGTTCTTTTCTGTAAAGCGGCTTGATGACGTACTGGCGGTAACAGATTTTGCGATCTGATCAACATTCAGCCCAAGCTGAGCAGCTTTCAGTCGGTCTAAATGAATGCTGATGACAGGTACATTCAAGGGCTGGGCAATTTGCACATCGCGCAGATAAGGGATTTTCTGCATTTTCTGAACCAGGCGCTCAGCGATAGTCTTAATCTGACTCATATCCTTACCTGCTACCCTGACTTCAATCGGGCTGGCTGCCCCTTCACTCATGATTTTCTCGGTCATGTCAATCGGTTCAAAACTTACCCGAAGATCAGGTATAGTCCGTGCAATATTCTTGCGCAGAGCGTCTTTGAACTCATCCATCTTAACCTTATAGTCATCATCCAGATTTACCTGCACTACGGCTTCGTTTGTTCCGGTATTAAAAATATAGAGGTTACTCGTACCATAACTACTTGGGATCATGCCCACATAAGATGAGGTGATCTTCACATGATGACCTGAAGTACTGTCAATGATTCTCAGTACCTGGGTCATTTTCTCTTCGGTTCGTTCAAGCCGGGTGCCGTCTGGTTCTTTTATACGTAACTGAAACTGCCCGTTATTGAGTCTTGGCATCATGTCTTTTCCAATCGAGAGAAAAGCCCAGGCTACAAGGCAAAGTACCGAAATAAGATATACTGATACTATTATTTTCCTGTAAGGCATCCAGCGGGTAAGAACATTCAGGTAGGCTATTTTTACTTTCTCAAAAAAGTTATTTTTTTCTGGCTCCTTTTTTTCTTCCCTGGCATGCATTTCAACCTGCTCTTCTTCGTCAGCATCAAAAGCATTGGCAGCATGAGCATGGGGCCTGTCATGATGATAGTGCTGGTATTTATCAGCTTTAATCATCCAGTTACTCAAGACCGGCACCAGTGTTTGTGCTACAATAAAGGATACAATCATCGTAAAGCCAATTGACAGAGATAAGGGCAGAAACATGGCCTTGGGAATCCCGTTCATTAATATAGACGGAGCAAAAACTGCCAGAATACAGAGCAATATCAGCAATAAAGGAAAGGCAATTTCTTCACAGGCATCAAATATTGCCTGTTTCTTACTTTTACCCATTTCAAGGTGCTGGTGAATGTTTTCTATGGTGACAGTCGCCTGATCTACCAGGATCCCAATTGCCAGGGCCAGGCCACTAAGGGTCATGATATTTATGGTTTGCCCGGCAAGCCCCAGTAAAAGCACTCCGATCAAAATCGATACAGGTATAGTAATTACCACAATCAGGCTACTTCTGAGATCACCTAAAAATAGCAATACCATCAGACCTGTAAGTAATGCACCTAATCCCCCTTCAGTAATCAGACTCTTGACTGCATTTATTACGAACACCGACTGATCAAACTCATAAGAGAGCTTGACATCATCCGGCAATAGGCTTTGCATTTCTGGTAGCTTACTTTTTAGATTTTGAACAACAGACCAGGTAGAGGCATCAGCTGTTTTTACAACAGGAATATATACTGACCGCTTCCCATTAATCAGCGCATAATCAACTGTAACGTCAGCTGCATCAGCTACACTTGCCAGATCTTTGACATAGACAGGAACACCTTTCACCGTTATAACAGGAATATTGGCAAACTCATCGGCCTTTCTGACCTGAGAATTCATGGTGGTCAGGTACATGGTATTATTCAGACGCAGATCGCCTGAGGGTGCCATCACATTGAATTTGGACAGGGCTTCAACAACCTGATCAGGAGTAAGATTATAGCTTCTTAGCTTTGATGGATCTACATTTACAGTGATCGTTCTGGCATTTGCACCAAAGGGTGGCGGTGCACTAAGACCTGGCACAGAAGCAAACATTGGCCTGATACGGGTTGCTGCCATATCTGAAATCTCTTTCAGATTTCTTGATTTACTAGATAGCACCAGCTGACCGACAGGTAATGATGAGGCGTCAAACCTGACTACCTGAGGAGGCAAGGCTCCGGGAGGAAAAAACTTCATTACCCGATTTACCTGTAAGGCTACCTGGGCCGAAGCCTCGGCCATGTTTGTACTCTCGTAAAAGCTTATTTTTAAAATCGTTAATCCCTGTATATTCTTACTAACGATAGACTTTACCCCATTTACATACAAGAACTGATCCTGCATACTGGTTGAGAAAAAACCCTCCATTTGTTGTGGAGACATACCCCCATATGATTCTATAACATAAATAGTTGGCTGATTTAAGGCTGGAAATATATCAATCGGAATATTTATTGCACTCAACACTGAAAAAATCAGTAGGCTTAGCACGATAACAACGATGGTAATTGGTTTTTTTAAAGCCATTGTGACCATTGACATAGAAATTAATTTAAAAGATTTAACAATTTGGCTAGTTGGTTTTCTGTGATTGCCTTTTGAAACAAGGCAAAGGCAAACTGATTTTTAGCACGTGAATAATCATTTTCTGCCCTGTAGAGCACATTCAGAGATGCGTCGAGTTCAATGATATCGGTCAGGCCGTTTTTATAAAGTGAGAATTTCTGCCGGTACGCATCTTGTGCAGCTTTGAGCTGTACGGGTATTTCATCAAGGCGGCTCATAGAAGTTGTAAGTTCTGTACTTGCCTCATTACTGCTAGCCGAAAGACTTGCCTTTTGCTCATCAAGTTGCTTCAAGGCGTAGCTGCTGGCTAATTTTCTGGTTTTTAATTTTAATTGCCTGCGCTTTAAATCAGTCAGATTATATGACAGGGCTAGTCCTACGAGATAGTTTGAGCGGTTAAAACCCCAACCGGTATTGAAACTATTGAACTGATCATGGGCATCGATACTTGAACTCCGCCCCCAGGCTGCAGCTTCAATAGAGATCTTAGGATTATAACTCTTTCTGGTAAGTTGTTCAACTGCCTGACTTTGCTGGTACCGGCTTTTATAATAGGCAATTAGTGGATGATTTGAACTATCTGCACCCAGAGAGGTAAAATAAAATGATTTACCCATTAACTGATTTTCAAGGGTTGTATCAGGCTGAATGTTTTGAGATGGAAGTCCGGTAATTAAGGCCAGATTTTGCTGTTCATTCTTATAGACATTATCCAGTTCAATATAAACAAGTTTTGCTTTTGATAATTCTGCACCAGCTATGCTTGTATCTATTCCAGCACGTAAACCACTTCTGGCAAGAACAACGATTGTATGTATTATTTGCTGGTTTCTGGCGATATTTTGTTTCTGAATGGACAGAAACTCATAAAGGCGCAGTAGTTGCAAATAGTGGCTGATGGCAAAACCATCAAGCTGGTATTTGGATTGCTGGAAATAAGCTTCATCGACCCGAACCCTTGATGCAGCAAGCTGATTCTGGGCATGATACGCACCAAAATTATAAACTTCCCAGTCAAGGGATGCGATTCCAAGATTAGCAAGTGCCGTATTGGAATTTGAATTAGTACGCACACCCCTTGAGTCTGATGGAACCATACCGAAACCAAAATAAGGGCCAGCAACATTATTATTTGTTCCCAGATCAGCCTGGTAGCTCAGTTTTAAATCAGGGAGCCAAGCAGATTTTACCTCATTTGCTTCAGCCCGGCGAATTAAAATGGCTGCAGAATCGGTCTTTAGTTGAGGAGCATGCAGATGCACCTGCTGCAATAGATTTGGTAGATGTACCGGCTTTTCGGTAATCTGGGCATAAGATACTATCGGGAATGATAACATTACGCCTAAAAGGAGTTCTTTAAAACCTTTCATGAATGATGATATTTAAGCAGAAAAAATAGGAATTGAGACCACCTACATCAAAAAGTGGATGATTAGAGAATGATGATGTTTAATCACTGTTTTAAATTAAACAGGACAGAAGCATCAGATACGAAGACTCGTAATAGAGAGAAAAAACGGGAAAGAAACAAATAATGAAAAGAAGTGATTGTTACGATGTATGAGATTATTGATCGCTAGAATTAAAGGAGCAAAAAGAACGAAAACAGCAAACAGCAACATTTTCGAGTACTGGCTGCGGCTTCCTAAATCATACCGCTGACGGTGGCGATAAACCTTATGAACTGATACATTGCTGACAGATGAAGTTAAACCATGCTGTGATTTTGAAACTAAACTTTCTGCATCTGTAAAGATTACAGAAGCTGTAAACAGGTTTGTTTTATTTAAAGAAATGTCAGGCTGTGAAGATAATTGTCCGGTTCTGAAAGAGAGTGAATTCTTTGACTGTTGAAAGAAAAGAAAGCTTATAGAAAAAATAAAATAAAATGCGGAGATAAAAAGCAACGCTGCCTTTCTTAATTCGCATATTTTTAGATAATCAGTCATATTATTCTGCCGCAAAGATATTAAAGAATAACTGTGTTTACATTATTATAAAATCACTATGTAAATTTCGAAGATTTAGTGCCGAGATCAAACTTGTACCGTATTATTTGTTTTAACTCAATGCCAGAAAAAAAAGCCTTACTGATTACGATCTTACTTATTGTGCTGCTTTCAGGCGTTACTGCTTTTGGGCAGCAGAAGTTTACTGAGCCTATAACAGGAGAATGGATAGTTGCAAAAAAAAACCTTATTGTGCTTGTATACAAAACCGGGAATGAATATAATGCCCGTATTCTGTGGTTTAATGATAGCGATGATAAAACCCGTGATATGAAATCAAGGCTTGATAAATACAATCAAGTGCCAGCTCTTAGAACGAGGCATATTTTAGGATTAGAAGTTGTTCGTAACCTGACGTATGTAAAAAGAACTTCGACTTATGAAAACGGGATCATTTATGATGCACGTACTGGCCGAGAATGGGATTCATACGCATATTTGACCTCGCCCAATACCTTAAGAGTAAAAGGATACTGGCACTTTAAATTTATCTCCCAGACGATGGATTTTTACCGTCTGCCCCTGAGCAAATCTATTGGCATCGTTAAATAAATAAGTTTAATGGGTCAGGGGTTAAATTATTGGGGTTATGAACCTTAGTTATCAGTAACTCAATGATTTTTCACAGTTTTACCAGATATTAAATTCTAATTACTAATATTTGTTTAACAATCTTTGCAGTATGTATCAATCAATTTTGATCCTTCTAAAAAACAGGTATATATTAACAGCGATTTGTTTTGTAGTCTGGATGGGCTTTTTAGATAAGGATGATTTTTTCAGTCAGCTTAGCCAAAAAAATCAAATTGCCACCTTGCAAAAAGAAAAGGCTTATTTTATTAAACAGACGGCAGACATTAAAAAGAACCTGGCTGATATTTCTATTGATAAGGCTAAACTTGAAAAACTAGCCCGGGAAAAATACCTGATGAAGAAAGATAATGAGGAAGTTTTCGTTATTATTAATGAAAAGGCTCCTGTTCAGGAAAAACCAACATTCTTCAAAAAGATTAAAGCATTTTTCTAGTATACCCCATTCCATTTTCTGATTCCCCATTCCAAAGACAGGAATAACAGCAGTATAAAAGCCAAAAGCCTGATCGAGATGAATTCACTGACTGAACGAACTTCATGACTCTGCATTTTTATAAGATCATTGTGCTGAATCAAGTCAGGTAAAGAATTAATTGTAGCAGGATAAACCATTTTGCCCCCAGTTTTGAAGGCAAGCTGAAAGAGTAAATTATGATTTGCAGTCAGGCTCAATTCTTCTAAGAGCAGGGCCTTGATTATAAATTTGCCAGATGCTTCGAGTTTTGGCATGCCAGTGACTGAAGCATGATAAGAGTAATCACCCGCAGGAAGGCTGGCAATTTCCAGTCTGTAAGAACTGTTGCTTTTCGTAAATACAAAGCGGTACGTTTTTCCCGAACTATTAATGGCCTCAAGCATCACGTCGGCACTTGTGACAGGTTCATAACTCTCATTAAAGAGAAACCCATCGAAAATAATTGGAACATCTTCATTTAGAATGCGTTCGGGCATACTGATTCTAAACCGGCGTTTATCTTCCTTGGCGGTCAAAAACTGCACGAATTTGCCAAAAAGCTCATTTGTAGCATGATGGTTGTTATTCCTCTCAAAATCTGTCAGTCTCCAGCGCCAGATACCAGAACCCATCAGATAACCTGTTTTGTGATCATTAAGTTCAGTGACAAAGAATAATGGCTGGGCTTTAAGCAAATTTTGCTGGGGCTGGCTGACGACAACTGCCGATGCGTTGAAAACCTGGTATGCTGACGGACCAACCAAGGGTGGAAACTGATTTATTGATGATTTCAACGAATCGCTTATTACAAAGGCATTAAAATTTGGTGATACCTGAGCAGGTAGCTCTGATGATAACTCTGCTCCTGGGGTTATAAATATTCCTTTCTGAATTGCGTTTAATTTTACGACATCGGTCTGACTTCCAACAATGAACCAGACTGGTATACTGCCATCAATAATTGTTGACCAACCATGACTGACAGGTGAGGTAAAAGATGGAAGCTGATCTAAAATTATCAGATCATAGCCTTTTGTATCGATATCACTTGGTTCTGAAGCTGTTTTCAGTACAACCTCATCATTTCTAAAGGTCTCCATCGCCTGCTTTATTGCAGATAGATCCGGATGAGGTGAACCTGAAACAAGCAAGATTTTAAGCTTCCCCTTGATAACTTCTACCACTATAGTCTTCTCATTATTTTTCAATGTTACTTCTCCCGCAACAGGGTCAAGGGTTACCGTAATTTTTTTGAATCCCTGACTAGCTGCATCAAGAAAAAGCGGAATCTGACTAATGAAATGTGAAGATTTAATACTTATTGGGCTTGAATAAAGCACTATACCTGCTGATCTGACTGTTATTCTGCTTGACCGACCCTGTAATTGATGCGCCTCGATATTAACTTTTAATTGAAATTTATCACCCTGATAAACCAGGTTATTATATTCTATATCATCTATAGCCAGATCTTTTGCCTGGATTGAATCACCGAGAGCGATCGTGTAAAAAGGAGCATGAAAGTTTTTTATAGCATAAACCGGATCAGGTCCCCGGTTATAGATGCCGTCAGATGCTACGATAACCGCGCCGAGGTTTTGATTTTCATATTTTTTTGCTAATTCTGCCAGGAGTGAAGAAAAATCAGTTGCCTTGTCAGTATAATGAAAATCAAGCCCCTTACGAAGAGAGGTACCAAATGAATATGATTTAACTGAATAATGCTGACCAAGTTGCTTTTCAAGACCGAGCATTGCCTGCTGATAGGCATTTGCTGAGCCTTTATGAAGGGCTGTATTTATAGATGATGAATGATCCTGGGCAATAACAAGCACAGGCTTTTCAAGCTTAACCTCACTATTCTTAAACAATGGATTAAGTATTAAAACAAGCAGCAAAGTAATTACAACTACCCGTAAGGTTGCAAGGCTTATCCTTACCGGTTTTGAAAAATTTTGATTTCTCGTGTATAAAAAACTGGCATAAGCCAGCCCTCCAAGAATACAAAATAGAAAATACCAGGGTGATAGCGAATTAAATACGAGTGTCATCGGTATCCAGGTATTTATTTATGCTTCTTAATTAAGCAACTGCTATTGTCATGTTAGCAGTCCGCCACATACAGTAATAACCTGACCGCTAATATAGCTTGCCATGTCTGAGGCGAGAAAAACTGCCAGATTTGCCACATCTGATGCTTCGCCCATTCTGTTAAGTGGAATGTTTTTTATCCATTCATCAGTTGTTGAAGCAGGCAGAATATCTGTCATTTCAGTTCTAATCAAGCCAGGCGCAATAACATTCGATCTGATATTTCTTGAACCAAGCTCTAGTGCCAGTGATTTCGAAAAGCCTATCATTCCGGCCTTACTGGCTGCGTAATTTGACTGCCCGGCATTACCACTGATACCCACCACAGAGCTCAGGTGAATAAATACACCATTTCTTTGTTTCATCATCGGCTTGCAGGCAGCCTTTGAAATATTAAAAACTGATTTAAGATTTGTTGTGATTACTTCATCCCATTGCTGCTCACTCATACGCATCAACAAACCATCACGGGTGATTCCTGCATTATTGACAACAATATCCAGGCGCCCGAAATCTTTAAGCACTGAGGCAATAAGTTCTTCAGCAGCCTGGTAATTCGAAGCATCTGAACGATACCCTTTCACCTGTGAACCGCCAGTCGCCAGCTCTGTTTCAAGTGATTCACCCTTCTCAACTGATGACAGGAAGGTAAAAGCCACTCTGGCACCATGTCTAACAAAAAACTCAGCAATACCTCTACCTATTCCTTTTGAGGCCCCGGTTATAAGGGCTACTTTATTTTCAAGTAATTTCATTCTGTTATTATCAGCTTATTGCGTAATTCCTGCTTTTTTGAGTACATCTGCCATCATCTGGCCGATAAAAGCAGGAGAATCAACGACATGAATACCACATTCACGCATGATTTTCATCTTGGCAGCAGCCGTATCTTCAGCACCACCTACAATAGCACCTGCATGACCCATTCTACGACCAGGGGGCGCAGTCTGACCAGCGATAAAACCAACTACAGGCTTGGTACCATGGTCTCTGATCCAGTAGGCTGCCTCAGCTTCCATACCACCACCAATTTCACCAATCATGATAATACCATGGGTATCAGGATCATTCATCAATAGCTCAACAGCTTCTTTTGTAGTTGTACCAATAATTGGATCACCCCCAATCCCGATAGCAGTTGACTGACCCAGACCCTGACGGGTAATCTGATCTACAGCTTCGTATGTCAGTGTTCCTGATTTAGAAACAATACCAATATGACCCTTTTTGAAAATAAAACCTGGCATAATACCAATTTTCGTTTCTCCGGCGGTGATAATTCCTGGACAATTGGGCCCAATCAGACGACTGGCTTTGTCTTTCAGGTATTCTTTTACAGCGATCATATCGCGGGTAGGAATGCCTTCTGTTATACAAACAATAATTTTAATACCGGCATTGGCAGCTTCCATAATTGCATCAGCAGCAAATGCAGGAGGCACAAATATGATAGACACATCTGCACCTGTGCGTTTAACAGCCTCCTCAACCGTGTTAAATACCGGACGGTCAAGATGCTGCTGTCCACCTTTACCAGGGGTAACACCACCCATAACCTGAGTTCCATATTCTATCATCTGACTTGCATGATAGGTTCCCTCTGTTCCAGTAAATCCCTGAACGATGACTTTAGAATGCTTATTAACCAATATGCTCATAATTCTTGCTTGTACTGCAAATCTATATTAATTCAGTTGATAAAAAACTAAAAATGCCTGTGCTCTGAACCGGGCCTGTTCTCATCCCTGCGATGCTCCTGATTATCCTGATCAGGCATCTTCCCGGCAAACTTTTGCCAGCGCAGTGAAAAACTAAGTAAAAAATATCGGGCCAACCTGTTAACTCTGTTATCGGTAATTGAATTTGCAGATACTATGCGAGAAATTCCTGTATTCTGATTGAATAAATCGAAGGCCTGGATTCGAAGCGAAGCCATATTCTTTTTTAGAAATTGCCTTTCTATGTATAGGTTCAGGATTGTAGGATTAGCATTTACCGTTGTGCTGAAACCATGATTCAGCGTTTTGCTAAGATCATATCCGAGTATCCAGTCTTTAAAAAAATAATTACGACCATTCAGAGCAAATACCCATGTACGGGCATTGCTATTGGCTGGTGATGGAATTGAATATTTTGTTTTATTGATCGTATAATTGGCGCTTATCTCTGAATCCATCAGGGTGTCAAGATCAAGCCTGAATTTAACGGTAGGGCTGAAAACCCATGAATGCCCGGTGTTCTCAAGATCATTCACATATGATAGATTATTCGCATAATTGACATTTCCACTTAGTGAGGCTGTATAACGCCGCGAGTCAAACGGTTTAGAATAATTATAAAATCCGTTAACACTATAATAACCATTGGCATTACGGTGTAAGGTATAAACCGTATCACCACGTGAAATTGAATTACTGACAATTTTATGTTGGACCTGATTGACCGATAGATTTGCAAATAGAATATTACCACTTTTATAATCATAGGCATTATATCTGAATGAAACGCTGTTTTGAAATTCTGCCTTCAGAAAAGGATTGCCTGTAACCGGGTCCAGCGGATTGGACCGGTCTGTAACTGGCTGTAACTGGGAAAAAGATGGCTGATTACTGCTGCCATTATACCTGAAAGTAAATGAATGCCCTTTTGAGAAATCATATACAAATCGTGCAACTGGAAAAATAGTAAAACTTGAATTACTGGTTTTTAGGCTTCTGGTTAATGACTCACCCTGTAGTAATGTAGGCTGGGCAGCCAGTCCGATCAGGTAATTATACTTTTTAGTAATCACCCGGTAATTAACACCTATTCTATTAGTAATAAACTGATAGTTATAATCATTGCTCAATGAATCGATGCGGTATGGGTGACTGGTAATAGGATCAATATTCTGAGTACTATGCTGGTTTCTATTCGTTGAATTGTTCAGGTTATAATTGAACTCAAGCATATCGACCTTACCCAGCGGTTCAGTATAAGAGAGCCTGACAGACTCCGAAGAATTTTTATTACGATCATTGATATGCTGGTTTTGCCGGGTCTGACTACTATTACCCAGAGAATCAACCTGCATGATACGGCTATCAACTGTACTACTGTTCATTGATTGGGAAATACCAAGATTTACATTCGCACTAAAATTTCTACCTTTCTTATGAAACCTGTGGTTATATAAGACCACTAGATTCGCATCTGGTGATGCACTGTTAACATGTGAAAGATTTTTACCAGTAGAATTTAAAAGAGAATCCTTCTTTGAAAGCCTGAATGAGCCAGTCGGCAGGTAATGAGTAGAAGAATTGCCGGCTATATCGGTACTATTAACTGTATAGGTTATGCCAGGAGTAATTTTCAAATAGTTAAGGGTATCTGGCTTATACTCCATGTTAAAACTAAATCTATGATTTACACTTCCCGCATTCTGTGCATTTTTCTGACTCCTGATACGGGCATTCTGCTGGAAAAAAGTTTGTTGATTCAAGCTGTTCAGTGTTTTTGTATTCTGATCTGAAAAGCTAAAACTCCCATATACGGTCATATGCTTACCCCAGGTATCCCGATAATTTGTGCCAATTGATTTTGTTATTGCAATCCCATTTGCATTTTGGGAAGATGAAGAACTGGCTGATCCCATTTTAAATGAACTCAGGTTGGTATTATTTAATGTACCCAGAATTGAAAGCTGACGCTGATCCTGAAAACTAAAAGCTGACAGATTGCCAATATAGCGGCCATCATTACCGATGCCGAGCAGACCCTGCATAAAATATCCTTTGTTTCGGTCTTTGCGAATCTGTAGGTTAAGAATTTTCTCAGGATCACCTGTTTTAATCCCCGTTATATTAGCCTGGTCACCATAATCATCGATAATTTGAAGCTTGTCAATGATATCTGCAGGAATATTTTTAGTTGCCGTCTGCACATCGCCCGCAAAAAAGTCTTTGCCATTTACCCTGATTTTTGTAACCTGCTGACCTTGAGCAGTAATATTGCCATCTTTATCAATGATAACCCCAGGTAATTTGCGAATGAGCTCTTCAACCGGAGACCCGGGCCTGACTTTATAGGCGCTGGCCTTATATTCGATGGTGTCTTCCTTAATTTCAACTGCATTTACTGCCGTGACAGTAACACCTTTCAGGACCCTGCTTGATACAGCGAGTTTGATAGGCTCCAAAACCGAAAAAGGAGTTGAACGATCAATCGTATAACGCCGTCTGAGACCTTCGAATCCGATGAGGGTGAACAGTAGCTGGAATTGACCTGTATGGATATTCTTAATTACAAAAGTTCCATCAGCAATGGCTGCTGTAGCCAGAGTATCTGTTAATGAGAAGAGCTTTATACTTGTTCCTGGTAATGGGGTGCCAAGAGAGTCAACGATTGTTCCCCTGATGGTATGAGTTTCCTGAGCCTTTACTGAGCCTGAAAAAATTATATAACAGAGAATTAACAGGAAGAAATTTCTCATAGGCAATAGGGATTTTACGACATTATAGTTCAACCTCCTCGAATTTATGACGAAAAGCTTGAACATAAAGCCAAAGAATTTAAAATTGCGTTCAAGCATTCTATAAACCTGTCATAAAGGCAATTATTATCGTCAAGATCTTCTATGATTTAAAGTAAAGGCTTCATTATGGACTTCCTATTCATTCTTTTTGGTTGCATTTACTGGTAATTCAAGAACATAATAAAACAAGGCGCTATACCAACAACTTAATTAGACAGTATTCGTAAAAATTTCAATCAACCTATACTATGAAAAAAAAAACACTCAGCTTTAATTTGATCAGGCTTAGTCTTATCACTATCTCAACATTTAGCCTGATGGGATATGCAAAGGCTCAGAGCCAGATCGGAGATTTTGTAAAGGCATCAGCCGTTGATGGTAATAAAATTCTTCAAGCCTATGCAAACCCATTCTTAAAACGCCATGGTGATGGTTGGGCAGATGGCTGGACCTGTACTGCCAAACATGAAAAATTTACTTTTAATCTCATTTCACTAAGCGCAACGTTTGTTGACAATAGCGAAAAAACATTTGATGCCTCAACCCTAGGGCTAAGTTCAGAAGTACGCATAGATGGTTCACCAATAAATCAAACATTTGCTGGTGGCAAAAATACCAGCAATGCAGCATTTGATATCTATGGTAAGAACCCTATGACTGGTCAGGATCAAAAAATTACCACCATTACAGGCCCTGATGGTATAAATTTGAATGTTCTGAACCGAAATGTTATTCCAACCGTTGTTACGCCCCAGATAGGAATCGGTGTATTACCAGGAACTGAAATTATGATTCGCTTATTACCTGATGTGCATGTTGGCAAATATACTGAAGTTACTGTCGTAGGCTTCGGCGCTAAACAAACATTGAATAACCTGATCTTTGGTTCGGGTGATAATGCTTCGAAAACATCAGATATGTTTGATCTGGCTGCTTATAGCGGCTACTCTATGGAAAAACTTTCTTATAAACTTGACATCGAGCCAACTGATGCCCAAAAGACAACTTCGGGCAATCAAAATACCAATTATCAGAATCAGAAGGTTCAGATGAGAACTACAGATTTTACTGTAGGTGCGCTTATCAGTAAGAAAATCTTGTTTATTACCCCTCATGCAGGTATTGCTTACTCAGCTTCTCAAACAACACTGTCAGCAATAGGAACCTATCCTGTCCCGGTTATTGGCCCAACAGGATTAAGCTCAGTTTCAAATGTTGATAATCCTTTCTTTGTAACAGGATCACATAATGGTATGAGCGCTAATTTTGGCCTGAATATTAATTTGTTTCTGATAAAAATCAATACAGAATATATTATCTCAAAATATAATAGACTAAACGTAGGGTTAAGTTTATTTTTCTAGGCTTTTACATGTTTAGTTAGTGAAAAGGCTTTTCTTAAGAAAAGCCTTTTTTAGTATTTGTTTTCAGAAATCAGGGGAAAGTAAAAAAGCCTTATTCATACTGCCTGAACTTACTTACACACTTAGTCCTGCACTATTAAATTGAAGATCGTACAGTCGCTTATAATGTCCGCCCGACTTGAGCAGTTCCTGGTGTGTTCCCATTTCCATGATTTCACCATGCTCAAGCACAATTATTTTGTCAGCATGCTGAATCGTTGAAAGACGGTGTGCAATAACGATTGACGTTCTGCCTTTCATCAACTTCAATATGGCCTGCTGAATCATTCCTTCTGTTTCTGTATCTACTGAAGAAGTGGCTTCATCTAACACTAAGATCTTAGGATCATAAACAAGAGCCCTGATAAATGAAAGCAGCTGTGCCTGACCAGCACTTAAGGTTGAACCCCTCTCCATTACATTATAATGAATACCTCCAGGTAGGCGGTTTATAAAATCTTCTGCCCCGACATCTCTGGCTGCTGCCAGAATACGCTCTTCAGAGATATCAGCATTACGCAGATTAATATTATTCAGGATCGTATCAGAAAACAAAAAAACATCCTGCATGACGGTCGTAATCTTAGAACGCAGGTAATTCAGGTTGTACTCTTTTATGTCAATCCCGTCGAGCTTGATTGAACCGCTATTGATTTCATAAAATCGGTTAAGAATATTTATAGTTGATGATTTACCTGCTCCAGTTGCCCCAACCAGTGCAACTGTTTCACCTTCATTTACAGTAAACGTGATATTTTTGAGCACATACTGATCTTCATTATAAGCAAACCAGACTTTATCAAATTCTATGGTTCCTTTTAACTTATCTGGGCGAAGCAACCCATTATCGGGAGTTTTTTCATTGGTGTCAAGCAAGGCAAAAATACGTTCAGCACTTACCATACCCATTTGCAGTGTATTGAATTTATCAGCGAGCTCTCTGATGGGTCTGAATAATAAACTGATATACATAATAAAAGATACTACTACCCCTGGAGCAATCTCAGAATGTATAATGCGCTTCGAACCATACCATACGAGCAGGCCGGTTGAAAGCGCCATAATAATTTCAACGAATGGGAAAAAAATTGAATAATAGAGGTTAGAGCTGATGTTAGAATCACGATAACGTCGGTTGATGGTCTCAAACTTGCGCATTTCCTGATCTTCACGGCTAAAAGCCTGAATAATTCTCACCCCTGTGATATGCTCTTGCAAAAAGTTGTTTAACTGGGCTACTTCGAGCCTTACCGATTGAAAGGCTTTTTTAATTGCTTTCTGAAAATAGACCGTTCCAATTATCAGCAGAGGCACCGGAGCCAGAACCATAAGAGTAAGCGCCCAGTCAGTAGCAAACATAAATACCAGCAAGGCTAAAATCTGAAGCATCGAACCTACAATTTCTATCAGGCCTTCAGAAAAAACGTCTGCTATGGTTTCAAGGTCAGAAATTGTTCGGGTAATTAATTGACCCAGCGGTGTTTTATCAAAAAACTGAAGTCTTAATGAAAGAATATGATCAAACGTTTCGGTACGCATATCTTTAATTACTGACTGACCCAGAATATTTGTAAGGTAGGTGTGGCTGTATTGAATAAGTGATTGAAGGCCAAGAATGATAAACATAAGTGCAGTCATCTGTACCAAACCAGTATAGTTGCCCTTTAAAATATCATGATCTACCGTGTATTCGACCAGATACGGACGCAGGGGTGATACCAGCGCAAGTGCGACGGTCAAAAAAATAGACCAGAAAAAGTAGGTACGGTGTGGTCTGGCATATGATAATATACGTCCGACAAGCCTAAAGTCTACTGCATTTCCTGAAACTGCCATTTACAAATTATTTTTTTATGAGTTACTTTTATATCAACTCGTATGGATATTCAATTTTACAAAGATAAAGACCTTCAGCAGGAACAGACATACCTGCCATAGACCGGTCTTTGCTCTCGAGTATCTGAACAAACTGGTCTAGTGAAAGTTCACTTTTTCCAATTTTCATCATCGTGCCAACGATCGCTCTAACCATATTACGCAAGAACCTGTCAGCAGTAATATAAAAGACAAGTTCCTTTTCATCCATCTTCCACGAGGCCTGTGTAATCTTACAGATATTGGTCTTAACCTGGGTGTGACTTTTACTAAAGCAAGAAAAATCAGCATGATCAATTAGTATTTTGCATGCCAGATTCATTTGTTCGATAGCAGGTCTATGATGAATATGCCAAGCAAAACTAGTAAGAAACGGATCTTTATTAAAGCAAATATGGTATTCATAAGAGCGTGCTATCGCATCAAACCGGGCATGAGCAGTTTCAGCAACTTCAAAAATATGCTGAACCGCTATATCATGTGGTAGTAACCCATTTAAGGCAATAAGTATCTTATCTGGGAGAAACTTTTTTTCGTAGTCGAAATGAGCAAAAAGCTGAAGTGCATGAACCCCTGTATCGGTTCTACCACAACCAAGTGTTTCTATAGGAGCACGTAAAACCGTACTAAGTGCTTTATTTACTAATTCCTGAACTGAACGGGCATTTTTTTGAACCTGCCAGCCATGATAAGCAGTTCCCCTGTAAGAAAGTTGTATAAAATACCGCAAAAATGAATGAGGTTAAATAAAAATACAGATCTCAAAGATAATTATTAAAGGTTAAGAATGCTTCACAGGTAGGTATTGATACCGGTGAATTTTTGTTTTAGGTGAACTGCGCTCAAGAAAATAATTAATTTTGCTTTATTTGCATTTTTACACATCATGATACAACGAATTCAGACGATTTACCTGCTCCTGGCATTTGTGGCCCTCGGCTTAATGTTTTTCTTTCCGATTGTTGAATTTACAAGCAATCAACCTGTACCTGGCTTACCACATGGTAGAACCGGAGCATATCTTGATTATAAAGTCTATGCTTTTGAAGAAACGGCAGATAATCCGCTTACTCCGGTAAAACCTGATTTCACAGCCTTATTTATTGAAAATACGCTTGCAATAGGTATCAGCATGATCATACTGTTGGTTGCCATCGGTTTATTTAATGACCGTAAAATGCAAAAGATCATGTGCTGGACAGCAGTTATATTTATGCTTATCTGCGTAGGGCTGATTTATTACCATATAAACCCTGAGAAGGTTGCTACAACCAACAGGCAACTGGGAATAGGAGCTTTCATGTTATCTGTGGCCCTTGTTTTTACCATGTTTGCCAGAAGAGGAATTCAAAAGGATGATGACCTGATTCGTTCTGCTGACCGCATCCGGTAGTTTGAGAATCAGAGAAATAGTTTTGATTCAGCGACAATTTACGCATTTTGTATTTAAATTGTTATCTTTGCACATTCTTTGATAAGACAGTCAAAGTCACAACCATTTTTTATGAACCCATTTGAAGAATTGGGTGTCAGCCAACCTGTGTTAAAAGCCATTGAAGAAATGGGCTTTTTAACACCTACTCCAATACAAGAAAAGTCTATCCCTGTTTTACTTCAAGGAAACACTGATTTTGTAGGACTTGCGCAGACCGGGACCGGTAAAACTGCAGCATTTGGCTTACCCCTACTGGAATTAATTGATTTTTCCGTAAAACAACCTCAGGGCCTGATTTTGTGTCCGACTCGTGAACTCTGCATGCAAATCACAAAAGATTTGCAAAATTACAGCAAGTATGCGGGCGATGTTTCAATAACCGCCATTTATGGAGGTGCCAGTATCACCGACCAATTACGTAGCATACGTAAAGGAACGCATATTATCGTTGCTACTCCGGGCCGGATGCTTGATGTATTAAACCGTAAAGCCATTGATTTTTCACGCGTTCGTTTTGTCATTTTAGATGAAGCAGATGAGATGTTAAACATGGGTTTTCAGGAAGATATTAACAGTATTCTTGCTAACACCCCCGAAGACAAAAAAACCTGGTTATTCTCAGCAACAATGCCTGCTGAAGTACGTCGTATTGCCAGCAAGTACATGAACAATCCTCATGAACTAACTGTAGGCAGTAAAAATACAGGAAATGAAAATATTGAGCATGAGTATTATGTTGCCAAGGCACGTGATAAATATGCTGCACTAAAAAGAATTGTCGATTTCAATCCTGATATTTTTGGTATCATTTTTTCAAGAACCAAAATTGAAACCCAGGAAATTGCAGAGTCGCTGATTAAAGATGGTTATAATGCGGATTCTCTGCATGGTGATCTATCGCAGCAACAACGCGATAAGGTAATGAAGCGTTACAGAGAACGTTCAATACAATTACTGGTAGCTACAGATGTTGCAGCCCGTGGTATTGACGTAAGTAATATAACGCACGTTATCAATTATTCTTTACCTGACGAATTAGAAAACTATACTCACCGTTCAGGCAGAACTGCCCGTGCTGGTAAGACTGGTATTTCAATCTCTATCATCAACAGTAAAGAATTTGGGAAAATACGTCAGATTGAGCGCGGTTTGGGTAAGAAATTTACTGCCTGTGAAATACCTGGTGGTTTTGAAATCTGTGAAAAACAATTATTCTCAATCGTTCATAAAGTACATGGCGTTGAAGTAAACGAAGAGCAGATTGCACAGTATATGCCTAGAATTGAAGAAGAATTCAAGGATATGAGTAAGGAAGATATCATCAGAAGATTTGCTTCTCTTGAATTCAACCGCTTTTTAAATTATTATAAAAATGCCCCTGATTTAAACTCTGGAGCAGCTGACGTTAAAAGTGGTAGAGATCGTGAAGAAAGATCTTCATCAAGACCATCAAATTCAGACTTTACCCGTTTATTTATTAACCTGGGTTCAGTTGACGAATTAACACGTGGTGACTTATTACGTTTCGTTTGTGATCAGAGTGGTATTAATGGAAGCAGTATTGGCAAAATCGATTTAAAGGGAGTCTATTCTTTCTTTGAAGTTGAAAATGCATTACTAGACCAGGTTAATAACGGTTTCAAGACAGCCGAATTTAAAGGTCGTAGTGTACGGGTTGAGGTTTCTGCAGATGGAGACAAAAAGCGTGACGAACGTAAAACTTTCTCTCGTGGTAGCGGTAGCTACGGCGGAAGTGGCGGATACGGTGGTGGCGGTGGATACTCTGGTGGCGGTGCAAGTCGCGAAAGACGCGGTGCATCAGGCGATTCACGTGGTTCACGTTCAGGATCAGGCGAAAGAAAATCATACGGTGGAGGCACTTCTTCGGGCTCCCGCGAAAAATGGTAATCTGATAAAATAAACTTTTAAAAAAGGGTGTTCTTGTAAAAGAGCACCCTTTTTTTGTTTAAAGAAATGGCTACCCTAACTCTGTGACAAGATTCCAGTAAAACAACCCTCACTGTGTGTAGAGTCAGAGCCAGGAATAGCAGTTATTGCTACTGCTAGTATGCTGGAAACGCTGTTCAACAAAAATATAAGTTTCCGGTTGGCCGGGTTGAATACAAGATTTTGAGACCGGTTTCTTTTCCGGAATTCCTTGGTGCTATGGGCGAGGTTGAAGCGCTAGCTTAGTTACAGCAAATACCCGCTCCTGAATTCACACATGATAAGCTGATTAGTCTCTTTCATACTTATGCGCTAATTGGTGGGATACCTGAAATTGTTGCAAATTATAGTCAGTCAAAAGACCTGGCTTCACTTGCAACCAACTATGATTCATTAGTTGCTGCATATCTTGACGATGTTGAAAAATACGCATCGAATCAATCTCAGGTTAAGCATATCAGACATGCCATCAGAACTGTATTTTCAGAAGCAGGGAAAAGAATCAAATTTGAAAACTTAGGAAATTCGCGATACCGATCGAGAGATATGGGTGAGGCAGTAAGAATACTTGAAAAAGCATTATTAATTGAACTCATATATCCGTGTAAGGATGTTAAACTTCCCCTATTACCAGATATTAAGAAATGACCTAGGTTACAGGTACTAGATTCAGGATTATTAAATTACTATTCTGGTATACAGATTGAAGTGCTGAGTTCTACAGATCTTAATTCAGTTTACCAGGGAACACTGATTGAACATATTATCGGGCAAGAGTTACTGTCGATTCAGTATAATGCACTTAGTAGTCTCAATTTCTGGGTAAGAGAAAAAAAAGAGTCAACTGCCGAAGTTGATTTCCTCTGGGCATTTGAAAGCAAACTTATTCCTGTTGAAGTTTAATCGGGGAAAGAAGGAACACTAAAATCATTGCATTTATGTACGGATCTTGCCCCACATCAACTCGCAGTAAGGTTCTATACTGGCCTGCTTAAAATTAGTCAGGGTACCACACCTCAGGGAAAAGTCTACCACTTGTTAAACCTCCCAAATTATTTAGTTACTCAGATCGACCATTATCTTCGCTGGTTCCAGGCTCAGGTAACAGCATAAAAGTTCAACGCAGGCACCTGATCATTATTATGATTTATAACCGGTTTACATGGTTAAGTATTCAGAGCACCCGATAAAAAACGCCCCCAAATAGTGTCCAACTATTGGGGGCAGTTATTTAACGAGAAGCCTTTTTTTGCTAAATAAAATCCAGTGGCCAAAACCTCTCAGCCTTAAACACTTGTTCTGAAGCCAGTAATGTTGAACCGGTAATTATTTTTTATCGGCCTTCAGATATGTACGGTGCCCATTTTTATTAATGTAATATTTACCTCCACGGGTACCAGTCATAACGGCTTCATTATGTGGTCCGTGCAAACTTGCATCTATAGCATCTGCAGTTTTAGCAACAGTTGATTTCACGGCTGCACCTTTGGCATTAACACCAGCAGCAGTAGCCTGAGCTTTCATGGCCTCAGGAGTATTCGTAACTGATGCCGGGCTCTTCATGGCTGCCTGAGCTTTCACAGAACCTGAAGAGACCGCTTTCGCGGCTGGTGCCGCATTTTGCAAAGCTGATTTAGCAGATTTCACTGGCTCAGGTGCTTTCATTGCTCCAGAGGCAACTGGCGTAGTCATTGCTCCTGTGACTGCGGCTTGCTTAGCTTTAAAACGCTTATCAACAGAACCGTCTTTTTTAAGTTTAACCCCGTTTGAAAGTGTGCCTGAAGTTGATACTGGTGCAGCAGGTGCTGAAGCTGCAGCTGTTGAAGAATAGGAACCTGAAGCTGATGCGGCAGCATCGGCTTTAACAGCGGCCCTAGATTTTCTTACTTTCTTCTCTTTGACAAGAGGTGCGTCTTTTGGAGTAGCTGTTTGAGCATTAACCTCAGTGATAACGCAGATAAAAGCAATAAATAAGATTTTGAAAAATTTGTTCATGGTCAGCGGTTTAGGTTATAAGGAATAAGCATACACTAGGTTTTTCAAAATAGTAAATATTTTAATTCACATACAGATTATCAGCAAACTTTTTTGATACAGTTATTTGTTGATCAGGTGTTTGTATCAGGATAGATTCATCGAAATCCATTTTCTCTAACACTTTGATCCGGGTTCCTATTCCAATATTCAGCTTTTGTAAGTACTGGAGAAAGGTAGATGACGAGTCTTTTACCGCTACAATCTTGCAGGTTTTACCTGCTTTGACCTTCGCCAGAAAGATTTTCTTTTGCACTCTGAAATCTCCCTTAGCATTCGGAATAGGATCACCATGAGGGTCAAAGCCTGGAAATCCTAAAAATGCATCAAGCTTTTCAATTAATTCAGCAGATTGAATATGTTCTAGCTGCTCGGCTACCTCATGTACCTTGTCCCATGAAAATTGCAGTGTTTCATGTAAGAATACTTCCCATAAACGGTGCTTTCTAATAATCCTGAGCGCCTGAAGGCTACCCTCAACTGTCAAGCTGACACTCTTGTATTTTCTATACGATATTAGCTGCTTTTCAGACAGCTTTTTTAGCATGTCTGTAACAGAGCTAGGTTTTGTTTGTGATAGTTCAGCTATATCATTTGTACTGGCACCCTTCTCTTCATTTTGAGCAACAAGTGTATAAATAATCTTAATGTAATTTTCTTCGGTCAGGCTTAAAATCATTAGATCTAACTTAAATGAGTTGTCAGCAGTTCAATTTCATGGGCCGGCACTGCCAGATTATACATAATATTATAAACAGCATCAAGTATGGGCATATAAACTCCAAATACCTGATTCAGTTCGAACACGGCCTGGGCGGCATAATAACCTTCAGCAATCATATTCATTTCTAACTGAGCCGATTGAACCGAGTATCCCTTACCCAGCATCGTACCAAAAGTACGGTTACGCGAAAACTGTGAGTATGCCGTTACCAGTAAATCACCCAAATAAGCTGAATCATTTATGTCTCGTTCCATCGGGTAAGCCTTATCAACAAAACGCCTTATTTCCTGTATGGCATTTGAAACAAGTACTGCTTGAAAGTTATCGCCGTAACCCAGGCCATGGCAAATTCCGCTGGCGATAGCGATAACATTTTTCAAAACCGCACTATATTCAGTTCCATAAACATCAGCAGAAATAACTGTTTTTATATATCGGTTATTCAGGTGCTTTGCAAAAACATCACCGGTTTCAAAATCAGTTGCGGCTACAGTAAGGTACGAAAGCTTTTCCAGTGCTACTTCTTCTGCATGGCAAGGACCCGTTAACACAATGAAATCATCTCCGGGTAAGTGAAATTCTGTTTGCATGTATTCGGCAATTAACTGATTCTGACCTGGAATCATGCCCTTAATAGCTGACACAATTTTTTTACCGTGAAATGTTCCTGGAGTACAGTTAGCAAGCGCGCCTTTTAAAAAAGCTGCAGGCACAGCAAGTATGATTATCTCGGCTTCAGCAATTACATAATCCAGATCTGAGCTTATATGTGCTGCTGGCAGTATAATTGGAACAGAGGAAAGATATTTTGGGTTATGACCATATTTTTTGATGAAGGCCACTGCAGACTGATCGCGGTGCCACCAAAATACTTCTTTCAGGTGATTGTCACTCAGTATTTTGATAATCGCTGTAGCCCAGCTACCCCCACCAATTACGGCTACAGGCAGATGTTGAGTTGATAAAATATGCATAAATAAGAACCCGGAAAACCGAATCGGCTAGGCAAATATTGTAATTTTTTTACAAACACCTGTCGGTTGGTTTTGTTAAAAGAATTTCTTATCTACTTGGTAACGGTAAACAACGTTTCTTTTGCAGCAATTTTAACTTTCTGACCTTCTTTCAGCTCTTTTGAAATTGACAGGTATGGGGCAGTTATAACTTCATCACCTTCTTTCAGGCCGTCAATAATTTGAATATACGTATCGTTTTGAATTCCGGTCTTTACAGGAACAAGATGCGCTATGCCATTACGAACAATAAACACTACTGCCTGGCCATCACTGCTTTTACTCTTTTTATTTTTAACAGTGCTCTGCTTGCCCAAAACAGAATCAGACCTGGTAGTGACAGCTTGAATTGGAACAGCCAGTACACCTCTTGCTTCTTTTGTCTGAATATCTACCGTGGTAGATAATCCAGGCTTAAATGGGGCAGTTATAGTATCTGTTCTGTTCTTTAACAAGTCACGGTATGAGGCATAAAGCAATCTGATTTTAACCGTAAAATTAGTGACCTGGTCAACAGATGAACTCACAGAAGTACTACCAGAGGCGTTATTTGCTGAAGAACCTACCTCAAAAACAACACCCTTAAATTTTTTTCCTAAAAAAGCATCAACAGAAATCGTTGCAGTATCTCCTTTCAGAACCCTGTTAATATCATTTTCGTTTACATCAACCTGGGCTTCCATAGAGCCCATATTGGCAATACGCATCATCTCTGTTCCTGCCATTTGTGATGTACCCACAACCCTTTCTCCGAGCTCTACATTGAGTTTAGAAACGATACCTGTCACTGGAGAAAAAATTGTTGTCTTACGCAAGTTATCTGAAGATTCCTTTACAGAAGCCTGGTTAGAAGAAACATTATACTTGGCCGCATCTATGCTTTGTTGTAAGCCAGTAATATTTGCGTTTGCTGATTCATAATCAGCCTTGGCTTTATCAAATTCACTTAGTGAGACTACCTTATCTTTAAAAAGCTGCTGGGTGCGTTTAAAAACAGCTTCTGTATTTTTAAAATTCGCTTGTGCCTGAACAACCATCTGTTTAGAATTTGAGTACATGGCTTTTGCCTGGTTTACATTAGAAACTGCACGGTTCAAACTGGCTTCATAAATATCAGGCCTGATTTTTACCATCAGGTCTCCTTCTTTAACCCTGTCTCCTTCTTTGATATTTAGCTGAACGATTTCACCTGAAACATCAGGACTGATCTTAACTTCTTTCTCAGGTTGAATCTTGCCGCTGGCTGAAACAGTTTCAATAATATCTATGCGGTGAACTTTTTCTATGGCAACCTTTACTCCATCTTCTTTACCCCACCAACCCGCAGACTTGCCAACGAATGCGATAACTATCAGCACCACAAACAGGATGATGATATTTCTTGGTAATTTACTTTTTTTAGTGGCCATGTTTTTCGCTGGATTGCTTACTGGGTTAGCGTGATTTTATTTCCAAGATAAAAATCAATAACTTTTGCTTTAAATATAAAATCATATTTATCCTGGATTTCGGTGGCCTCAGCAATGGTGTATTTACTTTTTGCAAGGTTAAAATCAAGAGAGTTCAACATTCCATTATTGTAACGCTGCTGGGAATAATAAAAAGACTTTTTTAATGCTTCGGTAGAACTATGATCAGCCTGGTATTTTTTATCAGAAGCACGCAGGTCGATAACTGATTGTACAATTGTTTTGTTTAAGGTAGTTCTGGCAATTTCTGTCACAAGTAGCTGTTGCTCATATTGAATTTTAGCCCGTCTTACCTGTAAATGTGTTTGCCAGCCATTGAAAATCGGAATATTAAGAGTAAGACCATAATACTTGTTCAGGTTATTTTTAATCTGATCATTAAACGGCTGTGTTGTCAGCAAAGGGTAGTTTTTATATGAAGGAGAATACACCGTACTGATTGAACTTCCTAAAGAAAGAGATGGATAATAAGCTCCCCGGGCAACCTCCAGTGCTTTTTTTGCCGCATTAGCTGCATATTCCTCTGATTTGATATTGGGCAGCACATTTTTTGCTTTGTTGTACACATCCAGCGCCTGATAATCGGTATGCAGGCCCTCAACAATGAGTGTATCTGGTTTAATTACCTCAAACGGCTGCTCGAGACTCAAATTCATCGCTTGCAAGAGATTTGTGCGTGCTATATCAAGGTTATTCTGATAGGTAGTAATGTTCACGATATCTTGTGCATATTGGGCCTTATCCTGCAATAAATCACCTTCAGTAATATTGCCCACGTCCAATTTTTTCTGGTCGTTATCAAGCTGTAGTTTGCTAACTTCTGATTTTTGCTGACCAGATATAATCAGGTCTTCAAAACTTAAAATAGATATATAATAGGTGAGCACATTAAGTATAAGATCATTCTTTGCTTTTTCAAGTCGGCTTTGATCAGAAAGTAGCAAATACCTGTTTTCTCTGATAAGATTAATTTTTTGTAATCCACCGAATAAAACCAGCTGACCATTTAATGCGCCTTGTAAAAAGTGAGAGCTACTATTTGTATAGGTATTCGTAACCGGATTGATCGTTCGGCCAAAGCTGTTTGACTGACTAACCTGGCTGTTAAAATCAGGAAACAGATTAAACCTGCTTTGAATTAAAAGTTCCTTATCAAGGTCTGTAGTTAAAGCAGCTTGTTTTAATTGCAGATTATTAGCTATTGCATATCCGATAGCCCCTTCAAGACTAAATTTTTGCTGGGCGACCACAGGTAGAACCCCATTTGCAGCCTGCTGGGCATTTGAGGCATGCTGGGTGGTTATAACGGGTTTCGCATTTGCCCGTTGCTGAGAAGTATCAGCTGGTAAAAGAACCCCATTACCGGCATTCTTTTTCTCTTGGGAGTTACCTGTCTGCTGGGCCTGAGCCTGGAATATAATTATCGTTAAGGAAACTAACACCAATACATTTTTAACGTAGCTCACAGGGTAGGTTTTGGGAGTAAAGGCCCTAATTTTTGTCATGGCAATATAATGAGAGGCTTTGAATTTTAAATTAATTATTTCTGAATTAATATAAAAATAATGCCACCAAATCAACCTACTACTGCTCAATGTATTGCAAAATATTTTTACCAAAAATTCCTGTATCCATGTACGTTTACGATACAACGAATATCCGTTACCGAACAAACTTTTTCTAAAAGGTATACGTTTATCTATATATAAATTACATATATCGAGATGCTTTTGATTACCAAAAATATAAAACAAATACCCCTGCTCTTACTATTGTCAACAATAGTAATTGTAATTTTTACTTCCTGTTCTGGTGCCGGGTCTGAGCAGGCCACTGAGCCACCTACCGAAGCAGGTCATTTTAATGGTGTAAGCAAGCAGAGTCTTAAAGCCCCGGCAGGTAAGGCCATAGCAGCCTTTGCCGAAGGTTGTTTCTGGCACTCAGAAATTATTTTTGAAAGTCTGCAGGGTGTCGATTCAGTTATCAATGGATATGCAGGAGGCAAGGTTGCAAATCCCAGTTATGAGGATGTCTCATCAGGTAATACGGGTCACGCTGAGGCAGTACTTGTGTATTATGATCCCAAAAAACTACCCTTTACCCAACTACTTAATGCCTTCTTTCTATCTCATGATGCTACCCAGGTTGATGAGCAGTTACCTGATGAGGGAACACAGTACAGGTCAGTCGCTTTTTATGGTGATCAGTCTGAAAAAAAAGAAATAATGAGTGGAATAGCCCAGTTTCAAAAATCTTCATTAAAGAAAATTGCGACCCAGGTTCTTCCACTAGCTGCCTTTTATAGGGCTGAAGCACATCATCAGCATTATATTGCTGACCACCCCGAGAATCCATATGTTCAAAGTGTGTCAATTCCTGAATTTGAATCATTCAAAAAAATCTATAAGGGTGCTTTAAAGCACTAACAAGCCTGAATTTATTCAATTATTCTATCCTTAAATTTTTAACCGGGTTGGCCCGGGCGGCTTGAAGGCCTTTACTGGTAATGGTAGCAAAAGCAAGTATCAGTGTAAAAAGACCTGAAATAGCGAAGTAATACCAGGAGATAGCAATATGGTATGTAAAATTCTCAAGCCAAAGGCTCATTAGATACCAGGCCAATGGTACAGCGAATAAAAAAGCTGTAAATACAAGTACCAGAAATTCAGTACTGAAGAGTTGGAGAATCTGCCCAATTGAGGCACCCAGCACTTTTCTGATACCTATTTCTTTGGTCTTTTGAACGGCCATAAATGAAACCAGCCCATAAAGCCCCAAACAGCCTATGAAAATAGAAATTGCAGCAAAAATTTTGAACAAATTGGCCAGTCTCTGCTCCTGCTCATAGTTACTGGCAATATCCTTATCCAGAAAAGTATACTCATAAACATCCTGGGGATAAATTCTTTTCCAGATTCGGCTTATCACATCGAGCTGTGATTTAAGATCAGTACCTGTCAGCTTAATGCCCAGATACTGGTAACTTTTCAAGTTGCAGGCCATTAATATTGGGGCTATAGCACTTTTAAGGGGTCGATTATGGTAATCAGCGACAACACCGACAATTGACTTACCTGGGTTCATATCAATACTGATATTTCTGCCAATTGCATCTGCAACGTTTTTAAAGCCAAGCCTGTGGGCCAGGGTTTCATTGATAACAAGTTGTGAGATCGTATCACTTTGCTTATACCCATGTCCGGCAATAAATTTCAAGCCATAGGTTGAAAAAAAGGAGGCATCTCCAAATTTAAGATTAATTGGAAATTTAAACTTACGGCTTGAGCCCTTCAGGGTAAAGCTTGTTTCATAATCAGAACCAGACAATATTGCACAATTGCTAAAACTCAGCGATTTAACACCATTAATACCGCCCAGTTCATTTCGCAACTGGCTGGTTCTTGAGTATCCAATACTGTCTCCCGGTATTGGCAGCCCAACGATCACCTCTTTCGTAAACCCAAGATTTGAATGACTGAAGAAATCAACTTGGTTAATTCCAATCAGGGTACAGATAATCAGTATTTGTGAGATCAGGAACTGCATTCCGACTAAACCCCTGCGTAAAAAAATCTTCCCGCTACCGGGACTAATATATTGGGCTTTGATAG
>Ga0123339_10000113_pt1 | contig 78243 bp, 68 predicted proteins | sample lystaG_FD_89956 | JGI IMG/M metagenome (GOLD analysis project Ga0123339, IMG submission 89956) | Glacier valley bacterial and archeal communities from Borup Fiord, Nunavut, Canada, to study Microbial Dark Matter (Phase II) -... | ecosystem: Environmental > Aquatic > Freshwater > Ice > Glacier ...
CTGCACCAAGAGCGTCAGAGAAGTTGAGCCACGACATTATTGTCATGTCAACCTTGCTACAAATATTAAAGGTGCTCTGCACCAAGAGCGTCAGAGAAGTTGAGCCACGACATTATTGTCATGGCAACATTTCTACAAATATTAAAGGTGCTCTGCACCAAGAGCGTCAGAGAAGTTGAGCCACGACATTATTGTCATGGCAACCTTGCTTGGTCGCATCTGCCAACATCAACATATCCAACATTCATTTCCGACAATTCCGACAGTTCCGACAGTTCCGACATCTGTCTTTTTTAATCCCCAAAAGAGTGAGGATACCATTAAAACGATGGGTGTCGGAATTGTCGGAATTGTCGGAATTGTCGGAAATACGGAAGAATTACTGTCGTTGATTATTATTTAACTCAGATCTTGATATTAAATACTTAAATCTTCACTTTGATCGTATTGAACGACTTGGGTTTCAGATTGACGGTGATGGTTTTATCCTTAACTGTAAAGGAAGTTCTTTTTGTTGCCATGCCTGCATTGTAGTATAATAGAACCAGTTGATTGTCTTTTACAAATGCCAGGCAGTTTTCGTCGCTGCCGACAGGAATGTATTTAGAACCTGGCTCTACAAAATAGCTCAGGTGCTTCATGAGGTAATATTCAGGGTTGTAAGTTACTTTACCTGAGGCCTTATCAATGCTTATCATCGAGTTCTGTTTCCATCCCCATTGACTTTTACCCGTTTCATCCAATACCATATTCCAATACATATAAGCATTTGCCCCGTTTTTGAAATAATGTTTCATCAAATCAAAAGTGTGCTCAGCAGCAGCCCAATCATTCGAACCATCACCACATTCTGTTTCGCTTTGTATGAGTTTCATATTAGGATATTTACGGTGCACTTCAGCAATGGCACCCTTACCAGCCCATTGGAAACCAACACCTTTGATGTATTTACCTGCTTCAGGATTTAGCAATATGGAATCGACGCGTTCAATTTGCGGACGTTCAATGGTTCCCAGCCAGATCTGAGTCTGGATGGTATCAGCTGTAAATTTTGGCCCCAGGTAACTACCTATAAAAGTAGCCATGTCCTTGGGAGTCCAGATACAAGATGGAAAATTCTGGCATGAATTCAATTCATTCTGAACATGAACAGCTGAAATTTTAATGCCTTCATTTTGATATCCCCGAACAAACTTTTCAAAATAAAGGGCATAAGCAGCCAGTACCTGAGGTTCCATTCTGAATTGCGTTTTCATTTCTTCTCCCTGACGATCAGCAGGCAGATCATTGAATTTAGGATTGGAAGCACAGGCGTAATGATTGTTGGTTTTCATCCATGAGGGAGGACACCAGGGAGAGGCCCATACCTTCAATTCGGGATTAAATGACTGTGCCATTTTGATATATGGAATCAACCGTTGTTTATCACGATCGAGACTGAAATTCTTCATCTCATAATCGTTGGCCGTTTCATTGTGACTGTACCAGTTCACTGCATAATCATTGGCCCCGATGGGCATGCGGCATATCGTAAACTTACATCCCGATTGCATGTCAAACAGGTTTTTTGAAACCTCCTGTCTATGCTCCTTCGTTATTGACTGAAGGGCATCCCAACCCAACTCATTGAAGCAGCCGCCAAATCCATCGATGATTTGTAGGGCACTATCAATCTGTATGATAATGGCTGATGAATCAGAAGAGCCTTTTGAAACGTCGGCACCAGTAAGTGAAACCCATTGCTGATCGCTGGTAGAACTGATCCACTCTACTTTTTCGTCTGTTGAACAGCCATAAACGGCGAACAGCAAAGTTGCTATTGCATGATATTTTTTCATCATATATATATTTTAGAATCTATTGGTGTCGTATCTAACTTAATGTGACTTAATGGCTTTGGCACCTCATTCGGAGCGTCATCATGAACTTGTTTCAGGATCTCCTCAAATACGCTCTGCCCCCTAAGGAAAAGAAAATTGGAGATAATAGGAGGAGATCCTGAAACAAGTTCAGGATGACGCTCCGAATGATGACTCCTGACACTCCTCAAATAACCTTTCGACATTATATGCTTGACGCAATATTACCGCTTCACCACCAATTTTAACGAGACTGCATGCCCTGAGGAGGTGATCTTACAAATATAGACACCATCATTGAATTTTCCAACTGACAAGCGGACCTGGTGACTACCCTGAGTTTCACGGCTATCAACCAAAGTGGCTAACTTTTGTCCCGACAGATTATAGATACTCACATTCACAAGACCCGATTCAGGAAGGTTATACTGAAGGATAGTGTTCTCAGTTACAGGATTGGGAAATACGGTGGCTTTGAATTCATTGCTGCCCATCTTATCTCCAATGGATGTTATTGGTGTCCCATTAATCCTGATATTATCGAACCAAAATTTCTTTCCGGTAAGTACCATTTTTTCAGCGACAATCTGAAAATGGTCAACTGCTTTCCAATCAAATAAATTAGATGGACCATACCATGTTCCATCATAGGAACCGGCCTCGACAAACTTCTTGAGCGAAATCTGAACGAAATGCCATTCGCCATCAAAGGGAACAACGGTTGAATTGAGAGTATAATCTTTACGCCATGGATGATCCTTGATATCAATGGTTTTGGTATCAACAAACCGAAGCACAACATTAGAGCCGGGGAAATCAGCTTTACACCAAAAGTCGATCGTATAATCAGCATCTACCAGTTTTGACAAATCTTTATTGAATGTAAAATCAAAATCAAGCGTGCCATATAGAGCAAGATCTGTCATATAGATGCCATAATTTCCTTCATGCCTTTCTGTGGAAAATAAATCAGTAATGCCGCTGGAGGGTACATTTGCAATAATTCCTTCACCTGCAAAGTCAGTATAAATGTCAAAAGGAACCGTGTCGGCTTTAAATACATATTCTTTAACAGGAGGCAGGACAAATCCCAATCCTACGGCCAAAGGTCTGTTAATGTCGTATTCGAACATTTCGTCTGATCCTTTATTGAACAGTCCGAAACCTCCCTGGTAATCCCACATGGTCCATCCAATAGATTTCTCAGTCAGATATCCGGGAACAATTTTATACCATTCAACACGATCTGCATTCAGACTGTTCATATTGTAAACGCCAAATTCACCGCAGAAGACCTTCACCCCATTGGTAGCGGCATATTTTACTGCAAGATCAATGGTACTTTTCATTTTAGCAACAGTTCCGTCAGTTCTGTAAGCTGTACTAAGACTACTTTTTACCCAGGTACCTATCAGAGATGGAGGACAGACGGGCATACGTGCTGCATCATAAGGGAAGGGAACACCGGCTAAATCAGCAAGTGAAGGATTTGGCCAACTGGCACCCTGGTGAGTAAATAAAAAGGGATCGTAAAAGTGAAATGAATAAATCAAGTTGTTATCAGCAAGTTTTTTAAGGGCTGTAAGTCCTGAAATGCCGCCCCACCCTGCGCCTGTTACAACAATGGTATGTTTGGTATCATACTTCCGGATTGAATCGACTACTTTGGCCTGAATGGCAGACCAGTATGCATCCAGCGCGCCATTGGGCTCGTTCAGAATTTCATAAAAAACCATCATTGAACGGTCCTTATAATGTCTGGCCATTTGGGGCCAAATCTTAAGCAGAGGAGCTTCTACCGTATTGGAAGTCGCTACCTCAATAGTATGATTGTCGATGATCAGGTTCAATTGCAGCTCTTCAGTCCAGTCAATAACCTGATCGAGGTAGTTATAGAATAGTGGGTCGATGGTATAATTGGGAGCTCCATTGGTCATGTAATGAAGGGTGATAGGCAAACGGATCACATCGCAACCCAGACTTTTAATATTCTGCAAATCTTTCCTGGTGAATTTGGTAAAGGGTACCGATCGCGCATTACTGGCTCCAAACCAACCTGTTAAATTGACTCCCTTAATAAAAGGGGTCTGTGCTGAAAGGAAGAAAACACTGAGGACGAAAATAAGCAATACTGGTATTCGTATATAATTTCTCATGATATATGGGTAGTTAGAAGTTATAAGTTAAAAGTTGACAGTTCAAAGTTACAGTTCAAAGTTACAGTTCAAAGTTACATTTTAAAGTTCAAAGTTCAAAGTTCAAAGTTACAGTTTAAAGTGCGGCTAACATCACTAATCGTGAATAATAATTAAATTATAAGACAATTAGAATAACGCTGTCAGGTCTTTCAGACGCTGACAGGTTCACTGATTTGGAACCTGAGATCAAAATAAATATCAGGGATGTACAACTGCAATTATGCCAGGGATAACACCCTATCATCTGTAACCCATCTGTAACCCATCTGTAACCTTTCTGTAACCTGATCTTACAGAAAGGTATCAGATGAGTATCTAATGAGTATCTTATGATGGCTCTCAAACACCAACCCGTTCCATTGGAACAGAGGGAGAAATCCAGGATCGATTACTTATAACGCCCAATGGAATAAGTCAGATCACTATGAATGATGGGTTTACCGTTTTCAAAAAACAAAAGGCTTTGATTTTTGATTTAAAAATGGGCCATCCTGTAAAATCCTTGAAAATTTATAATATATTTGACTCCATTGTTTAATCCATAGAGTCGTCGGAATCAAACTTCAATGTCTCCATACAGGACTTGCATTCAGATGTATATATCGTCCATGCAATTTATGGCCAAGAAAAATTCAGTAAAAAGATTGTAATCAAATAAACTATGAAGACTTTATTATTCGCCTCGATTTTAAACCTGTTAATTGTCATAGGGAACATTGCCGTTGCTCAAACTCCTGTGATCATTAATATTGATATGACAAAAGGATTAAAGCCTGTTTCTCCATTTATTTATGGAAAGAATAACGTTTTACCCAGCACATTTTTAAGTACGGGAACAACATCTGAAATTACCTTAGCTAAACAAGCCGGTGTTCGTTTTGTGAGGCAGGGCGGCGGAAATAACAGCACCAAATACAACTGGAGACGGAAACTTTCAAGCCATCCCGACTGGTATAACAATGTATATTCAAACGATTGGGATGGAGCAGCAAAAAATATGTTCGCTAAAATGCCGGGCGTTCAGGGGATGTGGACATTTCAATTGCTTGGAAAAGCGGCTGCGAATACCAAGAATAATTTCAATGATAATACTTATAATGGATCAAAATGGTGGGCAGGTGTTAATCAGAACCTGGCAGGTGGCGGTTTGCCAAATACGGCTAATCCATCAGGGAAAGCGTTGGAAGAAGGCAATCCTGATCTTTATTTGGAGGAATGGACTGCTGACTCAACTGTTGGTATTTTGGACAAATGGTTTGGCGCCAAAGGTCTTGGATATGACAAAAACTACATTAAGTACTGGAATATGGACAATGAGCCTGAAATCTGGTCGGGAACACATGATGATGTGATGAAAACCCAGCTATCGGCGGAAGCATTTATGCAATCGTATTTCAAAGTTGCCAAGGCTGCTCGTGCCAAATATCCTGACATTAAGCTAGTTGGACCTGTTCCAGCGAATGAGTGGCAATGGTACCGTTGGGGAGATGGCATCACCTCAGGCGGGAAAAATTATCCATGGCTCGAATATTTCATCAAACGTATTTCTGAAGAAGAAAAAGCAAGTGGAATAAAATTACTCGATGTATTGGATATTCATTTTTATCCCGGAGAGACCGATAACGCTAACTGCGTTCAACTGCACCGTGTATTTTTCGATCGCACCTACATTTATCCCGGTGCCAATGGAGTGAAGGCAGTTAATGGCGGTTGGGATTCGAGCCTCAATAAAGAATTCATTTTAGGGCGCTGTGCCGATTGGCTGACCAAATACAAGGGTGCAAATAATGGGATCACTTTTGGAGTTACTGAAACCGACAATGCCTCTACCAACCCAAATGTTCAAGCCGTCTGGTATGCTTCAGTCATGGGGGAATTTATGAAACAAGGTGTCGAAATATTTACACCATGGAGTTGGAAAGTTGGAATGTGGGAAACTCTTCACCTGTTCAGCAAATACAATCAAGGAAATTATATACAGGCTACTTCTGCAAATGAAACATTGGTTTCAGCTTATCCTACTGTTACCAATTCGGCAGATTCTATGTCAGTCGCTCTTGTAAACCGCTCATTGACAGATACAATACATGTCAGCCTTAACTTTACAGGATATACATTGGAAGATCGCGCCTACAGCATGTATTCACTATCAAAACTAACAACGACAGAGACTTTTGTATCACATATTAAAAATGCGCTGGTAAAAAGTGATGTGACAGCACAAAACAATCAAATCGCTGTTGAACTGGCTCCTTTATCAGTGAATACTGTTGTTCTGAAGGCGTTGACCACTTCGGTAAAACCCATTCTACAAAAAGGAAGTTTCAAGGCAAGTGTGTATCCTAATCCAACCGAAGGTTTGGTTCATATTGACTTTTCACTACCTGAAAGCGGACCATTGAACATCGGTTTATACAACATTAACGGACAGCTGTTAAAGACCATCAGTAATGAAACATACAATGCCGGGAACCATCAGATTGATCTAAATACAGAATCACTTTCAGGTAGTGTTTACTGGATTAAATTTCAATCAGCAAATGTGAATAAAACAGTTAAACTGATCAAGAAATAAGAAAATCAACTAAAATTATGAAACTTAACCTTATTGCTGTTACCTTGTTTCTGGGAATGTTTATTTCTCTAAACCTTCAGGCGCAGCCTGTAAAAAAACACGGGTTTCTATCAGTAAAAGGGACCCAATTAACAGATGAGCATGGAAATGCGACTGTACTGAACGGAATAAGTTATGGATGGCACAACTGGTGGCCACGTTTTTACAACCAAGAGTCGGTTAACTGGCTGGCAACTGATTGGAAATGTTCAGCAGTAAGGGCAGCTATGGGAGTTGATCCCCAAGGCGGATACATTGATAAACCTGATTGGTCGAAAGAAAAGATTGAAGCCGTTATACAAGGCGCCATAAAAAGCGATATTTATGTATTGATCGATTGGCATAGCCATACCATCAAGCTGGAGGAAGCAAAAGTCTTTTTTGCTGAAATGGCAACTAAATATGGCAAAAATCCACATGTTATTTATGAACTTTTCAATGAGCCGGTTAAAGACTCGTGGCCGATGGTAAAAGAGTATTCAATTGAACTGATAAAAACCATCCGTGCCATTGATCCTGACAACATTATTTTAGTCGGAAGCCCTCATTGGGACCAGGATATTCACTTGGTGGCCGACGATCCAATTGTTGGATACAACAACATCATGTACACCTGTCATTTTTATGCAGGAACACATGGTAAATTTCTACGCGACCGTTGCGATTATGCCCTCAACAAAGGAATTCCAATCTTCATTTCAGAATCAGCAGGCACGCTGGCATCTGGAGATGGTGCCATAAATTATCCAGAGTGGCAGAATTGGATTGACTGGTGTACAACCAACAAAATCAGCATGATTACCTGGTCAGTTTCTGATAAAAATGAATCCAGCGGTTTGGTAAAAACCACAGCATCTTCTGAAGGAAAATGGAAAGCTGAAGATATGAAAGAATCGGGAATTAAAACCAGGGAATTACTAAGGAAGTTGGCAGGGATTAAGGAGTAAGTATTTGAAAATCGGATCAGATGATATTATTTTGGGGGAATCAAAGTCAATGGTGATTTTTTAAAAATCTCACTTTTTTTAATTCAATCTTAGTAACCAGTCAATGAACTCCGGAGCCCAATCTTATTTATCTTATTAATTCTATTTTCATAAGATAGATAAGATTAAGATTATTGACGTTGAACTGAGTTACTGAGATTCTTTAAAAAAAATGTGAGATTCTTAAAAAAAACATAACTTATTGAACTATCTTTGAAACCTAATAAAAACTTAACCCGGCAATCATGAAAACTCCATTACGTAACTTTTTAATTATTATCCTGTTACTTTTTATCAACCTAATAACTTTTGCACAAATTCCCGCAGGAGGCCTATCCCTCATCAAGGAAACCGGCCTCAATTACTCGAAGGCAGGGGCCAAAGGTACACTGACTCCCAATATCACAATAACCGACCAACCTTTTACGACGGGATTTAGATATACCACGGGAACGGACATCTCAAGTACATGGGATGCGCAAGTAAAGTTTACAACAATCGCAGGTATCGCTGCAAACGATGTGGTACTGGTAGCCTTTTATGCCAGAACCATCGCCTCCATTCAGGAATCAGGGGATGGCGCACTAACAGTTTGCATTGAAAAGAATAGTGATCCTTATGACAAGGATCTCTACTTGAAAATTGCAATCGGACGTGAGTGGAAACAATATTTTGCTCCGCTTAAATGTGCTTCAACACTGGCAGCAACAGGGGTGAATTATGCATTTCATACAGGGTATATTTCACAATCCATCGAAGTGGCAGATGTTAAGTTCCTGAATTATAAGAATACGCTCACAGTAGATCAGCTGCCAGTAACAGAAATCACTTATTATGGAAGGGAAGCTGATGCAGCATGGCGAGCTCCGGCAGCAGAACGCATCAACCAAATACGTAAAGGAATTGTGGAGATGACAGTTTATGACGAGCAGGGACAATTATTGAAAGATGCCACTGTTTCTGTAGAAATGGTTCGGCACCAGTTTGGATTTGGCACTGCCGTTGATGCCAACCAGTTTATGAGCAATACTGTTTATCGAAAAAAAGTACTGGAGCTATTCAACGAAGTAGTTCTTGAAAACGACCTCAAATGGAATGCATTTAACCCTTCATCGGTTAATTTGAAGAAAACTCTGGACACCCTGGACCACTATAAGATTCCTGTTCGCGGACACAATGTCATCTGGCCATCCTTTAAATACAATTCAGCGTCGCTGAAAACCTTAAGTGCTAATCCGGTAGCATTCAGAAATGAAATTGACAAACACATTGATCAGATTACCCAATATACCAAAGGTCGCGTCATTGATTGGGATGTATTGAATGAGCCATATTCTGAAAAAGAATTTCAGGCTATACTGGGCGATGAAGTAATGGCTGACTGGTTTAAACGAGTTCGACAAAACGACCGCAAGGTGAAACTGTACATCAACGACTACGCCATTCTAAGTGGCGGTGGAATGGATATAAACCATCAGAACGGCTATATTGATATCATTAAATATATAGACAGTAAAGGCGGTAAAATAGAAGGAATCGGTATGCAGGGACATTTTGGAAGCGATCTGACCCCACCTGCAAAAGTGTATTCTATTCTTGAAAAATTTGCACCCCTTAATAAGGAAATCAAAATCACTGAACATGATATCAATGTTACCCAGCGTGCCGTCCAGGCCGATTATACCAGGGATTTTATGACCATCGTTTTTAGTCATCCTTCCGTAAAATCATTTTTGGTATGGGGCTTCTGGGCCAGTCAACATTGGTTGCCCGAAGGCGCTTATTTTGCTCCGGACTGGACTTTACGCCCTCATGGAGAAGCATGGAAAGACTTGATTTTTAACCAGTGGTGGACTAAAAAGATTGATAAGACAACCGACGCGGAAGGAAAAGTGTCCTTTGAAGGCTTCCTTGGTACTTATAAATATACCATTACATCAGGAGATAAAGTGAGAACCGGAACATTCAGTATTAATAATTCGAAACAAAGTGCATTGCCAAACACGGTTATTCTTTCACTCGATAATGCAATTCCTGATAACATTGGTATCACTACCACCACGCCGGCATGTCTATGCGAAGGTGAAGAGGTTACTTTGAACGCTACTGCCGGCACAGGCCTGACCTACCAATGGTTCCGCGGTACTGAGTTACTGCCAGATCAAACAGCTACGAGTCTCGTGGCGAGTCAATCAGGACTGTATTCAGTGAAAGTCTCCAAAGGATTGGTTGAAAGCACTTCCTCACCAATAGAAGTAACCGTGAATTCAATTCCTGATGCTGTAATTACCACTGTGGGAGATCTTTCTTTTTGCCCTGGCGAAAAAATTACATTCAATTCTAATACATCCAATGATCTGACCTATTCATGGTATAAAGGAACAACCAAGATTCAAGGATCAGTCACCTCGCTTGACATTGCTGCAAGCGGCAGTTATACTTTGGTGACCAATGCTTATGGTTGCTCAGCAACATCAGCCCCAGTTGCTGTAAATGTCTATTCAGCAACAGACCCTGCCTGTACAACAGGCATTGGTGATAACCAGGTGATATTCAAAGTCTATCCCAATCCTTTTAAAGATCATTTTATTGTTGAAACCACAACTTTGAACGGTGCCCCTTTTATGGCTGAACTTTTTGACGCTACAGGAAACCTAATTTTCAAACAGCAACTTGAAAAAGAAACCACGCGAATCAGTATTCCAGTGACTGTTGCAGGATTTTATAATTTAAGGGTCAGCAATAAAGATGTGATCAAAAACTTTAAACTCAGTACCTATTAATGTGGGTTCGAACTAATTGAATATTAAGCGAATACTTTCATAAAAAAGAATTTAATCTTTTGCGATGACACTAATTTCCTGTTTTCCGACATTTGCACACAAACCGTCAGTTCCGACACTTCCGACACTTCCGACAGTTCCGACACTTGTTGTTTTAATCTTGTGAATTAATGAAAGGACCATTAAAAAGACAAGTGGCGGAACTGTCGGAACTGTCGGAATTGTCGGAATTGTCGGAACTTAGGGTTTGTGTGCTAGTGTCGCAAAACCTCCCAAGGTCTCGGGACATAGAAATATTTTAAACTATGTGTACTATGTACCTATGTGTTTAATACTTTAAATATATATTTATGAAATACCTAACTATTCTAATTCTGCTGTTCGCAACTTCAGCAATGGCTAAAAGCCCCATCAACCGAATCAGGTTTAACAATCAGGATTTGTTTCTGAATGGTTCAAACTCGGCATGGATCAACTTCGCCAATGACATCGGGCCCGACAGTGAAATCAATATTGAAGGCTTCAGAAAAACATTTGCTGATGTACATGCAAACGGCGGAAACTCCATGCGTATCTGGCTTCATACAACTGGTGCTCATTCACCAATATTCAATGCAGCAGGCGAAGTTACAGAGCCTGGTGATGGCACCATAGCCGACGTAAAAGCTCTACTTGATGCTGCTTATGAAAACAATGTTGGATTGGTATTGTGTTTGTGGTCATTCGACATGCTGCGCAAAAAAAACGGTGAAGTAGTTACTACCAGGGCTAAAAATATACTCTCTAATCCTGAAGCCACAAAAACTTATGTGGACAACTCACTTATCCCCATGGTAAAAGCTTTGAAAGGACATCCCGGCATAATGGCATGGGAAATAGTCAATGAACCCGAAGGAATGAGCAACGAATTTGGCTGGGAATTTAATGAACATGTGCCCATGTCAGACATTCAACGTTTTATCAACCTTTGTGCCGGAGCTATTCACCGAACCGATCCATCAGTTCAGGTGACCAATGGCTCATGGAGTTTTCTGGCATCAACAGATGTGGGGGAGAAAAATAAAAACTATTATACTGATGCACGTCTCATAGAAGCTGGCGGTGATAAAGACGGAACACTCGATTTTTACACCGTTCATTATTATGATTGGGCAAAGGAAGCGTTGTCGCCTTTTCATCATGATGCCTCTTACTGGAAATTGGATAAGCCAGTGGCCATTACTGAATTTTTCCCTAAGACAACTTTTGGTGTAAACGAATTATTGCTCCATGATGAACTGTACAAAAGAGGTTATGCAGGCGCTCAATCATGGAGCTGGACTGACTCGAACCATGATAAAATGCTTACAAACATGAAAGATGTTTATGGGAAATATAAGACAGACATTGAAATCAAAAAGTAATTTGTAATTTCTATAATCTTAAACAATCATGAAAACTCTATCCTTTCTATTAATTCTACTGTTTACTGCCGGATTATTAACCGCTAAGCAAAAAACGGTACCGCTTAAGAAATTCACCTTTACCGATATTGGCAACCCAGCTGTTGCAGGGTCAGCAAGTAACAAAGACAATGGAATAAGCATCATTGCCGGAGGCGCTGATGTTTGGGGTATTAAAGATGAATTCGGTTTTTCATATTTCGAACAAACAGGTGATTTTGATTTAGTAACAAGAATCCAAAGCCTATCAGCACCTCATTTATACACCAAAGCCGGATTGATGGCCCGTGAAGAACTGACAGACAACAGCCGTCACATCTTTTTCCAGGTATTCCCCAATAACAATGCACGAAATAAAAACAACGGAGGTTATGAATTTCAATACAGACAGACAAAAGCAGGCGAAATGAAAGCTGTTTATCCCGCTAAGATCGATGCAGCTCCAGAGTTTCCAGTTAACTACCCAAATACATGGTTAAGGCTTAAACGCGCTGGAAATGAATTTACTGGCTATTACAGTGCCGATGGAAAAGCCTGGAAAGTTTATACCACTTACACCATGGATTTATCTGAAAAAGTATTCCTCGGACTGGCAGTTACCTCGCATAATGCAAGCGAGAGCACAACTGCTGTTTTCAAGGATATTTCAACTTTAAAATAAGAAGTGGACAGTAATCAGTATTCAGTGTTCAGTGGACGCCGAAGGTGTCAAATGAGAATAGCCCCGGGTGTAGTGTAACGGAACCCGGGGAACCATAATAATTTATGCATTTCATGAAAAAAACATTCTATTTGCTTCTCCTGTTATTGATAACAGGAGCGAGCAGTTTCGCTCAGAAATACGAAGCTGAAAGTGCTACACTTGCAGGTGGGGCAACAAAAGTAGCAAGCAGTAAAGCTTCTGGAGGTTATTATGTAGCCCAGGGTGAGGGAAACCTGACTTTCAACCTCAACGTTGAAACCGAAGGTACTTATAATATATACATTCAAGTGGCAGCGGCCAATGGTGATAAAGTCAACCGCTTTGCCATAGATGGTACTTCAGTTGATTTCTCCACACCTTCAAACCCAAACTATATCAAATTAAAAACGGTGAGTTACCTCAAATTGGCAGCAGGGACGCACAAAGTAGAAATTACCAAGTCATGGGGCTGGATCACTATCGACTACATTGAATTCGAAATAGTAGATCCTTCAACCAGGTTCAATATCAATACAACTTTGGTAACCCCCGATCCAATGGATGAAACTCTCCGCTTGTACCAGTTTCTATATGACAATTACAACAAGAAAATCATTTCAGGAGTTATGGACATGGCCGATGCTGACTGGCTGAAAACCAATACCGGCAAGTTTCCTGCCCTTATTGGTCTTGATTTCATGCAGACAGGACGCGGATATACATGGTACAACGACCAGACACCTTTCAATGAAGCCCTGAATTATTACAACAAGAATGGCATTCCAGCTCTTATATGGCACTGGCGCGATCCTTTAAAGGTGACGGAGGAATTTTATACCAAAAACGACAATGTTCCCCCATACATTACCTTCGACATCTCCAAAATATTTGATGAAACATCCCCCGAATACATCGCCATGATCAAGGACATTGATTATACGGCCGGACTGCTGAAGAAATTTCAGGACAATCATATTCCTATTCTCTGGAGGCCATTGCACGAAGCTGCAGGCGGCTGGTTCTGGTGGGGCGCCAAAGGAGCTGCTCCCTGCAAAAAACTATGGCAGGTTATGTTTGATCGGATGGTAAATTACCACGGTCTACACAACATGATTTGGGTATGGACTCGCGAACCCAACGACGACGCATGGTATCCAGGCGATGAATATGTGGATATTGTTGGACGCGACATCTATAAAACAGGAAATCATACTTCACAGGTATTGGAATTCAATGACATGAACAACCGGTATGGTGGAAAAAAGATGGTCACAATCAGTGAATGTGGTTCTTTTCCCGATCCAGATAACCTTGTGAAAGATATCGCAGGTTGGTCTTATTTTATGCCTTGGTATGGCGATTTTGTGAGAAATAGTACCAACAATTCCCTTGACCTGTGGAAAAAGATGTTTGCCAGCGATTATGTGCTGACCCTGGATGAGATGCCTAATCTAAAAACCTACACTACACTAAGTATATCTCCGAATAGCACCAATAGCTTTCAGGTTTACCCAACTTATTTTAATGATTCATTTAGTATTTCTTCCGGAGAGCCTATTCAAACAATTTCCATATACAATTTGCTTGGGTTCAAAATAAAAACTCTGAATCCCAACTCTACCAATATAGATATATCCCTAACAGGATATGCTTCAGGAATATACCTGGTGAAAGTTGATAAACAACCAGCAATAAAAGTGATTAAAAGATAAAGCAATTTACCATTTTAACATTTAACCATCTAACCATTCAAACTATGAAAACCAACCAATATTCAATACTCTTTTTTGCATTGCTATTCAGTTTTTGCATTACAGAATCTTTTGCTCAAAAGACGACAGTGCAGATTTTTCCTGAAGTGAAAAGACAAATCATACAGTCTATCGGAGGTAATTATTGTCAGGCTAATTATTCTGAACATGCGTCCGATGCCATAGGAAATGAAACATTGCGCGAATTCAGACCAAACCATGTGCGCGTTGCCCTTCCAATGAGGATTAGAATCCCGAGTACTCGGGATCAGGATTATAGAGGGAAGAACTTCACCAGTCAACCTTTGGTAATTGAAGTACTGGAAGAGTTGAAGCGCATGAAAAATGAATTCGGAGTAAAAAACTTCACCATCTCTGTATGGGATGTGCCTGATGAATTCATTGTAGAACCTTCGAAAAAAGCGCAGCGGATCATCAAGCCTGAAGCTTATGACGAGGTAATACAAATGCTGACTGATTTCTTTGTGAAGGCCAAAAATGAGTATGGTGTTGAAGTGGATCAATTTTCATTCAACGAATCTGATGGCGGCTACCAAATTATCTTTTCTCCTGAAGCTACGATCGCTTTTATAAAGAAGGCAGGACATCAATTCGAAAAGGCAGGACTTAAAACCAAATTCTTGTTGGCAGATACCGCTCAAACCAAGGGAACGGTTGAATTTGCTACCCAAATCATGGCCGATCCTACTATAAGGAAATACATTGGCCCCTTGTGTTTTCATAGCTGGTGGTCGGAAGATATGCCTGACAATGAATTTGAACGCGTTGCAGGATTAGGAAAAGCATGGAACAAAGAGGTATGGTGCAGCGAACTGGGTTTTGATGCCATGTCGTGGAAAATTAAAGATATGAACAAGAACTGGGATTATGCACTGCGCTTTGCCAAAATATCGCACCGTATGTTGAAATTTGCCCAAGTGGAAGTTTCGCTCTACTGGACCTGGCAGAACAATTATGAGATCATGTCCTCTGATCTTAAAATTAAGTATCCATCCTACTATATGACCCGCCACCAGGTCGATTTCCTCAATACTGGCACCCAGATTGTCAATTCAATCAGTTCCAACCCAGAGGTCTTGTCAATTGCAGCCATTCGTCCTGATGGTAGTAAGATTGTGCAACTTATCAACATGAAAAAGGAAGCGGTTACCGTTGAAGTTTCAGGATTTGATTCACAAACCATTGATGCAACTGTCACCACAACAGCCAATAACTGGGAAACTTTGAAGAACGTTTCCAAATCAGAAAATGGCAAAGCTGAATTGCTATTGAAAGCAGAATCAGTCAATACGTTCGTATTTAATTAATGAGAAAGGGCAGAGGGCTTGGAGCGAGGGAAAAAGGGCGGGTCTGCTTTTCTGAGAGTTGAGCTATTTCCATGCCCCAAGCCCCATGCTTTGCAGCAATTCGTGAAATCAGTTTTAATCAATGTAATCTTATTTTATGAAGCATTTAAACCATCCATGGATTTTTCTGATGTTATCGGTTATTATAACCATCGCAGTCAAAATTCCTCATCTTGGATTACCCTATTTCTTTGATGAAACTTCCTCCTACATCCCTGCAATTCAGGAGATGGTTAAGGCTGGCCCCAGCATGCTTCCTGGAAGCATTCCTTTGTATTTCTCGAAAGGACACCCCTTGTTTTTCTATTTTATGGCATCATTGTGGATGAAATTTATTGCAGGTGATTCACTTATCCTGATGCGGTTGTTTCCCTTAATGGTTTCACTGACTGCATTGGTTGTGTTTCACCTTTTTGCCAAAAGGCATACCAATATATTGTTGGCCAATATTGCAGTCGTGCTGCTATCGTTACAGCCATTGTTTCTGGCACAGGCCAGTTTGGTATTGCCTGAAATCTTCCTGTTCACACTTTTCATGCTGTGTTTCGACAGTTACCTGTCACGCAGTTATGGATACTATGTTTTGTTTGGCTCATTAATGATGTTAACCAAAGAAACCGGGGGTATATTTATCATGGTATTTGGATTGGCTTACCTTGTTGAGAATTACCCAACATGGAAAACAAAAGTATTCCGGCGAAATCTTTTCCTAATCAGTGTACCGGTATTGGTTTACCTGATCTTTCTATTGCTTCATTACCTCGAATTCGGTGTATTCTTTTTTGCTGAACACCTTGATTACGTTACCATTGATAGTGCTAAAGTGATTTATAAATTCAATTCAGCCTTCTCTACCCTATTCCTGGCTCATGGTCGAAATGTGATATTTTTTGCAGCCATAGCCGTACTGATCATCCTGCTAATTAAAAAGAAAAATATTGCCTATAAACGCTTCCTGATAATAAGTGGGGCAATCATTGTCCCATTCCTGCTTTTTAGCATACTGAATTTCTTTACCTATCGCTATGTATTTCCAATAATGGGCATAGTTCTGTTGGCTTCGATGGCTATCATCCAGCAGTTAAGAATTAAATACCAGGCTGTAAATATGATCGGTATTGTGAGTCTGCTTTCAATCTCAGCATACTATTCAGCCACCAAGCGAGGTCAGGGAGATGCGGATCTGGGGTACACACAATTTCTTGTCGTGCACCAGCAGATAGTCAGTTATTGCGAGCAACAAGGTTGGTATGATAAAGAATTTGGGGCCGGATCTAATCTTCTGATGGATATGAGTTTGCCTTATGCAAAATATCTGTCAACCGACAAAATCTTCAATATACAGCACCTCCCAGGCCTTGAAAAACGTGATTTGATTATTTACGATTCAACATGTTACCCCTCCGATATGCCAGAAGTCGAAAAAAATAAGCTTACTTTGATCAAACGTTTTGAATATAAAAATCATTGGGGAGAAATATATAGAAATACGAATTTCACGAATTAAAACGAATTTCACGAAATGAAAAATCTACTCATCGCTTTACTTCTCTGCGCCGGAATGGCAGTACAGGCAAAGAAACCGGTTCCTTCTGATCCAAAGGCTACCGCTGAAACAGTTAAATTGTATCAAAAGATGCTCCAACTTCAAACCAAAGGAATGATGTTTGGACACCAGGACGATTTGCCTTACGGTACAAAGTGGTACGATGTTGAAGGACGCTCAGACGTTAAAGAAGTGTGTGGCGATTATCCGGCAGTCTTTGGCTGGGAATTGGGTCATCTTGAACTCGATCATCCCTATAGCCTTGATTCAGTTAAATTTTCCAAGATCAGCGGCTGGATTAAGCAAATGGATCGTGAGGGTGCCATCAATACCATCAGCTGGCATTTTACTAATCCGCTAACAGGTGGAACAGCATGGGATACCAGTTCTAAAAAGACAGTTGCCTCTATGTTGCCCGGTGGCGAAAAGAACAAACTTTACAATCAATATCTTGATAAATTGGCCACCTTTATGCTTGAATTGAAAACCGACAAGGGTAACTATATTCCCATCCTCTTCCGTCCATTTCATGAGCATACAGGCAGCTGGTTCTGGTGGGGAAAAGACATTTGTAAAATAGCCGAATACAAATCTTTATGGCGGTATACAGTTACCTACCTGCGTGACACAAAAAACATCCATCACCTTTTATACGCATACTCTACCGACCGTTTTGCTTCTTCCGAAGATTACCTGGAACGCTATCCGGGCGACGACCTGATTGATTTGCTGGGCTTCGACCTATATGATCGTGGACCAGGCTATTCAGCCACCCTGGGCGATTGTGCCAAGATGATTACGAAGATAGGCACTAAAAAAGGTAAAATAGTAGCTGTAACCGAAGCTGGAGGACCTCTTGCAACAGATACAGACTGGTGGACGACAGTACTCCTTGAAACGCTGCGCCCTTATAACCTGTCGTATGCACTGGTTTGGAGAAATGCCTACCAGACTAAAAAGGAAATAGCTTACGGGCCCTATAAAGGATCACCTGACGAACTGAATTTCGTGAAGTTTTATAATGACCCTAAAACATTGTTTCTCAAAGATATAAAATAAGTAATGAATCCATCTTTTCCAAAGTTAATGAGTTTTCTGGGACGGACATTTTGTGAGTGGTCTATGTAATAAATTTAAAGATAAAAACTGAATTGAAAGTTCGCAATATATTAGAACTATTTATTAACTTTGTCCTAATGTTTAAAAGATTAAAACTTGAAAATTACCAATAAACACATATTAGGTAAACTAATTCGTAAAAATCGGGGAAATTCCAAATTGATGTATGAAATTAATAAGCTTATTTTAGATATCGAGAATAGTAAATGGAAAACACCAATTGATTTGACTGAACACAGAACAGATGCTGATTGTGTTTATGGCGGAGAGTTTTATTTTTTCAATATCAATATTCATCGCACTTTGATACTGATTGAATTTGAAGAAAACGGAGAAGCAACTTTTGTTTGGGCAGGCAGTCACGATGAATATGAATTGATCTTTAAAAACAACCGGAGTGTAATTAAAAAATGGTTGAGGAATAATAGTTGGATTTAAAAGTCGCAGTCATGAAAGATATTATGGACATAAAGGAAGTTGAGTCTATCAAAAAACTTGAAAGTGAGTATGATTTACAAAAAGCATCAATGCTTGAACGAAAGTTGCGTTTGATGATTGATGAGAATCCTGGTCTAAAACCAATTCGAAAAAAACTTCGTGATTTAATTAAAGATTATGAAGATAAAGAGTGGTCAGTCCTTGAGAATGTCTCAGATTCAAAAATAGAAGAATCAGACAAGGCAGAGAATATTGTTAATTATGAGCAAGAATTTATCAAAAAACGAAAAGAGAGCATTAGAAAAAAACTCAGGGAGTTCGATATGACTCAACAAGAGCTGGGAGTACTTCTTGAACATCCAAAATCATATATAAGCGAGTTGATCAATGGTGTTTCTCAATTCACAATGAAAGATTTGGTAATTATTCACAGGATTTTCGGGATAAGTCTAAATATTTTGATTCCGACTTATTTACAATCAGAGACAAGTGAGAAAGTGAAAGAATCGATTAAGAAACTCAACAATCCCAAGCTTAGATTGAAAAAGACAGAATTGGTATAAAAGAATTGATTGCTAATTGGGTATTGTGCCAAAATGGAGAAAAACCATTTTCAATCGAACCCTTAAAATAAACAATTATGTATTTAGAACTTAGGGATATATCAAAGTTTAATACTGTCAGATTAAGCTTTGACACCATAGAATGGGAAAATGAAGCTGATTTGGATCCTGAAATACTTTATAAAGACAGTATAAAAATAAAAGATTAAATTTGTTGAAACTAATACCTGTTATATAGATGATGTTTGCATTGCAACTAAAAGATATTCAATCAAAAAAATATTCAATCAAAAAAATATTCATTTCTAACCTAATTACAACAAACCTATGAAACGTTTGCTCATTCTATTTACTGCCGTATTATCCTTTTCTCTTTTAGTCAACAGTCAAAGTATTCCGTCTCAAAGTATCCCATTACCAGAGCATCCCCGTCCTGATTTCATGCGTGCCGATTGGCTTAACCTCAATGGTTACTGGAACTTCATGTTCGATAAACAAAATGTGGGTGAATCTCAGAAGTGGTTCGAAAATCCATCTTCCTTCACCAAACAGATTCTGGTTCCCTTTCCCTGGGGCAGTAAGCTTTCCGAAGTAGCCAATGAAGCCGATATTGCCTGGTATGCCCGCAAAGTAAAGATTCCTGAGGCATGGAAAAATAAACGCATCTTTGTCGTTGTTGGTGCAAGTGACTGGACTACCAAAGGTTGGTTTGCAGGACAGGCAGTGGGGTCAAACCGTGGTGGATATACTCCATTTGAATTTGAACTAACCGCCAATGTAACCTGGGGAAGCGAACAGAACCTGGTATTTAAAGTGGATGACTCGAACTTGCCTTTTAAACTATCGGGAAAACAAGGTTATGGTGATGTAAAAGGCTTCTGGCAAACTGTTTACCTCGAAGCTCGTGGGAGCAACTACCTTGATATGATCCACTTCACCCCTGATATTGACAATAATAAAGTTAAAGTTGAAATGGCTTTCAATCAACCGGCTAGTAAAAATACGGAAGTTAAGGTGAAATTCAATACGGGTGATGTACAAACCTTCACTGCCAAAATAAAGAAAGGTGAACAGACGGCTCAATTTGAAATTACTATTCCCAATGCCCACCTTTGGAATCTCGAAGATCCTTTTTTGTATGATGCTGAAGTGTCACTGACTGATGATGGGAAACCAATGGATCAGGTGACTACTTATTTTGGAATGAGGAAAATCAGCGTCACTAAACTTCCCGGCAGCGATTATCCATACATCGCTTTAAACAACAAGCCCATTTATTTACAACTCACACTAGATCAATCCTATCATCCCGAAGGTTTCTATACCTTTCCGAGCGACGAATATATGCGCAATGAAATTCTGCTGTCCAAGCAAATCGGACTCAACGGAAACCGTATTCATATAAAGGTTGAAGTTCCCCGTAAGCTATATTGGGCCGATAAACTAGGGCTTCTTATCATGGCCGATGTTCCCAATTCATGGGGAGAACCCGATGCAGATATGCAAAAGGAATCTGAATTTGCTATGCGTGGTATGATTAAGCGCGACTACAATCACCCTGCCATCTTTTCATGGATTTTATACAATGAAACATGGGGATTGTTTTCAAAGAGAGACGGCAAGCGTGCCTATTATCCTGATACTCAGGCATGGGTTGCCGAAATGTACAAAAAGGCAAAAAGCCTGGATCCTAGCCGTTTAATTGAAGACAACTCGGCCTGCAACAACGATCATGTGGTCACTGATATCAATACATGGCATGCTTATCTCCCCGGTTATGCATGGAAGAAAGAGCTAGATGACATTGATGCAAAAACCTATCCCGGTTCAAAATGGAACTACATTGGAGGCAATACGCAAGGAAATCAGCCCATGTTCAATAGCGAATGTGGTAACGTTTGGGGATATGAAGGAAGCACCGGTGATATAGACTGGAGTTGGGATTACCATATTATGATGAACGAATTCAGAATGCACCCCAAAATGTGTGGCTGGCTGTATACTGAACATCACGATGTGATCAACGAATGGAACGGCTATTACCGTTTCGACCGTACCCACAAATTTACAGGTATAGAAGAATTGATGCCTGGAATGACCATTACTGATCTGCATAACCCATACTATATCAGTACCGGCAGTGACCTCTGTCAAAGTGTATTACCTTCAGCAAAAATAGAGGTTCCTATCTATTTATCAGTTCTTAATGACCAACTTGCAGCAACAACCTTGATTGTAAAAGCGGAATTGTGCGGTTGGGATAATCTCGGCCGATTTGAAGTGTATTCAAATTATTCGATCAATACTCCCTACACCCCATGGATGACCAAAGATATTGGGAAATTAGCCATTGTTATGCCAGCCAAACAATCAGTTTCCATATTGAGACTGAGCCTTGAAACTCCTTCAGGACAAGTACTGGCTCGTAATTTCACTACCTTTAAAGTGGCAAATGGAGCTTCACCACGCAATGAAACGATTCAGCAAAACGGCAAAGAAATTACACTTTTACGCTTTGCTCCAAATACCTTTTCCAATTCAAAATGGTCTCAAAAGCAATGGAACGTACTCGATGGACTTAAAGTAAATGGTGCAGGTTCTGGATTCTTTGAATATAAAGTTGCACTTCCAGCCAGTATAAAAGCCGGTGATCTTTCATCAGTAAGGATTGTAGCAGAATTATCAGCCAAACAATTGTTTGGGAAAGACAAAGATGGCACGCATATCATTGACGGTGATTATATGGCAGGTAAAGGAACCAATGACCCAAGCCTTAATCCAAATTCATATCCAATGACCGATGAGAAAAAGTTCCCCGGGGTGGTGAAGATTTTCGTGAACAATCAATGTATGGGTTCCTTTAACCTTGAAGATGACCCTGCTGACCATCGCGGTATCCTCTCATGGAACTCTCAGAAACATGACAAGACATTGAAAGAAGCAGGCTCGTATGGTTACCTCGTTGAAGCTACTATTCCAAATTCTATCATTAAGCTGAGCGAAGGAAAAGATTTGCTGATCCGCTTTGAGGTTGATGCTGCACTACCGGGTGGATTGGCAATCTACGGTGAGAATTTCGGCCGCTACCCTATCGACCCAACCATCTGCTTTGAAATGAAATAAGTCTATTCAACTAACTAAATAGATTCTGCTGAAAAACTTTTATTATTCAGAATAACAGCTGTTTATAGGAATATCCATTGTAATAAGTGCAGGATAAAAATCAGAAAGTGTCCAAAATAATGCACCCCGGTAAGGAGTTTGACTTTGATTGCTATGTCCCCAAATGGATTTGGAACCGAACATCAAAGTAAATAACCGGGGATGTACAAATGCAATTATGCAAGGGGATAACTAGCTATCTTTTGATACCTTTCTGATACCTTTCTGATACCTTTCTGTAATGTAAGGTTACAGAAAGGTATCAGAAAAGTATCAGAAAGGTATCAGAAAGGTATCAGATGATAGCACTCAAACATCCACCCATTACATACCAACAGAGGGAGAAATAAAATATCCAAAATGTCATAATGGAATCTTATATGCTTAAATTGATATCTACTTTTCATTTAGAAGGTCTCTGGCTTTTATAAAGACAATCTTACCGTTACGTGAAATAATATGCATTCCCATTCCATGGTGGAAATCCTTTAAATATCTTTCACCAGCCATTTTTCAAACAACGGCTCATAGATTACTCCTTGGGTTGTGGAAACACTTTCGAATAAGGTAACCCTGTTGATATCAATGGTTCCGAAGTTAATGGATTGGTTTTCCTTCAGCAATAAATCAAGAGAAGTATGATCTGAAAGGCTTTTAATCCGAGCTAAAGTGAGGTGAGGCTTTAAAGGTTTTGGGTCGAAGAGAAAACCATTTTTTAGGAGTAATTCACCAAGCAGAGTATAAGAAGAAACGAGAGGCTGCAGATTTTCAAGTCCCATCCACAACACCTTTGGCTTGCCTGTTTCAGGGAAGACCCCTACCCCCCTTAACTGAGTTGCGTAGGGCTGAACTTTATGGAACGATTCATCAATCAGTTGTTCGAGTAAAGTAATCTGCAAATCAGATGTGGCACCTAGGAAGTACAAAGTGATGTGCCAGTTTTCGGGTTTAGTCCAACCCATTCGATTAAGGTTCAACAAACCCTCCTTACTCCAGGTATAGGCCGCCTGTAAAGCATTTTCTGACTGAATGGGAATACCTATAAAGATTCTTTTCATGATCATTTCACTTGGTTCACCTCTTATTGTCAAATTACAGATCGAAATTAGAAAAATAGTGCCTAATTCAAAACATTTCACCGCTTAATTGGTTTAAATATCATTTCATTATAACTACTTAAGAAATAATTAGAAATGAGAAAGAAATAAAGTTCTTTCTGACAATTAAAAATACATACTTAAATGAAAAATGAACCATTTATAATTGAACAGGTCTACAAAACGTCACTCGATCGGGTATGGAAGGCAATTACCAGCATCGAAGAAATGAAACAATGGTATTTTGATATTTCTGAATTCAACCCTGAACCTGGCTTTGAATTTCAGTTCATGGCCGGTCCCGATGAGAAGAGGCAATATCATCATTTATGCAAAGTTATTGAAGTGATTCCAATGCGAAAGCTGGTATACTCATGGCAGTATGAAGGTTACGAAGGAAACTCCCTGGTTACTTTCGAATTATGGCCACAAGGAGAGTTGACAAGACTGAAATTAATTCATGAAGGAATTGAAACATTTCCAGCCGGAGACCCTGATTTTTCAAAAGACAGTTTCGCCGAAGGATGGAATTGGATTATTGGAACCGTTCTGAAAATGTATCTTGAGAAAACGGTTAACCAAACCTCCAAATCACACTAATATTTATAAATAATATGAAAATCGCAGCAATAATCGTGCGCCTCTTAATGGGGTTCATGTTCCTTTTTGCATCTGTTGTAGTACTTTTTAAACTCATGCCGCAACCCGAACCTACTGGACAGGTTAAAATATTTATGGATGGAATGACCGCTACAGGCTATTTAATGACATTGCTTAAAGTAACAGAATTGGTATGTGCTATCGCATTTATTTCAGGCTTTTTCGTTCCACTTGCCGCAGTGGTAATCTTCCCGGTTATAGTTAACATTTTTATGTTTCACCTGTTTATGCAACCTTCAGGATTGCCAATAGCCATCTTACTTGTGCTCGGCGACCTTTTTCTTGCTTATTATTACAGCGAAAGATACAAACCAATGCTTAAACTCAAATAAGTTTCATAATTTTGGTACATAGAACCAATTAAACTATTACTCATGCTAATTATATTCATTTTGTTGATTATTGTGGCCATACCATTTATTGTGGCCTTGTTTGTGAAGAAATCATATTCGGTTGAACGTGAAATAATAATCAACAGGCCTAAGCAAGTAGTATTCGATTATTTGAAATTCTTAAAGAATCAGGACAAATTCAGCAAGTGGGCAACCATGGACCCCAATATGAAAAAAGAATACCGTGGAATTGATGCATCCATTGGCTTTATTTCAGCTTGGGAAAGTAATAATAAAAGCGTTGGAATGGGTGAACAGGAAATCAAGAAGATTACCGATGGCAAACGGATCGACTTCGAAATACGCTTTATGAAACCTTTCGCCGGAGTAGCCAATGCTTATATGACTACCGATGCCATGTCGAGAAATGAAACAATTGTCAATTGGGGGTTCGATAGCAAAATGAAATATCCAATGAACCTGATGTTGCTGTTTAATATTGAAAAAACGATTGGCAATGACTTGACCACGGGACTTAATAATCTTAAGAACCAATTGGAAATCAAAGAGTCTGAAGAATGGCGTTATACCAGTTGATTATTGAAAAATAAACAATCTATATTCAATTACTAAACCATATAAAATGGCAACAATCAATCCGTATTTAAATTTCCCCGGTACTGCTGAAGAAGCTTTTACTTTATACAAATCAGTATTTGGAGGCGAGTTTTTAGGAGTAAACCGTTTTGGCGATATGCCTGATAGTGAAAAATTACCCCCTGATACATTGGATCAAATCATGCACATCGCTTTGCCAATTGGAAATGGAAATATTCTTATGGCTACAGATGCACCTGCATCTATGGGTTTCAAGATAAACAATGGAAATAATTTCTATATCTCTGTAAATGTTGACAGTAAAGAAGAAGCTGATCGGGTATTCGCAGGACTCTCAGAAGGTGGTAAAGTTGAGATGCCTCTCGCTGATATGTTCTGGGGAGCCTACTATGGATCATTTTTCGATAGATTTGGAATAGGCTGGATGGTCAACTTCGAGAATCCAAAGAAATAAATAAACATAAAATCCCGGCATTAAATGACCGGGATTTTATGTTTATTATGCTTTATTTCCCGCCACCACAGTATAACATTCTTCAGGATTGAGGTATTGCTGAGCCAGGCGCATCAATTTCTGAGAGGTAAGACTTCGCAGAACGATCAGATAATTGTCATAAAATGAATAGTCCAGACCGAAATCATTGATGGCTTTGAAACTTCCCGCAAGGGCAAATGGGCCATCGAAATCTCTTAGAAATTCCCCCAACAGATAGCTTTTTACATTTTCAAGCTCGTCGACTGATACAAGTTCTGTTTGGAGCTTTTTCATCTCTATAGATATCTCTTTCAGAGTAGGTTCCACATATTCGTTGCCCACCTCGGTTGAGATAATCAGGTAGCTGGCATGTTTCAATGAAAGGACAAAACTGCCGATGCCATAAGTATACCCTTTCTCCTCGCGGATATTGGCCATTAATCTAGACCCAAAATAGCCTCCCAATATAGTAACCAGTACAGACAGTGCATGAAAATCGGGATGACTTTTATCTACCCACAGCTTTCCCATCCTGATTGCAGATTGCATTCCATTGGCTTTTTCGACGAAATGGAACTTTTGCTGATCAGGACTTATGGCAAACTTAATTTCCTTGGCAGTCCCGAGTGCTCGGGACCAATCAGTTCCTCCAAAATGTGCTTCAAGCATATTTAATACAGGTTCATCAACCTTACCAGCAAGAATAATTCGGCAGTTTCCTGAATGATAATACGTTTCATAAAACTGTTGCAATTGTTCACGTGTAATATGATCGAAATCTTCCAGCTGATTCTTGATCGCATAAGGATGATCATTTCCAAACATCACCTGGGTGAATTTCTTCTGACAAAGTGTACGTACCTTTTCGTTTTCGAGTAAGAATTTCTGCTTACTTTTGTCAATCATCACTTCGAGTTCATACTGCGGAAAAACAGGATGTTTGATCATGTTCTCAGTCATTTCCAGAATAGTAGGCAAATGTTTACTAAGGCTTACAATGTTTACGTAGCCATAATTCTGATCCACCATCATCTGAATGTATGAACCATAAAAATCAAACCTTTCGGCTATATCCGCTCCCGAATAAGCGGCACTACCCTCTTCCAGCATAGAACTACATAAGCTGGCCACTAAATTGGCCGATTGAAACCATGCTCCGGCTTCAAAAATAAAGTCTATTTTAACTACATCCTGCGATCCTGCATCAACATAATAAACAGGAATGCCGTTTGAAAGGATTTTCTTTTTGGTTTGAATAATATCGATGCGCTCAATGGGATTGACCATTGGTTGTATGGTGCGGTTCAGCATAATTTTACTTTTTAGCAATGTAATTTAAAACGGAGCAATTTTCAGGACGGAAAATCTGCTGCGACACTTCCTGTATTTGTTCGGTAGTAACAGACCTGTAAAGATCAATCTGTGAATTGATTAGGTTTGCATCCTCCAATATTTCATTCGTCGCCAGATTCATCGCTTTGGTCAGATAATTCATTTCACTATACTCGATGTTGGCTTCTACTTTGTTCTTTACTTTCTCAAGTTCGTATTCCGATACCCTGTCCTGTTTCATGCGGTCCAATTCCCTGTCAATGGCTTTGCGGGCAGTTTCGAGGGACACCCCATTACTTGTTTTTCCTGAAATTAAAAACAATCCTGGTTCGTAATCGCCTGAAAGATAAGCATCCAGTTCAGTAAACAATTTCTCTTTCTGAACAAGGTTCAGGTATAGTCGCGATGAATTTCCACTCGACAATATATCAGAGATTAAATCAGTGGCATAATAGTTTGTCGAAATATGATCAGACATGTGATAAGCCAAATAAATTGCATCGTTGGGAACATCTCGTACAACAGTTTGTTCGCGCAATTCTGTTTGTACAGGCTCCTGCGGAAGGTTCCGAGATTTCACGGCCCTGTTGGGAATTGGACCAAACCACTTGTCGGCAAGGTTTACTACCTTATCAAAATCGACATCACCTGCAACGACCATAACAGCATTGTCTGGCGCATAATGGGTGAAGAAAAAATCTTTAACCTGTTGCATGGTAGCTTTTTCAATGTGGCTAATTTCACGTCCTATGGTTGGCCATTGATATGGATGAACCTTATAGGCCATTTGTCGGATCAAAGGCCAAACATCACCATAAGGTTGATTGAGATAGCGCTGTTTGAATTCCTCAATCACCACATTGCGCTGAACTTCCAGGCTTGAATCAGAAAAAGCCAATTCTAACATTCGATCAGATTCAAGCCAGAATCCTGTTTCAATATTGTTCTTGGGAAGGGTCAAATAATAATTGGTAAGGTCGTTAGACGTATAAGCATTGTTATCACCACCTGCTTTCTGGAGCGGCTCATCATAAGATGGAATATTTATTGAACCACCAAACATGAGATGTTCAAACAGGTGCGCAAACCCAGTACGATCGGGATGTTCGTCACGCGAGCCGACGTTGTAACATATATTTACCGCCACCATCGGGGTTGTCTTATCATGATGAACAATAACGGTCAACCCGTTTGATAATTTAGTGCGTTCAAATTGTATCATAAAAAAAAAGTTCAAAGTTCAAAGTATAAAGTTCAAAGTTCAAAGTTGCGTTCCGAAAATAAAAAAGCTCAAAGTATAAAGTTCAAAGTTGCATTCCGAAATGTACTCAGCAATATGAACACTTCAAATGATCACTTTCTCAAATTCTCATTTTCTCATTTTCAAAATTCTCATTTTCTCATTTTCTCACATTCTCACATTCTCATTTTCAAAATTCAAATTGCTCAGTATTCAACCGATCTTTTGCCTTCTTGTATTCCTGAAGGAGGTTTTGAATGATGGTTTTAACTGGCAATATTTCATTTATGATGGAGGAAACTTGCCCTATTTCAAGTTCACCTTCTGACAGATCGCCTTCGAACATTCCTTTTTTAGCTCGACCGTGACCCAGCAAGGCTCTTAATTCAGAACCATCAGCCCCTTCAAGTTCGAGTTTGTTGACTTCCTGATAAAAATCATTTTTAATCAATCTAACGGGTGCCACTTTCTTAAGCGACAATATTGTATCACCTTCATTTAATTCGGTTACCAATCTTTTAAAATCAAGATGAGCTGACGATTCTTCTGAAATAGCAAAACGTGAGCCAATTTGTACGCCATCAGCCCCTAAAGCAATGGCAGCTAATATAGAATCCCCCGTTGCAATGCCTCCTGCCGCCAGTATTGGTAAGTTGGTCACTTTTCTCACCGCTGGAATGAGTGTCAAAGTAGTAGTTTCTTCGCGACCGTTATGTCCGCCAGCTTCAAAACCTTCTGCCACAATGGCATCTACACCAGCCTCTTCACATTTCAAAGCAAAAGAAGAACTGGCTATTACATGTGCCACAATGATTCCCCTTTCTTTAAGCCATGAAGTATATTTTTTAGGACTTCCCGCTGAGGTAAACACTATAGGAACCTTTTCCTCAACAATAATGTTCATGATCACTTCCAAATCAGGATAAAATAATGGAACATTCACCCCGAATGGTTTAGTAGTAGCCAATTTGGCTTTCTGAATGTGTTCGCGAAGTATTTCTGGATGCATTGAACCTGCTCCTATTAAGCCCAAACCTCCGTTGTTGCTAACTGCCGAAGCCAGTCGCCAACCGCTACACCAAACCATACCCGCCTGAATGATAGGATATTTGATTCCGAAAAGTTTACAAATTCTGTTCTCCATCTATGAATTAATATTCTGAAATTAGGGTCAAAGGTAGAAAATTAAACTATGAAAAGTGGATGGACCGTTTAACCGGATTAAGGAAATGTGGAACGAATGGTGGAATGATTAACTTATTTCCGTATTTTTATAAAATCTTATTAATGTGAATCTATATGATTAAAAATATTTACTTTTCAATTGTTCTATTTATAGTTACAGTGATTGGAGCAAGCGCTCAAATCAGTTTCGATTCCTCTTCCCCCTTCAAATATCTGAAGGGTAAAGATGCTTCAACAATACCCGCCAACTGGATGACAAGCAGTTACATACCCACAGGATGGTCAGACGGTTACATGCCATTCCGATATGGTCCTGTCGGCGCGGGTGGGACCTTGCTCAATGATATGCAAAATTCATATACAACAGTCTATTTGTTATCCACTTTCAACGCTCAAAATATTACTTCTTTGAAAAATGTTAACTTTTCAACTACCTATGATGACGGGTTTGTAGTTTGGATCAACGGAGAAGAAGTATTCAGTGTCAATGCCCCCGATGATAGAGCATACAATAGTGGTGCCACTGCCCTTGGAGATCCTACGGTATTAAAATTCTACCAACTTCCTGCACATGACATTGAACTTAAAGAAGGAGAAAATCTTATTGCCATACAGGGTTTTAATACAAGCCCTACAAGTTCTGATTTTTATTTTGATTTTAAAATCAATGCAGAGCTTCCACTTCCCCAGACAACGGATACCGTTAAAGTGGTTTTCAGTAAGCCAAACGGGTTTTATACTTCTCCGTTTGATTTGAAGATGGATGTTCCTGATCCATCGTACACATTTGTATACACCATAGACGGTTCCAATCCTCAGTCTTCATCAACGGTTTTGAATGGCGGAATATCAAAAACAATCAATATCGATCCAACCAATATAACCGGTCGTCCAATGACTCCTTGCTATATAGTCCGGGCTTCACTTATCAAAGATGGGTTAGCCCCTTCATTTCCACTGACCCAAACGTATATCTTTTTGGATCAGGTCATGAATCAAACTTACCCTGGAGGGAACTGGCCTACAGGTCCTATCAACAATCAGCCAATTGATTTGGATATGGACCAAAATATTACAAAAGGCCCTATATATGCGGGTTTAATGAAGGATGCCATGACAGACATCCCCTCTATTTCAGTTGTCACAGAGCTAAGTGACCTTTTTGACCCTACAACAGGAATTTATGTAAATGCAGCAAGGCATGGAGAAGTTTACGAGAGGTTTTCATCGGTCGAATTAATTAACCCTTCTGGGGTCCCTGGGTTCAATATCAATGCTGGCCTTCGGATCAGAGGTGGTTATAGCAGACATGAAAATTTTCCAAAACATGCATTCCGACTATTTTTCAGGGAAGAATATGGCGCACCGAAACTAACATTTCCATTGTTCGAGAATGAAGGGGTGGGTGAATTTGATAAAATTGACCTACGCTGCGAACAAAATTACTCTTGGGCCCACCCTGGTGACAATCGGGACAGGAATACTGGTGTGCGTGAAGTATTTTCACGTGATACACAGCGTGATATGGGACAACCCTACACCCGTAGCCGCTATTATCATCTTTACCTGAATGGAATGTACTGGGGATTGTATCAAACCCAGGAACGTGCTGAAGCCAGATATGCTGCCGACTATTTAGGCGGCAGTAAAGAGGATTATGATGTTGTAAAGGTCAGCACTGAAATCGATGGAATTGAGGCAACCGATGGGAACTTAAATTCGTGGGAGAAAATTTATAATATGTGTACCAAAGGATTTGTTAACAATGCTGATTATTTTGCCCTTGAAGGAAAAGATCAATACGGAATCCCTAAAAAAGGAGGTGAAGTCATTGTCAATATTGACAACCTCATTGATTATATGCAGCTCATTTTCTATACAGGAAATTATGATGCTCCCGTTTCAGCATTCAAGAATAATCAAGGCCCAAATAATTTCTACGCCATTGATAAGCGTGACGACAGGTCAAGCGGATTCCTCTTTTTTGCACATGATTCTGAACATAGCATGTTGATTGGGCCTGAAAATCAGGGAATTGGTATTCAGGAAAACAGAGTTACAATACTTGGGATGAACGCTTTTATATTTGCCAGATTTCAACCACAATGGCTTCATTTTAAACTAAGTGCAAACAAGGAATACAGGCAACGCTTTGCAGACAGGGCCTACAAAAACTTTTTCAACAATGGGGTATTCACTCCTGATGTAGTTCATGCCAGATTTCAAGTAAGAGCTGAACAGATTAAAAAAGCTATTATTGGTGAATCAGCAAGGTGGGGAGATTCAAAACTGACAGACCCGCCGTATACATATACTTTTGAAGATTGGAACAGGGAAATTAATGATATCTATGCCCGATATTTCCCATTTCGCACCGATATAGTTATCAATCAAATGAAGGCGGCCAGTTTGTACCCAACTTTTAGCCCTCCTGTATTCACAAAAGACAATTTCGTTCTCGATCAGGGTATCTATCCTGTTACGGGCAGTTACGTGGTCACAATATCCGGTGCGGATGGACAAATATATTATACCCTCAACGGAACTGATCCCCGCTTGATTGGTGATCAAATCAACAATTCTGCCATATTGATTGCTACCGGAGGGATTGTCAATCTTAAAGGTACAGCATTTATTAACGCAAGAATTAAAAATGGTGATCAGTGGAGTGCATTGGCTTCTGTTAAATTGATGAACCCCATTGAAGATTATTCTCATCTTAAGGTAACCGAATTGCATTATCATCCCACCGACTCTCTGGTAGGAATTGACATTATATCAGGTAAATCTTTTGAGTTTATTGAGTTTAAAAACACAGGTGATAAGCCCATTAACCTTGCAGGTTTGAGTTTTACTTCATCAATTGAATATCAGTTCAAGGAAAGTGATATTCTATCTCCAAACCAGTTTTATGTGTTGGCTTCTAAACCCAAATGGTTTTACGAACGCCACTTTATGGTCCCCACAGGAAATTTCAACAAGAATTTCTCCAATTCTGGTGAACAGGTTGTCATTTCCAATGCAACTGGTAGTCCAATTATTGACTTTACTTATCTCGATTACAGTCCTTGGTCCACTGCACCTGATGGTGATGGCCCCTCGCTTTCAACTATACTGAGCAATCCAATTGGCAACCCGGCTGATGCAAGTTATTGGACTGCCTCATCAGTTTATGACGGTACACCTTTTGCCGATGATCCGGGAATTCTTGATACGATCGATGATTTTACGGTGGCTGACAATTCACTGGCTGTATTTCCAAATCCTACCAAAGGAAAGTTGTATTTGAAAGCAGGAGACGCAAAGGCAGACATACAGGTTGAAATTTATTCGCTGTCAGGCTCCTTAATTTACAATTCATCTGTTGTTGGGAACAGCGTAATCGACCTTGGCGGATTGAATATCTTCCCTGGAATTTATATGGTTAAAACAAAATGCAACGATCAAAATCTGGTAAACAAAGTTGTATATCAACCATAATTAAACGGATTTCGTAAGACCTATATTGAACTATAATTATATGGATAAAGGCCGCCACAATGTATGTGGTGGCCTTTATTTTTATGTTGAAGTAAAAACTATTTATTCTGAAAGCTTCGCAAATAACTCGAATCAAACCCCTTACCCTGAATTCGAGTTATGAATCAATTGCAATCGATTCTGGATTTCTCCCTCTGTTCCGATGAAACGGGTAGGTGTTTGAGAGTCATCATCTGTAACCCATCTGTAACCCATCTGTAACCTTTCTGTAACCTAATGTTACAGAAAGGTATCAAATGAGTGTCAGATGGGTATCAGATGAGTATCTTATGAAGGCATGTTATCCCTGGCATAATTGCAGTTGTACATGCCTGCTATTTATTTTGATCTCCGGTTCCAAATCAGGGGGGGACTTAGTACTCAGAGGTCAAATCCCTTAAGTAGTGCAGGAATTTTGGACACTTTCTCTTTTTTTTCCTGCATAACCGGGGTTGTTACTACAAATAAAAATCTCTTCTATTTAGAATTTTCTAATTTTGGGTAAGTCCAATTTCAAAAACAAATGCAATCAAGTTCAAGGCAAATAGATTTTTTGAATAAAAAGTCAATTCCACATACTACATTCTAAAGGATCAAATAAATAGAAACTAAGTTACCGTGGAAACTTCCTCAACCATCACTTTTTCGAGTTCTGTGGCCAGTTGAATCAATGATATTTTGTGCACCAATTCACCATGCACCGCCAGAGAGATAGAACCTGATTCTTCGGAAACGACTATGGCCAAGGCATCAGTTACCTCTGAAACGCCAATTGCAGCGCGGTGTCTGAGTCCAAATGCGGGATCGAGATCAATTCTTTCAGTAATTGGAAGGATACAACGTGCAGCTGCAATACGGGTACCTACCACAACGACAGCGCCATCATGTAGAGGAGTATTTTTAAAGAATATCGTTTCGAGCAGAAAAGATGAAATGCGGGAGTTTATTTTTTCGCCCGATCGTATAATTTCCTTCAACTCATTTTTATGCGCAATTACAATCAATGCTCCTGTTTGTGAACGTGCCAGATTATCACAGGCCCTGATTATTTCCTTTATTTGCTGATCGGTAGCCTGTTTAGCCTTTTCGAGATTGAATAGTTTTTCGAGCCCAAAACTATGGCTAGTCTGGTAGTTGGTACCAATTAAAAGTAGGAAGCGTCTTATCTCCGGCTGAAAAACCACCACCATGGCCAAAACTCCTATACCTATAAATTGACCCATCAAAGTACCCAGCAATTCCATGTTCATGGCCTTGACTACAAGCCAGAAAACATACACCAAAAAGAATCCTATGAATATACTGAAAGCAACAGTTCCTTTGATAATTCTGTATATTTGATACATCAGAAAGGCAACAAGCAGTATATCAACAACATCCAAAATCCGTATAGTAATAAACAATGTCATATTCAGAAATAATATTTCAAACTAAAAGGTACTGAAAATAATTGATTTTTTGGTTATATTTGTGTTGAACGCAACTTATTTAAAATACGAACGGCCTCAACAGCTTCACTCACATCGTGAACCCTCAGAATATCGGCACCACCCATAAGGGCCAGTGTATTGACAATAGAGGTTCCATTAAGCGCATCTTCAGGCTGTGAACCTAGCAACTTATATATCATTGACTTACGCGAAATACCAACCAATATTGGCAACTGAAAAACCTTAAAAGAATCGAGCCGGTTAAGCAGTTCATAATTGTGTGCAAGCGTTTTTCCAAAGCCAAAACCAGGATCTAAAATTACATCTTTTACACCAGCCTTGATCAGTTTATTGACTCTATCAGTAAAATACATGGAAATATCATGGATAATATCTTCGTATACCGGATGTTTCTCCATTTGGAGCGGTGTTCCCAACAGGTGCATCAAAATATAAGGGACGCCGAGTCTACCGATCGTTTCGAACATGCAATCATCAAAATTACCACCCGACACATCGTTTACAATACAGGCACCACAGTCTTCGATCACTTTCAGTGCCACTCCTGAGCGAAAAGTATCAATAGAAATATTGGCCGTCGGAAATGCTTTCCTCACCGCTTTTACAGCCGGCAACAGACGATCAATCTCCTCTTGGGTCGAAATACCTTCAGTTCCAGGCCTTGTTGAAAATGCGCCAATATCAATTATAGTAGCTCCTTGAACCAAAATCTCTTCTGCGCGTTCTATGATTTTCTTTTCGGTTTCATATTTACCCCCATCAAAGAAAGAATCAGGAGTCACATTCAGAATACCCATCACAATGGGGGTCGAAAGATCAATCAAACGTCCGTTCAAATTAATAGAGTTCTTTCGTTTCAAAAATGTGGCTAAAGTAGAAGTAATTAACATACGATTAAAATTATTCACTTAAACTAATGTGTTTCACAAAAGTATAATAAAATGGGATAGAAATACACTTTAATTTAATACTTTTATGGCACGAAAAATTAAGATAATTATGGATAAAACTTCGCAACAATATAATCATGTTATTTCAGTCTGTCAAGATATTTTCACCAATAAGATGAAAGATTACGGCACTGCATGGCGCATACTTAGGCCGAGTTCGGTGACCGATCAAATATACATCAAAGCACAGAGAATCAGGAGCATTGAACAAAAAGGAGTCAGCAAAATTGATGAAGGAATCCAGTCTGAATACATCGGAATAGTCAATTACTGCATTATGGCCTTAATTCAACTTGAAAAAGGAACTTCTGAAAGTGCTGATTTAACAGAGGATGAAACTTTGCGGCTTTACAGCAGCTATTTCAATCAGGCCAAGGAACTGATGCTGGCCAAAAACCACGATTACGACGAAGCATGGCGCAATATGAGGATGAGTTCATTTACAGATTTGATATTGATGAAACTGAACCGCACCAAACAAATTGAAGATAATTTGGGAAAGACCCTCATTTCAGAAGGAATTGATGCCAATTATTTTGATATGATCAATTATGCTGTTTTTGCATTAATTAAGATTGAATTCTAAATTAGCTAACATGTTAAAACACATCGCACGTATCCTATTGGGTTTAACTTTTGTCTTTTCAGGATTTGTTAAAGGCATTGATCCGTGGGGTTCAGCTTATAAATTTACTGATTATTTCAATGCCTTTCAGATGCCATGGCTCACCGATCTTGCTTTTGTACTGGGCATTATCCTAGCTGCCGCTGAATTTGCAATGGGCGTTGCGCTGATATTTAACTTTTTCCTAAGGATATTCAGCTGGTTCACCCTGGCTTTTATGGTATTTTTCACAGGGCTGACTTTGGTGCTTGCCTTAACGAATCCGGTAACCGATTGTGGCTGTTTTGGCGATGCATTGATTATAACAAATTGGCAGACCTTTTACAAGAATATTGTATTATTGGCTTTGGCCATATTTGTTTTCTATCAACGCAAGAAATTCAAAAGCAAAGACGGCCCCATTCTATCTATTGCATTGACTGGCATGACGATAGTATTCTATTTTTACCTGGTTGATTATTCATACAACCATTTACCCATTATTGATTTTAGCCCATACAAAGTAGGTGTTAATATTCCCGATGCCATGAAAATTCCAGCAGGTGCCCCGAAGGCCATTTATGGGAACAATTTAATTTATAAAAATATAAAAACAGGAGAGGAAAAGAAATTTACCGATGCTAACTACCCCTGGAAAGACACTCTCAACTGGAAATTTGTTAAAATGGGGGATCAAAAGCTGATTCAAAAAGGGTATATACCTCCCATTCATGATTTCCAAATTGAAACTTCTCAAGGGGAAGACATCAAAGATTTTTTCCTTTATGACGAAAAATATACTTTTATTGTTGTAGCTTCGAACCTCCAAAAGACCAATCGTGAAGGAATGAAAAAAATGGCACAGCTGGCCATAACAGCTAAAAGTAAAGGATATAATTTTATTGGACTAACAGCTACATCACCCGATAGTTTTGAAGCATTTAAGAGAGAAACGGGAGCTGAATTTGACTTTTTCAATACCGATGAAATAACTTTAAAAACCATCGTACGTTCCAATCCGGGATTAATTTTGGTAAAGAAAGGAACCATCTTAAGGAAATATCATTTCAATGATGTACCCAAACCTGAAAATATAGACAGTGAACTTGAACTTTAGTTATAATAAAAATGTGATTTAAACGTTCGGTCTAAAAGCCGTATCCAAATAATTATGCGTAAACTTTTCATACTGATTGCACTTCTTGTTTTCATTTATCCCAGGGCTTTTGGCCAGATCGGAGGAGAAAGTACTTACGAGTTCCTTAACTTGACCAATTCGGCCAGAATGGCATCATTGGGCGGAAACCAAGTTGCTCTTTTCGACTCAACGGATTTAAATATATCGTACAACAATCCATCGTTACTGATGCCGGGAATGAAGAATATGCTGGCAATTAATTATGTCAATTATTTTGTAGGTATCAATTACGGGTATGCGGCTTATTCATTCGGGACTCCCCTACCTGGCAATTTTGCTGTGGGAATGCATTACATCAACTACGGCCAATTTGCTGAAGCCTTGCCCAGCGGAGTGAGGACAGGCGCTAATTTTAATGCAGCCGAATATGCACTGAATATAATCTGGTCGAATGAACTAAATTGGAGATACAGCGAAAAAGATTCCTCCTCACTGGCTTCCTCAAATGATTCGAAGCGTATGTTGAATCAAAAAAGACTTACGTACGGGATTAATCTGAAACCTTTACTTTCTACTTTAGAGAGTTACCAATCTGTTGGTATTGCAGTCGATTTGGGAGTTAGTTATTTCAGTAAAAACCAGTTAACTGTCACATCTATTGTAGCCCGCAATATCGGAACCCAAATTTCTACCTATTATGATGGTGCTCAAAGAGAATCCATTCCTTTTGATCTTCAGTTTGGAGTTTCGCAAAAGCTTCAACATGCTCCTATTCGGTTTGCAGCGACCATGCAGCATCTGCAAAAATGGAATCTAGCCAAGGCTGCAGAAGATAAAACCGGATCTACCATTGTTTACAAAGAAGACAATTTTACAAAGAAATTTATGCGCCACCTGGTTTTAGGGGTTGAATTGCTTCCCTCCCCCAATTTTACGATTCGTGGAGGATACAACTATCAGATCAGGCAAGAGTTAGGCATGAAGGAACAAATGTCAACAGTGGGCTTATCATGGGGGTTTGGATTCAAGATTTCGCGTTTTCATTTCAATTACGGCTCAACACGTTTCCATTTAGGCGGATCGAGCAATATCATCTCAGTAGCCCTCAACCTGAGTGAAGGGTTCCATAAAAGCAGGGTTACCGAATAAAAGGAGAATATTGAACTGTTATTTAAGGTTCTTTAATTAGGTTCTCACTTGTGTATACTATTATAAATTAACAAGTTGATTTAGTATATACTTATTCACAACATACAAAATTGCGAATCAGTTCATATTAATATCACAAATTTTGATAGTTCATTTAATGAAAGAACCCTGAAAATACATGTAACGAAAGATAATTGATGTCTTCAATGAACAGATCTGTGAATATTATAATTTCTTGTTTAATATTTTTCTCATGTCATTAAATAATAGAAACTTAACAAATTCACTTCTTATATTTGTTTCGCTGGTCACCTGGTGGTTTACAGCAAATATGATCAATCCAGAATTGCATTATTTTCTGCAGCAGTCAGCATTTTTAACCAACAGTTTGTTTTTTGAAGGTTTTACCTGTTATCCCGGAGGTATTGCAGATTATATATCAGAATTCATTTCACAATTTTTCTATTTTAAAACATTTGGAAGTTTTTTAATCATACTCATTTCTTCACTTCAGGGAATCATTGCCATTAAACTGGTTCAGAAAATAGCCGGGAAAGTGAAATTGAATTTCAGTATCTTTACACTTATTCTAATGCTTTCCTTTCTGGTACAATGTAATTACTTTTATCCTTTTTATGCTAGCATCAGGTTATTAATTGCCTTTGGTTTTGTTTGGATATTCACTGTCATAGCATCAAAATTTCCACGATGGCGCTTTTATAGTAGCTTTCTTTTGGCAATGCTTCTCTTTTATTTGGCCGGGGGTGCAGTGCTTTTTACATTTACGGTTTCGGTTATACTGATTCATCTTCGGCTTTTTACTAAAAAGGCAGATTTGTTATTTCTTCCCCTTTTCGCATTATTTTCAGGAGTATTACCCTATATGGCTTACAAATACATTTTTTTGGTCAATCTTTCCCTTGTATATTCCATCACTCATAGCCAGACGATACAAATTTTATCTTATATTCCTGATTTTAAACTATTTATTCTATATTCTCTTCTTCCAGTCTATGTATTGTGTGCGGTTATTTTCAACCGATTCAATAAGAAATCCATAAATATACCTGAAATAAAAGCAGAAACATCAAAAAGCAAAATATGGGATTTGCCGATTCTTTGGCTTGCAATTCAATTTACACTAATAGCTGTTATAGCAATACTGTCTGTAAAATTCACATACGATAAAACAGTTAGAAATAAAATATTAGTTTCATTTTATGGTGCAAATGGAGATTGGGTCAATGTTATTAAAACAGCAGAAAGTCTTAAAATTTATGATCCTTTTATCAATTTTGAATATAACAAAGCCCTTGCAAATACTGGAAAATTAACTGATAATCTTTTCAATTACACACAATTGGCTGGATCTGCAGGATTATTTATGGATGAAGCAGTTACGAGTGATGTACCATTTATCTGCAGCGATCAGTATTATGATTTGGGATTTATGCATGAATCTGAGCATTGGGCATTTGAAGCACAAACCATTTTCCCAAATAGCCCCCGTATAATGAAACGTTTGGTTCAGATTAACCTTGTGAACGGAAAAAACAAATTGGCAGAAAAATTTCTTGGTCGCTTGAATGAAAATATGTTATACCATGATTGGGTTGCTCAACATCAAAAATTCATCAATGATACTTCTTTGGTAAATCTGGATACAGAATTTGCATGGAAGCGAAAATGCGAACCTGTTGACTCGTTCACGGCAATTAATTATAACATGAAATTAAAAAAATTACTGGAAGCAAATCCTGAGAATAAAATGGCACTTGATTATTTACTTTGTTCAATACTTTTGGATGGCGATTTAAGAACTTTTAAAGACCTAATAAGTGAAAACAAAATCACTACCAAACCGCTTCCCCGTTTGTTGGACGAAGCGTTGATCCTTTATTATTATATGACTAAAGAAACGCCGGCAACAGATGAAATCCATTATACAAAAGATAGAAAGGATCAATTTATTACTTTTATTAAAGCTATAAAACCATTCGGCAACGATTGGCAATTGGCAAGCCGATCGCTTCAAAAAGATTATGGAACAACCTATTGGTACTACATAAAATGTCTGAATCCCAAGATTACAAAAGCACAAATTAAACGACAAAAATATGAAAATTAAAAAAATACATATTTTCATCATAACCATACTGATCCCTCTAATATATTCATGCTCAACAGATATAAGTGATTATTCACAAGTTGATAGATTGCCAATTATATTTCCCGACTACACCGGAATCATGATTCCACCAAATATAGCTCCATTGAATTTCGTTATAAAAGAAGAAGGTGATGTTTTCGTTGCGAAAATTTCAACCCATGGAGAACCACCCATAACAATAGAAAACAGCAATGGAATAATAGACATCAATATAAATAAGTGGCATGATCTTTTAAATAAGGCAAAAGGAAATGAAATTAACATAGAAGTATTTACAAAAGACAAAAAAGGTAAATTTCAGAAATACAAAACGATCGTCAATCAAGTAGCCAATGAAGAAGTCGACAATCATCTGGTTTACCGTTTGATAAATACAGGCTATGTTATGTGGTCAGAAATTGGAATCTACCAACGCAATCTTGAAAATTTTGATGAATCAATGATTATTGACAATAAAACGATCGACAACACATGTGTGAACTGCCATTCCTTTGCAAAAAATAATCCTAAAAGCATGATGGTTCACATTCGTTCGGCTCATGCTGGAACCATTTTCTATGCGGATGGCAAATTGAAAAAAATCAACACTAAAACAAAATACACTTTAGCACAAGGAGCATATCCCAATTGGCATCCGGACGGAAAACATGTTGCTTTATCCGTAAATTCCATCAGTCAGCGTTTCTTTTCGAAAGATATTCGTATTGAAGTTTCAGATGCTGCATCTGACATCATTGTTTACGATACCGAAAAAAATACGGTAACAACTTCACCGCAAGTTTCTACCAATTCAAGGGAAAACCTACCGGTTTGGTCTGCCGACGGCAAATACCTTTATTTCATAAATGCGCCACCGGTAACTGATTACGAATCGCAATATAAAGCAAAATACGAATTAATGCGCATCCCTTTTGATGTAGATAAAAATGTATGGGGCAAAGTTGATACCGTGATTTCATCCAAAGAAACAGGAAAAAGTATCACATTTCCAAAAATCTCACCTGACGGGAAATACCTTATGTTTACGATGTCGGAATACGGTTATTTTTCCATTCATCATCCCGATGCAGATATCTATCTTTTGGACATGCAAAATGGTCAGTACAAAAAATTAGATATTAACAGTACGCAATCGGATAGCTACCATTGCTGGAGTAGTTCTGGCCGATGGTTTGTTTTTAGCAGCAAACGGCTTGATGAACTCTTTACAAGACCATTCTTTTGCTATTTCGATAAAAATGGGAAGGCCTCCAAACCTTTTGTGCTACCACAAAAAGATCCTGAATTTTACAATTCTTTTCTTAAAAATTATAATATTCCCGAACTTATAACCGACGCAGTAGAACCTTCACAGTTTGATATACGAGAAATAATTCTTACTGATGCCCAGCCTGCAAAACTGGATGCCTCGGTAGATACGGCATACATGGGGTTGCACTTGAGGAAGAAATAAACCTTATTTGAAATTTTGGAAAAACTTGAATATATAGGTTTTATTTAGACCGACTAACGAAATGAATTATGCAATTTTGTCAATCACAATGTATTAAAATACAAGTTTTCAACAAAGTATCCATCAGAATTGATAAAAATCACTGATTATACCGTTTATCAATTATTTCTTTGTATCTTCATCCAAAATCCTTACTATGACCTTTGTTCCAAACGATAAAGTTTTCAGCCTCAAGTGGTTTAGAGATTACAGCTTGATTGTCATCGGATCATTTATCCTTGCAGTTGGGTTCGTCTATTTTATTTCACCCCATCGCATTGTTCCTGGTGGTGTATATGGTATTGCCATCGTAGTGCATTATATGACCCAGGGAACATTTTCATTTTGGCCTGAAGGAATCCCCATTGGATTGTTCGGATTGGTGTTGAACATTCCGCTCACTATAATCGGAGTAAAAGTACTAGGGCCTCGTTTTGGAATAAAAACAGTCATAGGATTTATACTTTCTTCCGTATTTATGGATTTGATAACCTACATGCGCGTTGATGGTGATGCCCCTTTGGTTCCCGACATTTTGCTCTCTTGTGTATTTGGTGGAGTACTCGTTGGGTTCGGCCTTGGATTGATTTTCAAATCACGTGCTACCTCTGGAGGATCGGATATCATTGCCATGATGATTGCCAAACATACCCGTATGCAGCTGGGACAACTGATGATTTATGTCGATTCGACCATCGTCTTACTAAGCCTGGTCGCCTTTAAAGATTGGCAGATTCCCCTGTATTCATGGGTTGTAATCTATATTACAGGCCGTGCTATCGACCTTGTGCTTGAAGGGGTTGATTATAATAAAGCCCTGATGATCATTTCTGAAAAGCATGAAGACATCAGGCATAAAATAATCTTTGATCTTGAACGCGGCGGTACTTATCTGAAAGGATCGGGAATGTATACCGGGGAAGATAAACACATTATTTACACCATTGTAAGCCGCCGTGAAGTGGCTATCCTTGAAGAGTATATCAGCACCATTGATCCAGATGCATTCATTACCGTAATGGATACCCATGAAATTCTGGGAGAAGGATTTCAATCGCTCAAACATAAGGTGGACCAATAAAAGTTCAGATCATGCTAAAAGTAAATGAATATTTTGGAGGAACGGTGAAATCAATTGCACTCGAAAATACAGATGGAGTTGCAACAATAGGGGTTATGGAAGCCGGTGAATATGAATTCGGCACAAGCACTATTGAACACATGACCATAACAAGTGGAGTTCTGGAAGTAATGCTTCCAGATAAATCAAATTGGATTCCCTACCACAAGGGTGAAACTTTTGTCGTTGCCAAAGATGTAAAGTTCAAAGTAAAAGCCAGTCAGCAAGTTGCGTACTATTGTCTGTATCTTTGAGAAAGTGAGAAAATGAGAAGATGAGAAAGTGAGAAAAATTGCGTCTCATCTTCCCATTTTCTCATCTTCTCACCTTCTCACCTTCATCTATTCTCACTTTCTCACCTTCTCACCTTCACCTATTCTTATTTTCTCATTTTCCAGATATGGCTTTAAAATTTCCTCTATTGCTTCAATCCATTGGGGTGAGTCGTTTAAACTCTCGACCATTTGCAGATTCTCTCCACCATTTTGCATAAACAATTCTTTGTATTCCCAACCGATCTCTACGATAGTCTCCAAACAATCGGACACAAATGCAGGGGCTGTAACCAGGATATTTTTATTCCCCAAAACAGCCCTGTTAACAATATTTTTATCAGTAAAGGGAGTCATCCAGTTATTGGATAAACGTGACTGAAATGAAACTGAATATTTCTCCTTTGGCAAATTCAAGCGCTTAACAAGCTCTCTAGTAGTTTGGTAGCAGGCTGCTTTGTAACAAAACTTACCAAATTCAGGTAATACATTTTCACAATTGCAGGTCTGAATAGACTCATTAGGATGGTTCTTTTCCAGATGTCGGTTAGGTAAACCATGATAAGAGAAAATCACATGATCGTAATTTTCAGGATGGTACGATTGAATTCGCTCTGCAAAGGCATCAAGGAAAGCCGGATGATCATAAAATTGATTGATGGCATTGATCTCAGGTATCGTATTCCATTTCCCAATCTTTTCCATAACAGCCTGAATGGCAGTCCCATTGGTGGAGGAAGCATATTGTGGGAACAGTGGCAAAATGACCAATCGGTCATAATTGCCATTTTTAATTACTGATAATGCTTTATCAATGGAAGGACTGCCATAACGCATTGCTAAATAGACATCAGCTTTCGAAGCCAGCTTTTTCTGCAATTCCTTTTCAACACTCAATGAATAATACATTAGTGGAGATCCCTTTTCAGTCCATAATCTCTCATACAATTTGGTCGATTTAGGTGCCCGAAAAGGCACAATAATCAGGTTCACCAGTATTTTCTGCAATACCAGCGGAATATCAATCACCCTTCGGTCGTTCAGAAATTCCGATAGATAACGTCTAACCGCCTTAACCTTAGGTTCATCTGGTGTTCCTAAATTGATAATTAATAACGCTGTTTTTTTATTCTTCATTCGTTCAATTTTACCAACAACTAGTTCTGTTGATTAATTACAACAATTCATTCAACAAAAAGATTATACATTGGATCATTTAATTCTAATATTGAGCCCACTATCTATTCTCCAACGCATTCAAATTCAAACTCACTTTTATTGCTGATGCTCTGAAATGTCCATTTTCGAAACCAGCAACTGCTTCAATGTTTAGCAATATAAACAAATTATTGATGCCGTAACCTGTTTCAACATAGTTTTCTATTCCCGGAGTGCTTAAGTAATTGACAAACAGCTTTTCAGTGACAGATGAATTTTTTATCAAAGGTAACAGTTTCAGGATAAGTCGTCGCGATTGCCATTCAGTATGTACTTCAGCAAATTGATTGCCGGTTGAATATTGATAGAAAGGGAGAAGCCGAAAACTATTGTCGTAAGTCGAAAACATAAAATTAACAGGCAGGGTATTAAAATGCTGAAAATCTTCAAAGTAAAGCTTATTGGCATTGATAAATTTACCCAAATTTACCTGATATGAAAATTGATCTCCAACTCCAACATCGATCTTTTGTCTGATGCCCAACTTCATTAAATCAAAACGTGCATCACTGCCAAGTACCTCAGAATAAGCTCTATTGTAAGCTAGTGAAAAGGTAGGAAACTTGCTTTCAGCATATAATTTGGTATGATTGATTACTCGGTAACGATGATGTGGAATATATTCCAAAACCAAACTGCTGATAAACGATTGATGATTTTCAAGTTGAAAGGGTTCGAGGGTATTATTTATTGGAATATTGGGTAGAATTTCCCTATCTTTACGATTAATAATGCTAAATGTTGAATGGTTTGTCAATGCACTATTGTCGCTATAATCAATTGAAACGCTCATATTCAGTCCGTTAACAATATCAGTCTTACCATTCAGCTGTACAAAATCGCGTCTGTAAAACCGCTTGTAATTCTCTTCACGCCAAAGAGTATATAGGTCGTTGGTGAGGCTGTTCAATCCTGAAATTCGGTTAAAATCTTCAGTAGAAGTACCCACACTGGCCCCAATCCAGGTGTTGGACATTCCATTTAACCGTTGATTGTATGAAAACGAAGCATCCACCTTTTGACGTGCAAAGGCATAAGCCACAAGTGGTTCAAGGCGCAATGAATGGCCGCTCCTGTCCGTTCTGGAATAATTAAAGGGCAGTTCAAGACGCAAACCATCGACTGAATTAAATGAAAGCGAGGCAGGTTTAAATAGCTTTGGAATAGTGAATGTTTCATATTGATGGATCGAATCAATGGAATAATTATAGGTCTTACCAAACAGTAAGTATTTCATTTTAAAACCACTACGCACATTTCGCACCGAATCCTTGTAGTGTGGAGCTGCAGATATTATCAGGAAAGAATCCTTCTTAGTGAAACTGACTTTTTCATTTTCAGTCAAAGGAATAGGTCTCAAGGTGGTCCAATAAGCCGAATCATTGTTTACCTGTTTCTGGCTCACCTGGATGCTGGACTTTATTTCAAGGGGCTCTGGAGGACTATTCCGTATGGCTTCCTTTTCAATCAACCTATTCAATTTCAGCGTTTCATGATTATTCATTTGACTTTTATTCAACAAGTCTGTAATCCGTTTCTGTTCACGTGAGTTTTCTTTTCGTTGAATATTTACTGGACTGGTCTTCTCAAAAGACTGGTCAAGCAGTTGCTGATTCTTTTGTTTTTCAATAAACGAATGATCCAAAGCCGGATTGAGTGTAGTTTTATAATCGCTAACAGATGCCACATATTTGTATTTCATTCTCAGTCCAAGTCCCGAAAAATTCATATCAAAATCAAAGCTCACGGGCATCCAGGTATTATTGTTCACTTCGGCATACAGTTGCCGTACGTTCACATCAGTCATGGGGAGGTGCATATTCAAATCGGCTGAATGAATGTTCCAGAATAAATCAGCAATATAAATATAGCCCGAAAATACATCATTTCCTCTGATTTTGGGCATTACCCTAATCTTATTGATCGTACGCCCATGATCTTCAAAAACGCCGTCAAGCATAAAATTATATACCTTCAGCGCACTTTTGCCAATAGGTGAAACGACGCCGTAACGATCAGCATCATAAAGGCTGTTGGTAATCATACCCATCGGCGAGGTATTGTTTTCCTGTCCCGATGAGCGCATGGCCAACACTTTTTGGTTCAACCTATCGGGTAGTTCAAAGTCAATCAGACTGACAGTTTCCATTACGAATGGCTGGTTCTCTTTCAACCCGCTCTTTTTCAATTGCTTCTCCAGCAAAAATGGAATCTTTTCGAATACTCCTGAACCTTTCAGATATACCTTGCATGAATATTTGGATACCTGTTTCTGATAGAACGGAGCAAGTGCAATAGCTCTGCGCATGATATAGTAGGCTGGATCTTCACCCGAGGCCATGACCTTAATTTCAGGAATCCGATAATTTTGTGTAACCAGTTGAACATTGACTACCTGAAATGTATTTCCTATAGCGATAGCCGTCGTTTGTGTTTGATAACCAAGATATTGAAACAATACCTCCCAGATACCCTCAGGAAGTTTAAGCTCATAATTTCCTTCCATGTTTGAAGTGGTACCAGTTGCCAATTTCGGAATATAGATATTGGCATACCCAACCGCCTCACCCTGCTCATTGGTAATGCGACCACGAATGCCCTGTCCCATAGCCATTAAAGCAGATAGGCAGAAAATCAAAATAGAAATTACAAGACGAAGTACCATCCAAATTAATTTTAAAATCTCATCCCAAATATAATGAAATTTATGGTATAATATTGCCCTGTGTTATATCCATTGGCTATTCACAATAAAAATTCAAAAACTATATACAATTGGGTGATTGGCTTTTCATATAGGCTACTTCTCAGATGAACTTAAATCATCCGATAACTTTGTTCCCAATAATGGGTTATTTAAATCTTTACGTCTTCTGGAACGACCATCATAACCTTTCGGAATTAATGGACTTTTATCTGAAAAATCATCATAATCAATTGCTATGGCGCCTAACACTCCAGAATCTACGATAACATTTCGATACAAAGAAAAGTAAGGTTTTATTTCTTCAAAGTTACCAATACGATCAGTAAGATATCTTGCTAGGTTTCTTGAAGGAAGTATGAGAATACCACCAATTATTAAATCCTGAATTATACCAACAGCCATTTTATTCAGCGCACGATGGGAGGATGAAATATTTCCGGTTTCCCACTCAACAGCAAAATCTCCGTAACTTGTTGCTTTAACGATATCAATTGGTCCAGGATTCATGCCTTCTGCTAATCTCATTCTTTTTTCCGCCTTCCATCCAAAAGAAACAAGTGTTTTAATAAAATTCAATTTAATGGGTACTACACCGTTCCCTTTTCTGATTGGATTGATAATAAAACTATCCTCAACGTGCCATGAAACAGATTTTATTGCAGTCCTAATTTCAATAAGAATTTGATTGAGTTCCTTCGATTGGGAAAATTCACCCTTGTGAATAAAAAATTCTTCAGTAACAATTTTCATCCTGTATTTCTATTTTTCTAATTAACTCGCTTGGTAAGATTTTAAGTGCTTTCGAAATTTTAAATATTGTAGTAAGGGTTGGTTGCCTTAAACCTCTTTCAAGCATTGAGATATAGGTCCTATCAAGATCGCAATACTCAGCCAACTTCTCCTGTGAAATTTTATTTTCTATTCTAATTTCTTTTAGTATTTTACCAAAAACCACTTCAATCATAATACCAATTTAGTATTCACAAAACTTATTAATAAAAATCATTTAAACCACGGACTATAGTCTGAGTATTTTGTTGTATATTTGGGGTCAAATTATAAAGATGAATCTAAAAAATCCACTATATTATGCATTGGGTCTTGATCCTACAAAGCGAAAGACAATTATAACATTTGCAACGAAGATTGGTGTTTCTCTGAACGAATTGGATTATTATAACTCCAATAATATTCTTCCTGACAAGAAAACTCTTGATTTGATCTTAAAGTATTTTAAAATACCCAAAGAGGAAATAATGCTTAAGATGGGTATTTATAATTCCGATCTTAAAATGCTTATAAGTGAAAATGCACCCCAACTAATTAAGTCGTTAAAGTTTCCAATTACAATGACCCCAAAGAATCATCAGGAAGTCTTTCAAACTCCCAATGGCAGATTATTTCAGGGTGATTGCTTATCTCTTTTAAAGGAATCCGATGATGAAATATTTGATTTAATCTTTGCTGATCCTCCATTCAATTTAAATAAAATATATCGTTCAGAAATGGATGACAATCTTTCAACATTAGAATACATACAATGGACTGAATCATGGTTGGAAGAATGTATTAGAACTCTTAAAAAAGGGGGTAGTTTATTTCTTTGGAATATTCCTAAATGGAATACCTATTTTTCTGAATATCTGAATCAACGTTTATTATTCCGCAATTGGATATCTACAGATATAAAATTTTCATTGCCTATTCAAGGAAGATTATACCCATCACATTATTCATTACTATATTATGTCAAAGGTGAAAAACCTAAAACTTTTCATCCCGATAGGCTAGCTATGGAAACTTGTCCAAAATGCTATGGCGACATCAAGGATTATGGCGGCTATAAAGATAAAATGAATCCAAGAGGTGTTAATTTAACGGATGTTTGGTATGATATTCCACCCGTACGCCATTCTAAAAATAAGGGTCGTAAAGATGCAAATGAATTATCAATTAAATTACTTGATAGAATTATTGAGATGGCATCTAATCCGGGAGATTTAATTTTCGATCCCTTCGGTGGATCAGGAACCTCCTATATTGTTGCAGAAATAAAAGAAAGAAAATGGATGGGCATCGAACTTGGACCAATTGATGATATTATAACAAGGTTTGAGAATTTGGAAATTGAAAAACAATATATAATAAAATACCGTGATAATTACAATAATCTATTCCCCCCAAAGCTTAGAGAAAAAAGGCTAAAGAATGGACTTTGGACAGATGAAACAGTAAGAGAACCAAAAGAAATTTTGATTGAACAACAATTAACAATAAGTGGTTTATTTAATTCTTGATGTTTAATTTATTGGCTGCGTTTTCAATGGTCAAGATGTTTAAAAATGACAATTTGTAAAAAGTGATCGCATGACTTGAGTGCATCCGATAAGTTATTTACTAAAATTTATATGTTATTATATACCCTATTAATTTAAATTCAAACACTGACCCTCGTTTATTTAATTGCCACTTTCCCCTTGACTATTTTATCACCTTGCTGAATCCTGTAAAAATACATTCCGCTCTTTAACTGATTGACCTGTATTTGTTTGTTCTGCGGAAGAGATTGAGAAACTACCTTTTTACCTTGTATATCAATTAACTCAACTGATGCAGATTGGCCAGCATCCTTAATATCGAAGGTAATATATTTTGATGCAGGGTTGGGAAAACATTTCGCTTGTATTGATGAAACAGGAGCTGAAATTGAAGTCTCAACGTCTGAGTAGTAATAAGCAGTACTATCACTGCGCTCCCACTGATTGAACTGTTCAGACCATCTGTAACTATTTATTTGTGTACAATTTTCATTGGAATCGTATCTCTTTTCATCCTTTGTACCTATAAATAATTGTCCTATATCCAATCGATCCCAGGAACCTATCCTTTGTATTATGTTCCCATTAGAATCATTTGTATAGTCCCATTGACTAAGAACTCTCCAACCTCCGTACCCATTTCCTATAAATCTAATATCCTTAGTCAATAATTCTTGCAAACTGAATGTATATTCATGTTTTTCTATATAATCCCAACTATTAAGGGAAGTATTCCATTGAAAATAGGAATATTTAATCAGGTTATTATTCTCATCATAGATAGATTCTTCCTTGGTGTTATTGACCCATTGAGTTGCATTCTCATCCCACTTTAAACTAATATTTTCAGTTTGATTACCTTTTAAATCATAAGCACTTTCTATCTTACTACTAATCACCCATTGATTGTTAATTTGGTTCCAATGATAATAAAGACACCGTGTTTCTTTTCCAAATGAATTGAAAGTTTTGTCACCTTTATAATTACCAACCCATTGATTAACATTTAAATCCCATTTATAGTGGACAAACTGTATTGCATCTCCGTTGGAATCATATATGCTATCAACTTTTACAGATCCGACATACAAATTAAGGATTTTATCCCAGTTATAAGTTGATATTTGTGTCTGATTTCCATTTGTATTGAACACATATTCATATTTTGTATCTTCCAAATTATGGAGATTTGACATAATTTCATTCTTACGTTCTCGTATTTTGTTCCCTGAGGCATCGTAATTGTATATTATACGACTAAAAGTATAGGGTCCAGTTGCACTTTTATAAATAGTTGAATCCAACTGTTGCTTAACTCCTTGAGCAGATTGATGAACGGATGAAAATTGTGTCCTGCGTTCAAGCTGATATTTCATCAAATTCATACCTCCAGGATTCATACCTTCCAATGCCTCCAACCCTGCCTGTCTTTCAAAATAGGATGTGTTTTTATTGGACATTTGCCCCATTGAGGCACTAACAATTAGACTGGCAATGAAAAGTAAAACAATCTTTTTCATAGTTGAGATTTGGTTTTATTTGAATATGCTAAAGATACAAATTTAATTGATCAAATTACGATATTAAATCTAGTAAAACAACTATTTTTGATATTTTTTTTATGCTTAACAACCTGTTTTTTAATCAGATATGAATTATTTAGGGTCTGCTTAAAAACTTTAATTGTTCTGAATATTAGCTGTTTATAGGAATATCCATTGTAATAAGTGCAGAAAAAAGGAGAAAGTGTCCAAAATGCCTGCTCAATGGGAGGAGTTTGACCCTGATTAACAAATCCCCCAAGGATTTGGAAACGGACATCAAAATAATTAACAGGGATGTACAAATGCAATTATGCCGGGATAACGTCCCACTTTCTGATACCTTTCTGATACCTTTCTGATACCTTTCTGTAACATAGGGTTACAGAAAGGTATCAGAAAGGTATCAGAAAGGTATCAGAAAGTAAGGCACAAACATCCACCCAATCCATAGGAACAGAGGGAGAAATTTAGGATCGATTGCTTATTTTGAAATGTAGATAGGGAGGTGCATAAATATACCCCTAAAGATGGTAAGAGACTGCTGAGTAGCTCTTTTATATTGAAATTTATGCCCTAGAATCAAATTGATCCCGAGTGCTCGGGATGAGTTTTTCAGCAGACCCTATCCAGGAATATATAATTGATGCATAAATTAAGCATAAATTACATAAATACCAAGAGAAGAATAATTGGAGACTAGCCCATTTGTAGTGGCCTAATTTTATCAAAATTAAAGCCTTGATAAACTTTATGGGGCGAAGCAATCATTGATTTAGAAAAGTGGATATGATTAATAGCTATTCGTGATTTTCGCAAAAAAAGAAAAAGTTGGATGGCGTAAATTATTGACATAAGTTGTCAAAAAAGTGTCTGATATACCTATTCGCTGGTTGACTATAGTGTATTGAAAATTACGATTAAATTATGACAATTGGATGTAAAGGGTTTTACTCTCCTGATTTGGAATAAAAAATAACTCCTACTCTATTGATATGATCTAATAAATCTGGGTCGTTCAGGTGGTGATAAATAGAGAGATCAAAGGTGAATGGCAACAATAAATCGTCCAATTCCCAGGAGATTTTATTCATGAGACCTAAATCAATGGCCATTCCCAATAAGGTCAAATCAATATCAGAAGCAGGTCTGTAGTTTCCCTTGGCCCTTGATCCATATAGAAGTACCTTTTCAACTTCAGTATGATTCGTAAATACCTTGTTGATGGCCAGTATGACCTCATCCTTCAATCCAAATCTCATAATTCAAAATCAAATAAAGACTGTTGACGTCCTGTATGGAGCACTTCCATGTGTTGATTAAAATCGACATACAATGCATGATACCGGTTGATTATCTTTCCAATAATACTATTTGCAGTATCTTCATTGTATATATGCGAAGTTTCATTTCTGCTTTTGATCATATCCATCCAACCCTCAGCATCTGAAATTAAACCCATCTTAAATGCTTCGCGGGTAGCATCCCTCGATCCGCTGAGTTCATTATTCCCTTGATATTCAGCATAATCCTTCATTACATTCCAAGCCAGTTGATGGGTATATTCAAACCTCTGGATTAATCCTTCTTTTAATAGCTCGGTGATTGACTCATTCGTTGATCCTTCCTCCATTGAAATAGTATCAGCAACAACATTCACTGCTTTGATAAATTTCCGAAGTGCTTTTTGGTAGCTGGAAAAGCGTTGTTCCCATCGAATATCCTGTTGTTCTGCATTCATGGTATAAATATAAAAATTTAATCTCTAATATGATGCGTTAGTTCCATTGGTATTTCAAACGACATTTCAACCACGCCTTTAAATTGACCGTCTTCCATCCAGGGGGACTGATGGATCATTTTACGGATACCGTTCTTCTCGATGGTATAAGTATTTGATTTGGGTTCGGCCAACATACTTAGCAACATTGCCCGTGCAGGTTCGGGGTGGCAAAACAGGAGGCTTTTACCCACCAGTCCGCCTTCAGCATATTTGGCAAATACCTTTTTCGATTCCTCATTCATGTAAACAACAATCCCATCGCGGTCGCAAACAGTGATTGCGCCCTTAAATCCATCCGTCCAATTCATAGAAATGTTTACTTTTTATTCATTATTGAAAGATGATCTCAATTCTCACCTTCTCATTTTCTCACCTTCTCACTTTCTCACTTTCCCATTTTCTCACCGTCTTAAACTAGGAGTTAGTATGTTGATAAAACCTTATCCAGTCAATTTCGAAGCGATGGGGCATACTTTCGGTAGTATCGGCAACCACTATCGACGCGGCATTGAGGTGCATCTTGAAGGCTGGAACATTATGTGCAAGTGTAAATACTTCACGGTTGTTGATTTTCCAAATCAGCGAATGGGCAGTCCATTCAAGCTTGAAAATATAGAATTCACCGATTTTCAATCGTGAAAGGTTTTCACTTTCGCCATGAAATCCATCCTGTTGGTGGGTAAACAAACCAACGCGGTTCTTCTCCCCCATCTCCACCAAATTGATCTGCGGCGAAGTTTCTTCACCCAATAAATAAATAGCGTCCACCAAATTATGAGCAGGTGCATATCTTACCTTTGCTTCCAGAATTCCGTGCTTCCACCATTCGCCTCCTGCTGTTGAAACAATTCCTGAACTATAATCGAATTCCTGTTCCACAAACCCAAATGGAATGCGCCATTGCATACCCGTAGTTTTTTCATGCCGTACTTCAATCCTGAGCAAATCACTTTTAAGTGAAATATTCTTGCCGTCCGTAAATGCATGCAGATCGCCCAACTGTGAAAAATTCTGACCCAATGTCTGGCTAGCCCAGTAGGATTGAGTCATCCATTTTTGGGTATCCAATATCCCGGAATCAAAACGATCTTCAAATACCAGTTCCCATTTCTTGAAAAAATCAAAAGCCGTCGAGTGTTTATATTTCAGAAAATTATCCACTTGAGGCAACTGCTGCATTTCAGCAAATCGCTGTTCTTTTTTTGCATCTTCGCTCTTATCCCATTTTTGCTTATCCTCGAGATAAGCTACCTGGTCGTTAAACTCCTTTGAGCCCGTTATAATTTCCAGTTCTTCAAACCGCTTACGTTCAGGTGAATTCTTCATTAACTCAAAGTTAATGTAAGAGGATGATTTTCTAAAATTACGAAAGAAAGTTAAATCGTCCGAGTCCTTTAACGTTTGATATTCAACATATAGAACATATTCCTTCGACTGTTTATCCATTTTCTTAAGAGCTTCAAGCGAATGTCTTTCAACACCGGTTTTTAACTCTTTATATTTACTCATTTCCTGAGAGCCTGAGATTTTATCAAATCGTTTTAATTCCTGTGATTCCAATGTTCGATAAAACTTCTTTAGACGGCTATTTCGCTCCAGTTTTTTATATTCAGCCAACTGAGCCGCTTCTGTACTGCCTTTTAATCCCTGACGCTGAAGATTTTTTTTCTTCAGTTTGAAAGTAGGAGAATTGACCAGCAACTCCAGTTCATGATATTCATCATATTCATGAGACTTCTCAAACTCATTGAACATGAGGTAATCAGCCAGTAAAGCATCGTAATCAGCTTCAATTTTAACGGTTGGCTTGATCAATCCGAAGGTGCTGGCAAGATAAAATTTAAACGACATAATGATAATTTTGAGTCTGAATTTCGAGGTTATAAAAATAGCAAATAAAACAAACAGTTTCACTTTTTTAAATACTGGTTGAAAAACGTTATATTTAATGAATTATTATAGAAGCTGAGTTAATGACGCTGTCAGGTTTTTCAAACGCTGACAGGTTAAACAAAGTACCAATTAATGATTAACGATTTAACTTATCAGATAAAATCCTACTTTTGCAACTTCAAAAATAAGAATGTAAATGAGTAATCAGACAGAAATACGTAGAAGAAGGACTTTTGCCATTGTGAGTCACCCAGATGCGGGAAAAACGACCCTGACCGAAAAGCTATTGCTCTTTGGAGGTGCCATCCATGTTGCAGGTGCCGTTAAGAGCAATAAAATAAAGAAAGGCGCTACCTCCGACTTTATGGAAATTGAACGTCAGCGCGGTATTTCGGTAGCCACTTCGGTTATGGGATTCGAATATGATGGTTACAAAGTCAACATTCTCGATACTCCCGGTCACCAGGACTTTCAGGAAGATACTTTCCGCACCCTTACAGCGGTAGACAGTGTTATTATTGTCATCGATGCTGCCAAAGGGGTGGAGCCTCAAACTGAGAAACTGATGAACGTGTGCCGAATGCGTAAAACACCTGTCATCGTGTTCATTAACAAACTTGACCGTCCTACAAAAGACACTTTTGAACTACTTGACGATATTGAACGACAACTTCAAATAAGCATCAACCCTTTAAGTTGGCCCATCAACAATGGTCCCGAATTTAAAGGAGTTTACAATATATACAATAAGAGCCTTAACTTGTTTAAGGCCAGCGTACAGTCAATAGAACCCGGCATTTCATTCGATGACCTCAACAGCCCCGACCTTGAGAAATACATCAAAGGCGATGCCAAAACCTTGCGTGAAGACCTTGAATTGGTATATGGCGGCTATCCTCCCTTCGATCAGGATGAATATCTTGCAGGAAACCTTGCACCCGTCTTTTTCGGAAGTGCCTTGTACAATTTTGGTGTTCAGGAATTGCTGGATGCCTTTGTGAAAATTGCACCATGGCCCCGCCCTATTGATTCGGAAGAACGTACTATTCATCCTGAAGATGAAAAGTTCAGTGGCTTTATTTTTAAGATTCACGCCAACATAGACCCCAATCACCGCAGCCGTATTGCATTTGTAAAAGTGTGCTCGGGTAAGTTTGAGCGTAACTGTATGTATAAAAATGTACGGACAGGCAAAACATTTCGCATTTCAAGCCCCACAGCCTTTATGGCCTCTCAAAAAGAAATTATTGAAGAAGCATTCCCAGGAGATATTGTGGGTGTACCTGACAACGGCACTTTAATTATCGGTGATACACTTACCGAAGGTGAAAACATTCATTACAAGGGACTTCCGAGCTTCTCACCTGAATTATTCAAGTATGTAGAGAATGCAGATCCGATGAAGACCAAGCAATTGAACAAAGGTGTTGACCAACTGATGGATGAAGGGGTTGCCCAATTGTTTACCAGCCAGTTTAATGGTCGCAGGATCATCGGAACCGTTGGCCAGCTTCAGTTTGAGGTGATTCAATACCGTCTGGAACATGAGTACAATGCCAAATGTCGATTTGAGCCGTTGCAGATGTACAAGGCTTGTTGGATTGAAAGCGACACCCCGAAGGCATTGGAGGAATTCAAGAACCGCAAGCATCAAAAAATGGCTACTGATAAACGAGGCCGGGATGTATTCATGGCCGATTCACAGTTTATTCTGGACATGGCTCAAAGCGAATTTAAAAACATCAAGTTCCATTTCACCTCGGAATTTTAAAAGAGTTTAAAGTTTCAAGTTCAGAGTTTCAAGTTGCGTGCCGATCGGGGCGCAACTTGAAACTTTGAATTAACGCTCCCAGCAGGTGCAGAGCAACGTTAATATTCTAGTACCAAGCAATTAGATCAACGTTTCCCAGCAGGTGCAGAGTACCGTAATATAAAATTATTATTATTATTATTATTATTATTGATATTCCGGGGCGATGCACCTTCCCCTCATTTATAGACTTTGTTTACTACAAATATTTTGCGGCTCTGCCGCTTTCTGATTCCCCATGATTCGTTGGCATTTCCCCAATATGAAATAGATCAATAATATTATACCCATACAATACGTTATTGAAACAAATTCTTGCTATATTTATGTAATAATTACAACCCTAAAAATTTGAGCCATGTTATTTAAAGGAAGAAGACAAAGCTCTAATGTTCAGGATTTTCGTGGACGCGGTGGCTCAGGATTTGGATTCAAAGGAGGCATAATCGGCACAGCAGTCATTGCTCTGATTGTATGGATGCTAGGCGGAGATCCGATGTCAGTACTTCAGGATATGTCATCGTCTCAGCAAACTTCAAATGTGGCAGCACCAGTTGCCGGAGAAGATGAAATAGGTGAAATGGTAAAGGTTATTTTTGCTGATACAGAGGATGTCTGGAACAAGCTATTCAAAGAATCAGGAAAAACATACCGGGAACCAACATTGGTACTTTTTAATTCATCCATACGGTCAGGTTGCGGAAATGCTCAGTCATCAAGTGGTCCCTTCTATTGCCCTGAAGATGAAAGAGTTTATATCGACCTGGATTACCTCCAATATTTACAGCAAAGACTTGGCGCCCAAGGCGATTTTGCAATTGCCTATATCATTGCACACGAAGTAGGACACCATGTTCAGAAACTTATGGGCAGCATGGACAATCTGGATCAAGTAAGAGCTTCGGGTGGAAGTGAAGCCGACATTAACGCTATGAGTGTCAGGGTTGAACTTCAGGCAGATTTTCTGGCCGGAGTCTGGGTCTATCATGCCCAGCGAATGAAGAATTTCCTCGAAAGCGGCGACCTTGAAGAAGCCCTCAATGCAGCAGCAGCAGTAGGTGACGATAAAATACAACAGTCGACGCAAGGACATATTTCCCCCGATTCATTTACGCATGGCACTGCGTCACAGCGTAAAAGTTGGCTTCAGAAAGGTATCGAAACCGGCGATATCAGTCAAGGTGACACTTTTAGAAACCTATAAGAATACGAGCTAAATAGTTTTTTATCAACCAAATATTGGTATTCTAATCATATATTACAGATGCCCGGACGATTATTGCAGCTACAGATTCAATCCCAAAATCATTTGATTGGTTCTACTATGTAATTCGTTTTAATTCGTATTTTTGTAAAAAGGAAAGGAGCAATAAAATGAACACAAAAGAGCTAAGGCAAAACTTGCATCAATCTATTGGCAATATTGATAAAGATAAACTTCTCATTATCAACAATGTTACTGATGCGTTAAAAGATGATGGAGTTAATAAGATTATACTTTTTGGATCTTATGCTTATGGCAAACCTACCGAGGATAGCGATTTGGATATTATTGTTGTTACGTCCGATGAATACATGCCAACCACCAATCGCGAAAAAATGGAATTGCATCACAAATACAATAATAAAATCAGACAATTCAGAGCAATTATTCCGATTGACTTGCTTGTTTATACTAAACAAATGTATCACAAGCTTCTTCAATCAGGAAGTATTTTTACCGATGAAATCAATCGCAAAGGGAAAGTGGTTTATGAAGCAACTAACTAAAGATTGGCTAAATGCCGCAAATGACGATATTAAAACTATCGAAAACATTTTTGGAGATCCAATTCTGACCAACATCGTGGCCTTCCATTCTCAACAAGCAATCGAAAAGACACTAAAAGCCATTGTAGAGGAATTAGGACTTTCATTTTTAAAAACGCACAATCTTCAATCGCTTCTTATTCGAATCGAAAAATTCATCCCTTTCTCAGTGAATGAGCTGATAATCTCTGAATTAGATCGACTGTATATTGATTCCAGGTACCCCACTGATCTGGGATTAATGCCTCATGGTAAACCCACCATGGAGGAAGCTGAACGATATTTTCAGGAGGCACTAAATATTAAAAGTAAGGCAGAAGCCTTTTTGGTCAAACCGTAAAATCATCACAATAGAATACAATCAATACTTATATATTTTTGATTTATCTTTTCCCTTCTGAATTATTAGCAAAATGAATGAAAAATGAATGATCTGAATTCTTACTTCGATAGTGGTCTTTTTTTGTATGTGGTGTTGCCATTCCTTATTTTTGTTTCACGTATCACGGACGTTACCATTGGAACGATTAGAATTGTGATGGTAGCCAAAGGCCAGAGGAATATTGCCCCTTTCCTGGGATTCTTTGAAGTATTGATCTGGCTGATCGCTATAAGTCAGATTATCAAGCACCTCGACAACTGGGTATGTTATGTGGCTTACGGTGCAGGATTTGCAACAGGAAACTACATTGGTATGATCATCGAGGAAAAGCTGGCTGTTGGAATTATTCAGCTTCAAATCATTACCCGTATAGGCGCAATAGAATTAATTGACAAGTTAACCTCCGAAGGATATGGCGTTACTCACCAGGAGGCACATGGGTCTATTGATGAAGTTTCAATTATCTATTCCATAATCAAACGTAACGATCTGGCCAAAGTAGATGCCATTATCCGAACCTTCAACCCCCATGCTTTTTATTCCATTGCAGATGTCAAATTTGTAAATAAAGGGGTATACTCACAGGTGAACCCCATGCAGTATTGGAGGAAGGGGAAATGAGAAATCATAAAAGCAAAACATAAAATCGACCTGTATGAAAAATAAGGCAATAAAGGAAAAGATGGAGATCAATTTCACATTGTATGTATGCAAAACAGGCATGAGCTGATCTGGATTGAGTAAAAATAATAAAAACCAAAAAGGCGGAATCAAAAAAATATAGTTCTTTGAATTAGGATTTTTACTAACTTTGTGGTAAAGACTTTTATCCCATGTTAAATGAAAGAAATTGAATTACTATCAATTCTTGATACGTTTGGACATGATCGCTTGCGTGTTCGGTTAAAAATAGAAAAAGGTCAATTGATTGATGTTGTTTACCAATATGAAGCATTTATTAATGGAAAATGGATTCCAATTGTACGGTATGATTGTGCACATGGGTTTTTTCATCGGGATATCTTAAACCCAAATGGAGATAAAGAAAAACAAGAAATTGCAATCGACAATTTGAAGAGTGCATCAAAATACGCAGAACAGGACTTGAGAGATCGATGGGAATGGTATAAAGACAGATTTATTAAAAAGAGAAATAAAAGCTAAGCTATGACAAATAAAGAAACCATTGAAAGAAATATTGGGTTGACTTTTGATTTTGTCAACCATTTAATAGATAATCCAGCCATTGCAGAAAATCTGCCTGATGAATTCAAATTGGAATTCATAGAAAAGGATTTTCCTACTATAGAGAAAAAGGATCATCTTGAACCTGACTCAAAGGTAATAAGAAAATATGTTCGTGTAAAAAATTCATTTGAAATCCTTAAATAGAAAACAATCAGAGGATTATTACTTTCACACCAAGCAGTTACATCAATTAGATTAAGAGTAAATCAAGCAAAATATATTAAATGACAGGTTTAAATCGTAGGCAACGGTCCCTATTTTTTGATACTTCGTCAAAATATCGACGTTGTCAATATTGACAACGTTGACAACATACTATAGGAGGTCATCCCGATCATGAAGAATCTTATAAGGCTTCCTAATTAAAACTTTCCACTTACTACACTTACTACACTTAACACGGTACTATTTTGAAATTCCGCATTTTGAGATACAATATTTAGATACATCTACTCATTTTCTGCATAGATATGGTACTTTCCGCACTTTTACTCATCAAACCATTTCAATCAGGCTTCTATATAATCCAACTAACAAAAATAGCAAATTTCAAAATAGTACCGTAGTAAGTGTAGTAAGTGTAGTAAGTGGAACAGGCTGTAATTGCTTGTGCCGTGTCAACGATAATATGTCGCAAAGACAATTAAGGTTGTCATGAACCATGTTTGGATCGTCATTGCGAGGAACGAAGAAATCTGTCAATCAAGTATTTATGTGGGATTGCTTCGTTCCTCGCAATGACGTTTCGATGATGAGTTGGTAGTTATTTACATCATGGCTCTGCTCTCCGAGTACTGTCATTGCGAGGAACGAAGCAATCTCACCTTTTGAGTATAATCAGAATCAGTGAATACATTATTGGAGGTGTAAATCATTTTAATCAATTCAATCTGGTTCAATCAATGGTTCAGACAATTTTCCTGAATTATTATCAATAAAAAGAAGCTTAATAAGATTTGTGTCAGTAGATAATTTGTATTACAAAGTCCCTCATTGCCTTAAACTCTTAGTGAATCTTATTGTCTTTGTGTCTTAGTGGCAATTTTTAAAATCCATATATGCCAAAATATAAGCACTTTAAGTAATAGAATACGCTCTTTAAAATAAATGACTATCTTTTTAGTCAAATAAATGCCAATATATTTGCATGACTAGTTTTATAGTCATATATTTGCAGTGAAGGATTGATATAGATTACTGATTGAAAATTACACATAGAATAAAAACGATTGATATGCAACTCACTAAAGCGGAAGAACAGGTAATGCAACATTTATGGGAAATGGGCGAAGGGCTGGTCAAAGACATCCGCGACCGGTTTGAAGAACCCAAGCCTGCACGCAATACTGTTTCAACGGTGATGCGGATTCTGGAAAAGAAGGAATTTGTTGCACACAGAACTTACGGAAACGTGCATGTATACTATCCTTTGGTAACGAAGGATGATTATTCTAAAACACAGCTTTTCGGATTGATGAAAAGCTATTTCAACAATTCATTTCCCGCCATGGCCTCCTTTTTTGTACGCGAAAAAGACCTGACCATTAAGGATTTGGAACAATTGATGGAAGAAACCAAAAAGGAATTGAGAAAGAAACAATAAACATTACAACAATGGAAGCACTTGCCTTATATCTGATCAAATCGACCGTATGGCTGACTGGTTTTGCCATGGTGTATCTGCTTTTTCTTCGAAACGAACGCTTTTTTCTACTTAACCGGATTTACCTGGTTTTAGGCATCATCGTCTCCATTGTCTTTCCCCTTTTTACATGGCATTATACGGTGATGATAGCCAACACTCCCACTGTCGAAGTTTCAGGACTTCAGATGATAGGTACTGTTGACATCCCTGAACCGTTTCCTACGCAGGCGATCCTGTTGTATATCTATCTGGCAGGTGCACTTTACCTGCTCTTTCGGGTAATCCGGCAAACAATAACTGTTTTAAGGGTAATCCGAAAATCTGAAATCCTTCGACTTAGTTCAGCAAAATTGATCCGTACCACTGAGTACCCTGCTTCGTTTTCATTCTTTTCGTTTGTATTTGTCAATCCTTCAACTTGCGACACCGAGACCAACGAGATTGTGAACCACGAAATGGAACACATCAGGCAACAGCACTGGATAGATTTACTACTGTTCCAAGCGTTATTGACCCTTCAATGGTTTAACCCCGTGAGCTGGCTCTATGGTCACTTCATCAGGCAAAACCATGAATACCTGGCCGATGAGCGGGCGCTGCAGCGCAGTTCCAATCCTGGTATTTACCGTGCAGCGTTACTCAACCAAATGTTTGGCGGACCAGTCATCTCACTGGCCAATTCATTTAACTATTCACTCAACAAAAAAAGATTCAACATGATGAAACAAACTATAAATTCACCCATCAGAAAATTTAAACTTTTGCTTGTACTGCCGCTGATAGCCGGGGTATTCTATGCCTTTGCGGCTCCTGAATATAAATACATGCAAGCCAAGGAGAATTCAGCTCCTATTGAGGATGCTAACTCAGGCAATGAGAAAGTAACAATTAATGCTAGAGATACTTTAAAAGGATCTAACATGACATTAAATGGCAATTTTATCGCACATGACCCGCAAGATACTAGTATGTCAATCCCAGGTTTTAAGTTTCATTCAAAAAAGATTTATGGCACCTACAAAAATGATATTACTACAATTAAAGCAGATACAATTTCGATAGATTTAGCAACTACTACTTCTTTAGTGTTCATTGATGGCAAGGAATCTTCAAAAGCTGAAGTTGACAAGTTAAATCCTTCAATGATAGAATCTGTATCTATTTTAAAAGGGAACTCTGCCATCAGTAAATATGGCGATAAAGCTAAAAACGAGGTGGTTGAAATCACCATGAAAAAGGTTGCATATAGCGTTAAGAATGAATTCATTGACGTTAAAGGAAAAGATATTGGCAATGTTCAAAAAGTGAATACACAAAAAGAAAATCAACCCTATACGGTAGTTGAACAGATGCCAACCTTTCCCGGTGGAGAAGAAGCTTTAAAAACTTTCATTGTTACCAATGTAAAATATCCTGCTATCGCTCGTGAGAAAGGTATCCAGGGAAAGGTCTTTATTAAATTTGTTGTTACCAATACCGGCAGTATCACAAATGCCAAGGTTGTCAGAGGTGTTGATCCTTCACTTGACCAGGAAGCAATTAGAGTGGTAGAATCAATGCCCAATTGGAAACCGGGAATGCAAAATGGTGAAAATGTGGTTGTTTCATATACTATTCCAATTGAATTTAAACTTCAACAGAGTAAAATAAGTACTAAAAAACTAAAAGGTGCTGATAATCAGTCTGATCAGCCCTATACCGTTGTTGAACAAATGCCAACATTTATCGGAGGAGAGGAAGCTTTGCGCAAGTTTATGGTAACCAATGTAAAATATCCTGTCCAGGCAACTCAAAAGGGTATTCAGGGAAAGGTTTTTATCAATTTTGTTGTTACTAAAACCGGAATTGTGACCAATGCTAAGGTTCTTAGAGGTGTTGACCCATCACTAGATAAAGAAGCAATGAGGGTGATAGAATCAATGCCAAATTGGAATCCTGGGAAACAAAATGGTGATAATGTGCGTGTTTCATATACCATACCAATTGAATTTAAACTTCAACAGAGTAAAATAAGTACTGAAAAACTAAAAGGCGCTAATAATCAGTCTGATCAGCCCTATACCGTTGTTGAACAAATGCCAACATTTATCGGAGGAGAGGAAGCTTTGCGCAAGTTTATGGTAACCAATGTAAAATATCCTGTCCTGGCAACTCAAAAAGGCATCCAGGGAAAGGTTTTTATCAATTTTGTTGTTACTAAAACCGGAAGTGTGACCAATGCTAAGGTTCTTAGAGGTATTGACCCATCACTTGATCAGGAAGCAATTAGAGTGATAGAATCAATGCCCATTTGGATTCCTGGTAAACAGGATGGTGAAAATGTGGATGTTCAATATACCATACCGATCAATTTTGTATTACAGCCAAGTGAAATAAGTACTGAAAAACTAAAAGGTGCTGATCAGCCTTATGCATCTGTGGAATCAACGCCATCCCTTCCCGGAGGATTTGAAGCTTTAAAGGCATTTTCCGATGCCAACATTCAATACCCAGGATTTGTGGAACAAATGCCATCCTTTCCCGGAGGATTTGAAGCATTAAAAGCCTATGTTGCTTCTACATTGAAATATCCTGTTATTGACCTTGAAAGTGGTACACAGGGTAAGGTATTTGTAAAGTTCATAATTGATAAAACCGGTGCTATAATCAATGCTAAAATTAGCCGTGGTGTTGAAACTCATTTAGATAATGAAGCTTTGCGTATCGTTAATTCGATGCCCACATGGATTCCTGGAAAACAGAATGGGGAAAATGTCTCAGTTGCTTATGAAATGCCAATCAATTTTAAATTGCCAGACGATTGGAATATGAATTTGAATTTGAGGAAAGAAAAACTTGCGATATCCCATAGAACTGTTATAAAACCGGAAGACCAGGCAGCACAAAAACATGAACTTATCATTGTTCCCAACCCAACAAGTGACAAGGCAACAATTACCTTGAAAGACTCTGATTCTAAGAGCAAACTGGAAATAAGTGTCTATGACAGTTATGGAAAACTGATCCTTAAGGAATCTAAAAATGGTCCAACATTTACGTTGTCAGTAGCAAAACTTACGACAGGAACCTATTTAGTTGTCGCCAATGATGGTATTATTCAATTTCAGGGACATTTGGTAGTAAATCATTGATAGGATTAGATATTACGAATTGGAAAGGTAGAAAGTAATAATAAATAAGGCGGTCTCTTGGAAGGATCGCCTTATTTAATTATAAAAAAAATGCTGCCAGTAAAAGATCACATGATATTATTGTGGGGAAAGCAAAAGTCATCCGATAGCTATCGGATGGTAATTTTTAAAAATCTTACTCTTTTTAATTCAATCTTAGTAACTAGGCAATGACCCCAAGGGCCCAATCTTATTTATCTTAGGAAGAAACGAATTTCATAAGATAAATAAGATTAAGGTTGCGGGCTCTAAGTTAAGTTACTAAGATTTTTTCAAAAAGTAAGATTTTTTCAAAATACATAACTGAATCCCGATAGCTATCGGGATGGTTTTGTTCCTGCCTGTCCCGATCCCTCGGGAAGTACTCGGTAGCCTACAATTTTATTATATGATCCGTAATTTCTATTATCTATTTTTTACACATTCAAGCTGACCTAAAATAAAGTTGCCCCTTCGAACAACTTTAAATATCTTTACAACGTATTAATTATGAGAGAATAAGGACAATATTTCAGTACACAAACTATTGAAAATAAAGGCTCAATATGAATCAAGACAATAATTTAAAATCACTCGACCAGTTTGTGTATGAACAATATGGAGAAAAAGGAACCGAGATTCGGGATCAGTTTGAGAAAGGCTATGATGCTTTTAAACTTGGATTTCTTCTGCAACAAGCCAGATTGGAGAAAGGATAGACACAGGAAGAACTGGCCCGTAAATGTGGAACCAACAAAGGGTACATTTCTAAAATCGAGAACAATATAAAGGAGGTTCGCATATCAACTCTTGAAAGAATTGTAGAAATTGGTCTGGGTGGACACCTGGAGTTTTCAATAAAACTCTAATTAGCTCGAAGGTTATGGCCCCAAGAGAAAGGTTCTTTCCTTTTACCGTCCTCAACTATTTTCTATAAAGTAATCTTTCGATCCTGAACTCTTACCCTATATTTGGAATCTGAGAGCATAGTTTCAGTCAAACCGCCAAGACCGCCAAACCGCCAAGACCGCCAATCTGAAATTTCTCATTTGATGAATGCAAAACAGGTATTAGCTTGATCTGGATTGAGTAAAAATATTTAAAAATGTAATGGCGGTGTTGGCGGTTTGGCGGTTTGGCGGTCTAGCAAAAGATCTTCCCACTAGCGACAATACTAAAATAAGCAAAACTGTTTATTTTTATTACCTTTGTTAGAAATAGAAAGTCTCATGGAAAGTAGTCTTGCAATCATAAAAGGAATTCATCCAGGATTAATTCTTGATAGGGAATTAAAAAAGCAGAAATTGGCAAAAGTCAAATTTGCTAAGGAGATCAACGAATTTCCTCAGACCTTGGGGGCCATCATGAAAGGCAAACGTAGAATGAATCCTACCCTGTCACTTAAAATAGAAAAAGCGCTGGGCTGGGAAGAAGGATTCCTGATGGTTCTACAAGTTTATTTTGACATTGAACAGGAAAAGAAAAAACAAGCCGGAAATAGCCACCCTAATTTATCAAAAATACGTCCCATCATCTTCTGGGATACAGATATAAAAACAATTGACTGGCTCAAAAACAAGGTGGCCATTGTCACACGGATTTTTGAACGAGGCAATGATCAGGAAATCCAAGAGATCATCCGGTTTTATGGAAAAGAAGTAGTATCAGTATCTTTAGAGAATGCACAAAGATTATTGCCATCAACGATTGAAAACAAACGAAGGTTTATAATGGCCAATAAATCAAGCAAATGAGAGATAAACTTTATTACAATACATTGTCTCCATTTCTACATGAAACACTTGTCAAATTAATGGAGGCTGACGAACTTAAAGTGTTCAGATTGGTAGGAGGTACTTCCCTAAGTTTGCAGTTAGGACATAGGAAATCCATTGACATTGACTTGTTTTCGGATACAGAATATGGAACCATTGATTTCCAAGGCATTGATTTGTACCTACGACAGAACTTCAAATATGTAGACACCCTGAATATCGAACCTATTGGCTTTGGCAAATCATATTTTATTGGTGAATCAGCACAACAATGTGTTAAACTTGATTTGTTTTATACAGATCAATTTATCCGTCCTATATTATTAACTGATTCTATTCGATTGGCTTCTCTTGAAGAAATTGCAGCTATGAAGGTCGATGTAATATCAAGAGGGGGGCGTAAAAAGGATTTTTGGGATACCCACGAACTAATGGAGCTATATACTATCAGTAATATGTTAGAATTGCATAAGGAACGCTATCCTTATTCACACGATTATAACGAAATAATTAAAAGCTTTACCCAGTTTGAAGGTGCAGATATAGATTTTGATCCCCTATGCCTAAAACATAAATACTGGGAGTTGATCAAACTTGATATTCTTGAGAAGCTAAGTGAAATTTAAGTATTAATTTCTGACTATTAAAACTTCCTCACTTCCTCACTTCCTCACTTCCTCATTCGCAAAAACGTATTTTGATATCAATTACCAAAATGGGAATCTTTCAGTTTGGCAAGAGGTAACTATTTCTACAAACCCCTATCCCTCAAGCTAATTAATCAACTCAATTATAAAATGATTGGTGAAAATCGACTTCCACTATAAAAAGGTGAAAAATTGAAATAGTAAGTGAGGAAGTTGAGGAAGTGAGGAAGTGAAGTGGGCAAATCAAATAAATTTCTCCAATTTACATCCTTTTATGCAGTTTATCCTACCATAAGTGCAGTTTGTCGGAATATTATCTTAAATTGTGTCCCGAAAGGTTTCCTTTGATCAAACCTTTAAACAATCAGTTATGAAACGAATTATTTTACTGCTACTGGTATTGATCTGCTTTCTGTATTCGAATGGAAAGGAATCCAATTCTGATTTGGATCTTCAGGTGAAAGAACAAATTGAATCCAAATTTCTGAAAGATGGTATTCCTACAAGGTTTAAATCGAATATATTAATTCTGCTTCAGGGAAATCCAACCAAAGAGGATTCCATGATTTTTAAAGAATTGATTGATACGCTCAATATTTTAATCGATAAATGGGAAGTTGTTCTGGTTCCAAATGGCACTGCCAATCTGGTTGTCGTTATAAATAAAATCCACACAGGTCAATCAAACTCTGATCCTAAAGAAGTCAAAGATGATGAACTTATAAAAAATACGGTTTACATCGACTTACCTTCAAATATTGACTATCTCAATCGAAAGAAATATATTTATTATTATATATTCCGTTCACTGGCATTATATAATGATAGAGATCAGTTCAAGTCAATTCCGATTCCCGGATCTATATTTACTGCAAGGATACCTGAGAATATTTCCTTTCAGCCGGTAGATTATAAAATCATTCAGGAACTTTACTCTCACAAGTATGAAGATAGACAAAAGGATATAAAATATCCTGATAGCTCTATTAAAGCAAGTTACAGCCTTGTATTTAATTTAATTGCACAAATCATTTCTTTTGTATTTCTGATATTTATGTCATTGAAAGGTGCTTTCAAAAATCACAACTATCAATTTGTGCCATTTATGAAACAAGGTGCATTGGTTGTGGCATCCATTGCCTTTTATACAGGAGTAATAGCATTTGAGGTTGGGCGGCAGATAGATTTTAAAATAAGTCCATATATTATACTGCTATCAGCAATGATAGGTATTTTCATCGTTGGGATGATTATTGTCTCCCTGGCTTTCCTTATTGAGCGGGCAATTTTAAAGGGAACAACTAATTTTTCATTGGAGGTAATGGTTCCATTGCTTTCAATTGCATTCGTTACAACAATGCCAATTCTCTTATTCATGATCATAATTCAAAGCTTTAAGCCCATACACATATCAATAATATTAACAATTATTGCTTCAGTAGGTATTAATTCCCTGATAATTGGATTGGGAAGGTCTATTTTTATATTTACACGTATTAAATCAGAGGGCATCATCCGCAAGAAAGACCTCGAACTGGCTCGTATGGGAGAACTTCACAAGCAAGCAGAGCTCCAATCACTACGTGCCAAGATCAATCCACATTTTTTGTACAATGCATTGAATTCGATTGCAAGTCTGGCTACTACCGATGGACATAAGACTGAACAAATGGCCCTGTCGCTGTCCGACTTCTTCAAATATTCCATTAACCGGGAGCAGAAACAATTAAATACCCTTTCTGAAGAACTGAATGCCATCCGCACTTATCTGGAAATAGAGAAAGTACGCTTTGGTGAACGACTCAATTTTGAGATCGACTGTCCGACTGAGTTGCTGGAGCTCCCCATTCCTCAATTATTGATTCAGCCGTTGGTTGAGAATGCCATCAAGCACGGCCTGTCACAGATCACTGATAATGGATTGATACGAATATCGGTCATCAAAACTGAAGGAAAACTTAAAATAAGGGTATACGACAATGGTCCTGCTTTTCCTGATGGACCCCTTACCGGTTTTGGAATTCAAAATACCCAGGAACGGATTACATTGCTATATGGAGCAAAGGCCACGATTAATTGGCAGAACGGTATGGAGAAGTATATTGAGATCATTTTGCCCTCTGAAAAATAATTTAAATAATAAACTTTCACAAACATTATAGTTATTCATAAGAATTGCTTATTATTGTATATAAATTCTAAATAAAAACCATGGCTTTCTAAAAATCAACCCTTTAAACTGCTTCCAATGAAACGAATTTTGCTTACTATTTATGCATTGATCTTATCTGTTTTTGCTTATTCACAAACTGTTTTAGAGAATCCGAAGACAGGGATGAGTACCGCCTTCAATGTTAAAATTGAAAAGATCGAATTACGGGATACCGCAACAGTGCTATGGTTTCATGTCAACCAAACTCCGGGTGCCTGGATTTCTGTTCCAGGTGGTTCATTTATTCAGACACTTGGAAGCAAAGAAAAACTTTACATTGTTTCTACGGAAGGGATTAAAATGAATGAACAATTTATCATGCCATCTTCCGGTGAAACCAATTACAAGTTGTTTTTTCCAAAGCTGGATGCTTCTGCAAGCAAAATAGATTTCGGGGAAGACAATGAAGGCGGCTCATGGTTCATTTATGACATTCAACTCAAACCAGAATTATTTAAATCGCTAGTTCCCCAACAAATAACTGGCAACTGGTTTAGGAGCGACAATGCACAATGGGAAATCAGCCTGTTCGATTCGGTAGCTATTTACAAAAGCCAGGTATGGAAGTACATGAAGTATGCTGATAAAGAAGGTGTTGGAAAGATCACACTTAAAAATGGAACTAAATCACTTGCTATTTATACCAAAACGATCAATGACAGCACTTGTATGATTGGTGAAACTATAGCGCAGATGGTTAAATACGATAATAAGCCAAATAAAACTGCAATTTCAGCTGAGACTGAACTTTACAAATTGCCCTTATTTAAAACAGATACCGTCACCTATTGCGGGTACATCAAAGGGTTTAGTCCAAGGTTTCCTCAAAGAACCGGAATGGTATATGTAAACGATGTATTGACTGGAGAACAAGTTTCCTATCTACTGAAAATAGCTGATGACGGTACTTTCAAAGTAAAATTTGCGTATAGTAATCCCCAGGGTATTTTTGTACAGCTTCTCTCTTCATTTGAAACCATATTTGTTGAACCAGGGAAAACTACTTTCCAACTTATAGATAATAACAGTAAAACCAACCCTGTTCTCTTTATGGGCGACTGTGCACGGTTGAATTCCGATGTGTTAAAATTGAAGCATATTAACAGTTTCGACTATAACCAGATGTTGGAAAAAGTAGCTGATTTTTCCCCTGAGCAATACAAAGTCTGGCTCTTGGAATTGCAACAAAAAGATAGGGAAGCTCTTGCAAATTTTGCTCAAAATCATCCAATAAGTGCCAAGGCATTACAAATAAAAAAACTGGAAATTGATTACCGCTATTCCTCCAATATCATGGAATACGGCTGGAATAAAGAAGCTGCCTGGCGAAAAAAGAACAATATTCCACAAGATCAACGTGAGATATCCTTTAAACCAACAAAACCTGATAGCAGTTATTATAGCTTCTTAACTAATGAGTTGGTAAACTATCAGCTTGCTGTTCTGACCCCTGATTATTCCTCCTTTATTAACCGTCTTAAGTTTATGGAGATATTTAGAGGTGATTCAAAAGTATCCTTTTTGGCTGATAATATGTTGGCAATGGAGAAATCTGGCTATATTTATTCTCCTGAAGATAAGCAGGTATCGGACAGGATGAAAGAAGTTCACACTAAAGAATTAGCAATATTACTAAATGAGTTTTTTAATAAGTATGGCAAACAGTCAACTCAGTTTGATAAAAAGTTTGCTGAAATACTTAAACCATTTAATAAGGATAAAAAATCTTCTGAGTTAACGGCTTCCCTAACCAGGGAATACCTGATAGGTCAAAATATTCAACTTACGGAAGATGAACTAACCTTGTTAAATGCTCAGGAAGTTTTGCAAAAAAATCATGCATTTCAAAAGCTTATGCTGTTCCAAGATGAGAAGCTGAAAATGAGTAGCCAGTTTAACACTGAATTTAGTACGTTCCAAAACAATTTATTTAAAGAAAGCATGCTTACCAAAAGGAATGAAAATCTACAGAAAGTATTGGGAATTCAACTTGGCTTGGCTACCGACATCATGGCATCTCAGGATTATTGTAGTTCTATTGTATCTGAAATGACTCCTGTTTCTGATCAGAAATTAAAAGCCTTTCAAAAGACAATTACTAATCCTTTTATCGCCATTTATATTGGATTAAAAAACAATGAAACAATTGCCAAGATTGAAGCCAATAAAAACCTGGCAGGTTCCAAAGTTAATGAAGTTCCAAAAACAGAGGGCGACAAAATATTTGATGCCATCATGGAAAAATACAAAGGCAAAGTGGTCGATGTTGATTTCTGGGCTACCTGGTGTGGCCCTTGTCGTTCGGGAATTGAACAGATAAAACCATTAAAAGATGAAATGGCAAATGATAATGTGGCCTTTGTTTACATCACCAACCAAACATCTCCCAAAACAACTTACGATAATATGATTCCGACTATTAGAGGTGAACATTATCGTGTATCAGCTGATGAATGGAACATGCTTTGCGGCATGTTCAAAATCTCAGGAATTCCTCATTATGTGCTTGTTGGCAAAGACGGAAAGGTAATCAACTCGCAATTGGGACATCTGCAAAATACGCAACTCAAAGCCTTGCTCATGAAGACTAATTTAGAATAAATCATGACCACCTCAACCGCCAAATACCGAACCCTAATTGCTGATGATGAACAACCTGCCCGCGATCGATTAAAGAAACTGCTGGCAGAACACTCTGATAAAGTAGAATTAATCGGCGAAGCACAAAATGGATTGGAGTGTCGTGAAATGATTGATCGTTTGAAACCAGACCTTGTGTTTCTCGACATCCAGATGCCCGGTCTGAATGGGTTCGAAGTGTTGCAGCAAACCACCCAATCGCCGGTAGTGATATTCTGCACCGCCTACGATGAGTTTGCCCTCCAGGCCTTCCAGACCAACAGCATCGACTATATTGTGAAACCTGTAAAGGCTGAACGGATCCAAAAGTCGATTGAAAAGCTCGATATCCTAAAGCATCATTCAGACAAAGAGGAGTTGCTTCGTATCATTGAAAATTACATCAGTCAGACCCCGAAAAAGGAGATCACCAGCTTACCTGTTAAACTGGGTGACCGGATGCTTTTTATACGTATTGAGGAGGTCTCATACTTTTCCGCAGAGGAAAAATATGTAAGTATTTACACTAAAGACGGTAAGACCTACCTATGCGATTTCCCCCTTAAAAGCTTAGAAGAAAAGCTTGGTGATACGTTTTTACGCATTCACCGTTCGCTTTTGGTAAATGTATCCCGCATCCGAGAAATCAACAAACATTTCAGCAGTCGTTATGTGGTTAAGATGGACGACAGTAATCAAACTAAACTACTCAGCGGCAGGGGTTACTGTGAGCAAGTGAGGGGGTTGATGGAGATATAGAAGAGAAAATGGGAATAGGAGAAGAGGAGAAAATGAGAAAGTGAGAATGAGACAAGGCACCCATTCGTCTAATTCTTTTTAATTCGTGTAATTCGTAATTTGGTGAGAATGGGCAGAAAGATTCTGAACTTTATAATATTAGTGAAGAGTTCTTTAATATTAATGAAACAATATAAATGACACAATACATTAACTAGACACAATTTAAAGAATAAGACAATGAAAAGACTGATGATTCCAATGCTTTTATTATTTGTAACAGTTACATTCGGACAAACGAATTATTATACCAATAATTCAGGTTCATCTTTATTAAGCGAAAGTCAAGTACAAGCAATATATGAATCCAATAATGAGCCTTTACCAGAAATCTACACTGTAACACCAACTATTTTCCATCGAATTGTAAAGAAAGATTCAATTATAAATTTCTATACATTTATGGTATATAAGACTGATAAAAAGGTTCATAAATCAAAATTTGAATTTGAGTTTAAACAAGATTCACTTTATTTATTACTCAATAAAAAGCTTCCTGAATTTAAATTGATGGATTTGGATGGCAATTTATTTTCCTCTTCTAAATTAATTGGTAAACCTACAATGCTTAATTATTGGGCCATTTATTGCACCCCTTGTGTAGCAGAATTTCCTGAATTGGATGCGTTAAAAACAAAATACGGTACTCAAATGAACTTCGTTGCTATTGCAGAAGATACTTGTCCCGGTGATACATTGAAAAGTTTCTTAAAGAAACATCCCTTTCATTTTTTCATGCTCAAAAATGGAGAGAGGTATAAAAAAACATTAAAAATTGGCGCTATTCCCCGTAATATATTTATAGACAAAGAAGGATATATCAGATATATACAAGGAAATTTCCCTTATGAAGCCCTCAATATGGAAACTGGTGACAGAAAATTCTCCGACAATAATTATTTTGTAAAAATCATAGAAGAATTGATTGGAAGCAACAAATGAAACTTTTAATTAACTTTAACATTGTGAGGCAGTTCTGATGTCAGAAATAGTCTGATGGTTTTGACTATCGAACACATCTGCAACTGAAGTTATTCGTATATTTGTATCAGTAAATACAATTTGATATGAGTGCACTTGAAATTTCAGAAAAAGATTTACTGATTGGAGCACGAAAGGGCATCCAGAAATCTTTGCTTTTGTCAATAGCCTCAGAATCGGGATTAACATTGAAGGAACTTAGCAGCTACCTGAGGATTTCAACCCGGTCAATTCAGGAAAAGGAACCTACACAATTGTTGGCTCCAGGCCCATCTGAAAAGGCATTGTACATAGCAAAGCTTTTCAAATCAGGAATTGAAATATTCGCTAACCGGGATAAATTCCATCATTGGCTAAATGGAGAAAACGCTGTTATGGGAGGTGAAAAACCGTCATCCTATTTGGACACATTCTCAGGGATTCAGCTTGTGATTGATGAATTAAACGCTATCGAATACGGATTCTCAGCCTGATGATTGTTTATCGGATTACAAAAAAGAACTCGCTCTTCTATATTTTCCAAACAAGTAATATGAAAACAAAAAAATAGAATTAGATGTAGACTTTATTGGTGGGGTGCAGAGCACCCTTAATATTTGTAGAAATAGGTGAAATGCCGCAACCCCAAGGTGCAGCGCACCGTAATTTAATTGGAATATGGCTATTATTTGGAAATATTTCGGTGCGCTGCACCTGCATTCGCTATTACAATCTTCCTTTCTACAAATATTAAATGTGCTCCGCACCAAGAGCGACATCGAGAAGTAGGTTTCGTATATGTGTCAGTTGTATAAGCAAAATTATCCCATTTCAAGTTTTAGCTGATTCAACTTTGAAAGGTTAAAAAAAGTGAATGCCATACTATACCAAAAATCCTTAGCGTTCAATTGGTAAATAAGTTAGAATACAAAGTACGAATTACCAAATTGAATATATAATGAGTAAGCATAAACAATTTATCATTCAAATACCTGAATACTACTTAATTGGGTTAGCACTTTTGGCTACCTATACCCTACCCTTTTCAATCAAACCGGTTGCAATTATACTGGCAGGCATTTTAACACTACAAGTTATTTATAAAAACAAAACACTTGGGCATATCATCGCAAGCTTATTCCTTATAAGTAATCTTGCACTGCTATTTGCTTTAACATCAGACTTAAACGAATTTCCAAGGTTTAATGCCAATGCCACCGAATTACTTTTTGGAGGAATAATACTTTTGGGATTCAATTTAGTGATATCTGCAATCATGTTATTAAAATATCCAATAAAAGGCACCAACCATAAGCTCCAAACAGAATCGTAATCAGAAGATTATAATCCAATATATTGAATCACTTGTTCAATAATATAATCGTTTATATTCATCAAATTTAGTTACCTTAGAATTCTATTTAACTGAAGGCTTAACCCACCATTCATTGATGTAATTCATTTGTAATAAATTCGCCTTTTCCTGTGAACCACTGAAATAAATACCGTATAAATGAAGAGAATCATTTTGAACATGGTAGTTATAGGTATAGGCAACCCGGGATAATTTATCACCTTGCTCATAATGTATAGTAATCATCGTGCTATCGTTTGCAAGAAAGTACTTCCCGCTGTTAAATGGCATTTCATCTCCATTCATGAAAATCTTACCTTCAAAATTACCTTTTTCATCATACATGAAAGTACGGTCCATCATCATTTGAGGATTGGGTTTACCATTCGTTTCTGCTTTGACAAGTTTCCAGTATCCGAATAAATTGTTCACCTTTTTAGGTTCTTTAGCCTGAAGTGTGATTGCTAAACAAAGAATAAAAATAGATAAACTGATTGTTGTTTTCATAAGTTAAAGATTAGTAGATTAGTTATTTAATTCCTTTTCAAACATACAACAAATAAACCATAATACAAAACAATGTGAAACTTATTTTTAATGTATTCTTAGCTTCTGCTGAAAAACTCAATAAGATGATTTCCCTTTAGTGGATCGCTGTTGCATTTTACGGCATTCGAAAGAAAAAACAGACCCTTTGACTTTTTTGCATGGATAAGTTGATGATTCAAAATCAGTTGGAAGATAGTTGATTGGTTTCCTTGAACTGTTATCCTATATGTCTTCGGGCATTATCCCATTGTTAGCTTCTGATACCTTTCTGATACCTTTCTGATACCTTTCTGTAACCCTAGGTTACAGAAAGGTATCAGAAAGGTATCAGAAAGGTATCAGAAGCATAGAAGCAAACACTAGCCAATATAAGTACGGTAAGAATGAAAAAGGTGCAAAATCAGACTTATTGTTTTTTAAAGCAGAATTGATCTAATAATCAGAGTTGATGAAGTCCACTGGTCTTTCAAAAAACAATTATCTCATCAGGAACGATTGATAATTGAAATAGTTGGTTATTTTTACAGTATATTTGATTGTCTGAAGGATTTCATCGCCATCTTGCTTCACCAATAATTTATTATATTGAAATAATTCACTTAAACTAACTTTCAACTATGAAAAAAATCTTCTTAATGATGGCACTGGTCATTTGCTCAGGCCTTTATCTCAGCTCAACAGCTCAAACGTCTGCTGACAGTAATCATAAAACAAAAACATTGAAAGGCAATAAAGGTGAGAAAATATTCATCAATCAGGCTGATAAGTGTTTGGCATTAATTGAAGAAGCTGCCCGCAAATTGCAAATCAAAGGAACTGCTGTAGTAGCCTTTATTCCGGGAGAAAAAACTGAAGCCTGGATTTCGAAGATGAAAGTAATTGGCTTCTTTACCAACAAGGATTCAAATACGCTTGGCATTGCCTATACCAAGGCTGCTGAAATGGCTGATACGTTTATCGATAGCGGCTCGGGTATCCGCAAACCGTTAACCGGTGAATATGGTTGGCAGGGCGGAACTATCAGAAAAGTAGAGGGTGGATATATTCTGGCTGTTTTCTCAGGTGGCAGCGGTGAACAGGATTTAGCTGTTTCGAAAGAGGGATTGGATTATCTGCTAAAATATTATTCGAATAAAAAATAGTGAGTTATGTTGCCAAAGGCCTTCAAAGGCTGAATTCATTTCTTCCCAAATAAATTGGAATTTGTATTCAATTTATATCAAATATAAATATCGTGTTGCACTTTAGTGAAACAAGACACCAAAACGGGAAATAGAAATAGCACTTAAAATAAAAGAGAAATATGAAAACGAAAAATAATAATACAATTACTCTTGAGGAGTTCAAAGATAAAAACTATGGTAAGTCTGGAACAAAAGAACGTGACGAATTGGAGGCTGGATTTGAGAACTTCAAGATTGGAGTTTTAATCCAACAGGCTCGACTTGAAAAAGGATTGACCCAGGAAGAACTTGCGGTTAAAGTAGGCACGACCAAATCATACATTTCAAAATTAGAAAACAACGTAAAGGAAGTACGTCTTTCAACACTTCATAAAATTGTTGAACTCGGGCTGGATGGACGCTTGGAACTATCTATCAAACTATAAATGCTTTTAATTGCGGAGGTAAGGGATGTTTGAAGTTGATCGTTCCAATCATTTACAATAAATGGCTGCCATTTTAATCAATGTTCCCAAATCAATGGATTCCAATTAGATAAGTGGATATAACGAACTATTAAATGCATCCTCCTGTTTGTGAAAATCATCTTTCTACAAATATTTAGGCCAAACTGTTCCACTCCCATTAACAAAGTCAACAATTGGGTCGGAGTACATTTATTCATTTTTTGGTTCAAACGCTATCGCTCAATTCAGATCAGTAAGGGCAAAAGCATAGAAATGATGTAATCTTTTTCGATAATTGTATAACATTCCATCAACTTTATGGAATTAGCTTTGAGTTTTCACACAATGGAGTTATAAATTACAATATATTGGCCTATGAAGACTCCCACTGTTGATAATTCAAATAAAGGTAATTACAAGTTTCCCAAATCTGTAACAGGTATTCAGGGCCTTGATGAAATTACATTTGGCGCCTTGCCTAAAAACCGGTCTACCTTATTGTTAGGTAATACAGGAGTTGGGAAAACCATTATGGCAATGGAATTTTTGGTTAATGGAATTAAATTATTTGATGAACCTGGTGTATTTCTGGCGTTTGAAGAAAAAAAAAGGATGAACTGATATTGAATTTAAAATCAATAGGTTACGACCTGGACGATCTTATTGCAAAGAATAAATTATACATTGAACAAGGACTGCTTAGTCAGGATGAGATTGTAGAAACTGGCATGTACGATCTTGAGGGTTTGTTTGTAAGGCTTGAACAGGCCATTTATAAAGTAAATGCCAAGCGTGTCGTTCTGGATTCATTGGACAAGCTTTTTTACGGACTGGATGAAAAAATACTGCGTTCAGAATTTCTGAGACTTTTGAACTGGCTAA